>SL_5KL_010_SEDDRAFT_10000681_pt1 | contig 21765 bp, 12 predicted proteins | sample SodLakKL_010_SED_FD_9118 | JGI IMG/M metagenome (IMG submission 9118) | reverse complement strand
TCTATGAGTACAAGTACTTCTCAGATCTCATTGGCGAAGGCTGGGATGGCGGCGAGTGGGAAGGAGATCCCAACCGTGAGGTTGAAGTAGGTGAAGAGCCTATGGTCATTGATGATGTATTTGGTGATGAGCCGGCTCCTGACACCTTCACAGTGACCTTCGAGGTGATGGATGAAGACGGCAATGCTATTGAAGATGCCGTGGTGACCTTCGACGGGGTAATGTACGATCCCGGGCACTATGTGATCGACGACGTGGAAGAAGGCACGTACGACTACATGGTCGAAAGGGACGGTTTCTTTACGGTCGAAGGCACAGTGGATGTTGATAGCGATGTGACGGTGGAAGTGACACTGGTGGTTGATGATGTGTCTGTTCCCGACACGGAAGCACTGAGCCTGAAGGTGTATCCGAATCCGGCACAAACTACCCTCTATATCGAAGCAGGTGCTACCATTACAGAGATCCGCATGATAGACATGCTGGGCCAGGTGGTATACACCACAGCCATAGATGATAAGCGCCATGAGATCCGGGTTGGCAACTTCAATACCGGCATGTACTTCATCCAGGTCACTACCGGCCAGGGTATAATTACACACAGAGTACAGATTGCAGAATAAGCCTGTTGCCTCAGGCAATTATATGCTAAACGGGCTGCCTGAGGGGTAGCCCGTTTTTTCGTATCTTTGTAAAGACTGTGCTAATCAATGCATTTATGGCAAAATTCCATCTGCCTTGTTATTAACCACCTGCTTATGAACAGCTTTACCAGACTTCTTTCGAAACAACTTTTCATTGTAACCTTCCTGATCACAGGAACCCTTGCAATGGCCACAGACGGTGATGCCAAAAGGATGGTTCTGGAAGAAACCCGAAAGGAAGCCCTCGAACGCATGTGGGTGGAAACATCAGCCCGATGGGATCGCCACCACGAACAAACCACGTATTTTGAGTCTCAATTTCCTGCAAAGGCCGACAAAAGCGACACCTTACGGGTAATCAGGCTTATGGGCTTTACTGACCGCGGAGAACCCATATATTATCAGACCTATAATCTTTTCTCAGCAAAGACATTAAACACAAATCAATTATGGACAGGAGGGAGCTCTGAGCTTAACCTGAACGGAGAGGGCATTACGCTGAACCTTTGGGATGGCGGCGCACTAAGGCACACCCACCAGGAGTTTGGCGACCGGACAGAACAGATGGATGGTGCGACAACAATGAACGGACACGCAACCCACGTCGCAGGAACGATGATATCAGCGGGCATGGTGCCCACATCCAAAGGCATGGCACCTTCGGCAAACCTGCATGCTTATGATTTTGTTGATGACGAAACAGAAATGATCCAGGCTGCCGCCGATGGCGCCATCCTTTCAAACCATTCCTACGGAAGAGCAACCGGCTGGCTTTACAGCAACCTTCAGTGGTATTGGCACGGAGACACCCGGGTCAGCGATACGATCGACTACAAGTTCGGTTTTTATACAGAAGAAACACAGCTTCGCGATGAGATCGCCTACCATGCACCCTTTTACCTCCAGGTATATGCTTCAGGGAACGACCGGGGCACCACCGGCCCCGAAGAAGGTGAGGAACACAACGTGTTTGATCATGACATTGGCGAATGGGTCAAGTCAACAGCTTACAGGCAACCCGACGGAGGCTATGATGGTTACGACTGCCTGTCCCCGCTGGGAATAGGCAAAAACGTGATCACCGTAGGATCCATCCAGACAGTACAGGAATACACAGGGCCGGAAAGTGTGGTGCTTAGCGGGTTCAGCAACACAGGGCCCACCGATGACGGACGCATCAAGCCGGATGTGGTCGCAAAGGGAGAAACAGTGCTCTCAACATGGGTCGACACCAACACCAGTTACAACAGCCTCACAGGCACGTCCATGTCAGCACCGGCCATAACCGGTTCGCTGGGCCTGCTTCAACAACTAAACCAGGAGCTTTACGGCAGCTACCTTCGTGCTTCCACGATCCGGGCCTTGCTCATTCATACAACAAGGGAAGCCGGCGATCACCCCGGGCCCGACTATCTGTTTGGCTGGGGGCTGGCCGACCTGGACGCCGCAGCCCAAATCCTTCCCAATAGAAACAATACCACCATTGTTGAAGAAAGAAACCTTGTCGAAGATGTATTTCCCACCTACTCACGAACCGTATATGCTACCGGCCAACAAGACCTTGTCGCAACGCTGGCCTGGACAGATGTGCCGGGAACACCCGTCGAACCTGCGGTTAATGACCGCACCCCTATGCTCGTCAACGACCTCGACCTGAGAATTACACGAGTAGATGACGGAGAAGTCTTTTTTCCCTGGAAACTTGATCCGGACAACCCCTCCGCCCCGGCTACCCAAGGCGACAATGTGGTCGATAACGTGGAAAAAATTGAGATTCCCTTCCCTGATCCCGGCGAATATATTGTTGAAGTGACCTATAAGGACAGCATCGTCGACCCCATTCACAATACCAACAAAAGACAAGCCTTCTCGCTGATCATATCCGGAATTGCAGAGCGGGAAATCGATATGGCCATCGATAATGCCTATATCCTCGATAGCGGTTGCGGCTTCAGCGAAAACACCCCGGCAGAGATCGTACTGGCAAACAAAGGGCAGCAGGATGCCACTGAAATCCCCGTATCCTGGGAGATCCGGGATTCTGACGGAAATGTGGTTGACGAAGATGCATTCCTTGTTGACGAAGTAATCGCAGGTACGGATACCATCCTGGAGGTATTTCCGGACTTAACACAAGGCCTGGAGTTTGAACTTACCGTATCCGTCAGTTATCCCGGCGACCAGCTGCCGGCAAACAACACCTTTGTAAGGGAAATTGTTTCCATCAACTGGCCTGTCAGCGAAAACCCTTATCATCAGAATTTTGACGGCATCACCTATATTGAAGACATAGAGTGGAACGTGGTAAATGCAAACGACAACGCTTCAGCATGGATGCTACGCATAGCCACCGGGCCCAACCAATGGGCCAGCGATGGTTACAACTCAATGCGCTATGGCAAACTGAACCCGGGCGATGACGGCGTGGAAACCATGGAAGAGGCCGACGACTGGCTGGTTAGCTCGTGTTTTTACCTCCTGGAAGAAGAAACTTACAGGTTGCGCTTCGACTACCGCTCATGGAACGAAAATGATGCAGAAAACCTTAGAGTGCTGATCGGCACATCCCCCGACCCGGATGACTTCGAAGAGGTGCTTCTCGACATGGAACAGTTTACCACAGAGGATTTTGAAACAGCACAGGTTGAATTTACCGTTGATGAAGAAGGCACCCACTACCTCGCTTTTCATGTGTATAGCGAACCGGACCACCGTTTTGTCTACCTCGACAACATCCACCTGGAACGAATTATGTATAATGACCTGGCAGCACTATCCATTCATGTGGATGCCGAAGGCTGCGACTTCACCGAAAACACACCGGTAGAGGTAAGTTTTGCCAATGTAGGAATTGATGAGCAGGGAGGTTTCGACATCCAGCTTAAAGCAACGCATCCAGCCTCGGAAACCGAATGGCTGTTTACCCATACCCATGAAGGTGTGCTGGCAGCAGGAGATACCGCATACCACGTATATCATATCGACATGAGCCAGCACGGCATGTTCGAATTGCAGCTTACAACATTGCTCGAAACCGATGAGAACCTTGATAACGACACGCTGATCGCACATGTCAACAACACCAGCATAAACCTGGCCCATGAGAACTATCATACCGATTTCAACAACGTGGAAACCCTGGAAGAAATGGGATGGAGCGCGCTGACCAACAGCGGTGGCTCAACGGGATGGCGGTTGAACAACCTGTCCGGGCAAGCTTATATCCCGCCTAACAGCCTCAACATGTACCGTTTCGAAGCCGACCCCGACGACTGGGCCTTCAGCAACTGCTTCGTGATGGAAGAAGATACCTGGTACCGCATCCGCTTTCATACAGCCACCAGGGGCACAGATACGGAAGAAAGGTTTTCATTCTATCTCATGGATGAGCCTTCTCCAGATGGAGAAGTTGAATTCATTGAAGAAGTTGTTATCAACACGTTTGAATATGTTGAAAAAGACGTGATCTTCCAGGCTCCTTACAGCGGCAACTTTCATCTTGGATTATATACTGATTACACCGGGCCCAATACCTTCCAGATCTTTGTAGACAACTTCAGGGTTCAACAGCTGAAAGACTACGACGCAGCCGTAACGGATATCATCCAGCTTACATATGGCTGCCATGCCTTTACCGATGAAACGCCCGTGGCAGTTGTGATACAAAACCAGGGCATACAGAACCTGGAACAGGCTGAAATCACCCTGACAGTCGATACACCCGATAACGGCAGTGCAGTATATTCGCTTACTTCACAGGAAAGCCTGGGCATTATGGAAACTGACACCCTGGTGTTCCATGCAGACCTTTCTCAACTGAATACCATCTTCGATCTGACGGCAGAAGTGATTCTTGAAGATGATGAATACCCGGAAAATAATGTGTTGACAGGGCAAATCAGAAATACGACCGTAGATCTGACTGCCGGACAAGAATATTTCAATGATTTTGAGATGGTAGAAATTGACGGACACTCCGACCTGGTAGATCCCCATACCGGATGGTGGTATGAAAATGCCAACGATGACTACAGCGACGGAGGTACACCTATCACCTGGGTAATGAGAAAAAATGCAAGTTTTGCGCTGAGCGGAGAAGTATCCATGAGAAGCGGCAGGAGCCTGGAAAATGATGCCGACGACTGGTTGTTTTCAAATTGCTTTATCATGGCGGAAGGAGAACACTACCTGCTCAGCTTTTATTATACCGGCAGGTCAACAAGTTACGAGGAGAACATGTCTGTATACCTTGGCACGGCACAGGAGTCAGAAACCATGGATCAATTTCTATGGCATGAGACCTTCAGCACAGGCATTAACTACCAGGAGGGCGTAGTGGCCTTCATGCCGCCTGAAGATGGCATATACTACATTGGTTTCCACGCGCACAGTGCAGCCGATGAAGGATGGATCTACCTGGATGACTTCAGTATGAAGCGTAACCACGACAAGGACGTTTCACTGGATGCCATCGAAGTGCTTGCAGAACCCTGTGAGTTTACTGAGGAAACTCCCATCCGGATCACGGTCAGGAATTCAGGCAACGAAGCCTTTGATCACCCCATGACCATTGACTACGAGGTGGTGGACCCTTCCGGCAACATCCTTTCGGAAGGCCAGCACGTGATAGATCAGTTCATGGCCGTAGGACAGACAGAGCATTACGAATCTGTCGCAGACCTCAGGCATTATGGAGAATATGCCATTAATGCCTCAGTGAGCCTCCCTGAGGAGATAGACGAACCGGAAACAGGTAACAACAGCCTTTCCAAAACGTTCTTCAGCACGCTGATGGACCCGGAAGTTAACGATGTGTATGTCACCTTTGAGAAATATGACGACCTGGAAGAAACCGACTGGACGGTGCACGACCTCAATCATGACGGAGCCACCTGGGACCTTGGCGTAAACTTCAGCCATTATGCCTACTCCGGCAACCGTGTGATGTATTATTCCTTCTCTGAGACCAACCAGGCCGACGACTGGCTTTTTTCCAGCTGCGCGAGGCTCAAGGCAGATACTGTTTATGTAGCCAGCTATTTTTACCGGGTATTTGACGCCGATTATCCGGAGCGCATGAAGTTTGGCATCAGCCATTCGCCGCATCCCGATGACATCATCGAGATACTGGATGTGCAGGAGGAACTCATAAACTACCATTACAGAAAGGCCAGCTACGCGTTTACCGTGGAAGAAGACGGACTCTATTATTTCGGCTTTCATGCGAGAAGTGATGCACATCAGAGGTTTATCTTCATGGATGACTTTGCCCTGAACAAAGCCAGGCAAAGGGATGCCGCCGTCCATGCCATTACCACAGACACCCATCCCTGTGATTTCAGCCATGAAACACCCATGCAAGCCATTATTAAAAACCTCGGCAACGAGAATATGCCTGCAGGGGACCTCGATATCACCCTTATATATGGTGATGACAGTCAGAGTGTTACAATGAACACGCCCGAAGTCCCTGTTCTCGGTTACGATACCCTGTATTTTGATCTCGACATAAGCGAATTCGGACGACACACCCTGCACTATGAGCTATTGGTGGATGGCGACGAAGACACAGGCAACAGCAAAGGCAGCATCAATTTTTACGGCGTGCGAAAGGACCTGAGCGGTCCGGGACTATACTTTAAACAAGACTTTGAGTCCATTTTTGCCTTGCGGGAAATTGGATGGACCATCCATAACGAGAACCAGGACGGCCGTTATTGGGGCCTGCGTCTGAATGACCCCGGCCTGGCACACAGCGGCAGCAACTACATCGTGTATTTTATGGGAAGCCAGTCCGGACCGGCCGACGACTGGGCAATCAGCGGTTGCTATACCCTGGAAGGAGAAAGGAAGTACAAGGCTGCATTTTACAACCAGTTGGGATCCGGCTCACATAACCTGCGCATTGCTGCCGGCACTCAACCACTGGCCGATCATTTGGAGGAAGTCGTTTGGGAAGAAACAGGAATGACAGACAGCCAATACGAAGGGTATCATCCGGTTGGCGGGGTTTTTGAAGCATGGGAAACAGGGACATACTATTTTGGCATTCACCAGTTCAGCCCAATGGGCTCAGGTTCTTCCATAGCCGATGATTTCATAGTTATTGCGCAACCAGACATCCTTCCCCTGGACGTCGATGATCTCGACACAGGCGACACTGTAACGATTGAAGCACTGGGTAGCGACTCGCTGCAATGGTTCGCCGACGAAGACCTGACAGAACATTTGGGCGACGGCACAACCCTCGAATACACCATCAGCGGGCATGGATATATTGATATCTATGCTGCCGAAAACGTTTTTGGGATCATGGGACCCGCCGATGTCATTACCCTCCAAGTCAGTGTAGGTATTGACGAAGCGGTTGTACCGGGAGAAATAAAGATATATCCGAACCCTGCGAGGGACCAGATCCGTATACTTCTTGACGACCGGCCTTCAAGGGATCTAACCGTTACAATAAAAAATATCCTGGGAGATGTTGTGAAAAGAGAAACATTCGCATCTGGTAACGAAATGATTATAAACCTTTCATCATTGCCCGGCGGCAGCTATTTCGTGATTGTCAGCGGCAAGGAGCACCGGTGGACAGCCCGGTTTATCAAACAACCTTAAAAAATATTTTATATCTTTGAATATCAAATGTTTCACCAAAAGCACCAACGCTATGCACCTTAAAAATCTGCGACTGTTCACCATCATCCTTACCGTAAGTATCCTTGTCAGCTGCCAGCCAGCAGACAGGGAATACCGGGAACAAATCCAGGAACGCCTGGATCAGTATGAAGAATTTGTCCTTACCACTGACCTGACATGGTTAAGTGATCAGGAAAGGGAAATGATCCCTGTCCTGATGGCTGCTGCCGATGTGATTGATGAGATCTTCTGGATCCAGTCTTTTGGTAATAAGGAAAGTCTCAAAGATTACATCGAAGAACCCTATGCCTGGGAATATGCTTTGATAAACTACGGCCCCTGGGGTCGACTGGAAGGGCATACTGCCTTCTATCGCGGGTTTAACGACAAACCGCTGGGAGCCAATTTCTATCCCGCCGATATGGATCGTGAGGAGTTTAACGAGTGGGACGATCCCGACAAAAGGAGTCCTTATACAATGATCCGGCGCACCAACGAAGGAAATCTGGTTTCCATACCCTATGCCGACGCTTTTGCTGAGCAAAATGAAGAGATCGACCGCCTGCTTCAACTGGCCGCCGGCTTAGCAGAGAACGAGGGGCAGGAACGCTACCTGCGTCTTCTGGGACACGCTTTTAAAAACGATGAGTTCCTCACCAGCGACAGAGCCTGGATGGAGATGAAAGACAATAACATTGACTTTATCGCCAGGCCTTTTGATACAGGCGAAGACCGGAAATTTGGCCATAAAAAGGCGCACAGCTCCTATCTGGTTGTTAAGGATCATGAATGGAGCGGCAAGCTGGAGCATTTTGCGGACCTGGTGCCGCAGCTGCAGCAAAGGCTTCCGGTTCCCGAGGCATACCGACAGGAAAGACCGGGTGATGACAGCGAGATCTTTGTTTACGACGCAATATATTACGCAGGCCACTGCAACGCAGGCCCGAAGATCATCGCACTTCACCTGCCCCATGACCCCGATGTCACAGCAGAAACCGGAACCCGGAGCATGCAGCTGAGGAATGTGATGGAAGCTAAATACGAAAGCATCCTGGAGCCCATCGCAGATATCATCATCCATGACGAACAGCGTGATTACGTGAATTTTGACGCTTTTTTCCACCTTACCGCATTTCATGAGATCGCAGGCGGGCTGGGCATATCCCGTACCGTTGACAACCAGGGGTCTGTAAGGGATGCGCTGCGCGAGTATTACGGCGTGATCGATGCCACAAGCACAGACCTGATGGCACTCTTCATGATCAACCAGCTTTATGAGATGGGCGAGTTTACCGAACAGCAAATGAAAGAAGCCTATGTAACATCATTTGCCAGCATCCTTCGCTCCAGCCGCTTTGGAGAAGCCGGAGCCCATGGCATAGCCGGAATGATGCGCTTTAACTTTTTTGCCAGGGAAGAAGCCTTCCTTCGCGACCAGGAAACCAATACCTACAAAGTGGATTTCGAAAAAATGAACGCCGCAGTAGGAAAAATGGTCGAAAAACTAATCCTGCTCCAGGGTGATGGGGACTACCAAGCCGCAGGAGAGATGATCCAACGCGACGGGGGTATGACGGAAACACTACAAAGGGATATAGATCGTATCAACAGGGAAGATATACCTGTGGATGTTTACTTCCGGCAAGGACTTGACCAACTGCACCTGGATTGATCACCAGCGGCCTCAGGCAAAGGCCTGACCAACTGCACATGGATTGATCACCTGCATCCTCAGGCAAAGGCCTGACCAACTGCACCTGGATTGATCACCTGCATCCTCAGGCAAAGGACTTGACCAACTGCACCTGGATTGATCACCAGCGGCCTCAGGCAAAGGCCTGAACCAACTGCAACAGGATTGATCAGCACCGGTCTCCGGTAAGGGTTTGTCGAGCATCCGGAGTGATCCGGCAGTATCTTCTTGCAAGTTTTTGACCAACTGTACCCGTATGTACCGGCTTTCTGAGAAGCGAACCGGCATCAGCTACCTGCAATTTACAGGTCCTGCAACATCCCGGCTACTTTTTTATCAATCGGGAACGTAAAGACATCCTCTGAAACCTTTTGTAAGGGGACCCAGCGGCAACGCATGGCCCCTTCTTTTTTTTCCCTGAAGTCAAACGGGCGGACGGATACATCGAGAGCGTCCGGCGCTGTCAGGGCCATCCTGTAATAGATGCTGATCAGCTGACGCCCTTCAGCAAAACGGGCCTCCTGGAAAAAATCAGTCGTGTAAACGTGATCCGTCACATATACATCCTGACCGAGTTCTTCCATGCACTCACGCTTCAGACAGGCCCTGGTGCCTTCGCCATACTCCATGCCCCCACCCGGCAGCTTCGTCATCAGCGTGTCAAACCANTACTCATCACAAACCAGCAAATGNCCGTCATGAATAGCAATCCCATATACCCTGATAATGAATGGTTGCTGTTTTAGTGTCATACTTCTTTCTTCTTACTTCCTGACCTCATCCTGATTTTTGTTTACAAAATTGTAAACCTATTTCAGGACGAGACATCTTGCTTTTTNNTTTTTTACTCCTTACTCCTTACTCCTTACTCCTTACTCCTTACTTCCTTACTTCCTTACTGGCTACAGTCATTTCCCTCTTCCCCGGGGGGCCTTCAGGATGTGAAAGCAAAAATCCAGCCTCCTTCAGCGCCCTTTTAACGCTGCCTTTTGCACAATAAGTGGTTAGTATACCTCCCGGAAGCATAGCTGAGAATAGTTTCTTAAACACTTCCACCGTCCACATTTCCTGCTGAAACTGAGGTGCAAAGGCATCATGGTACACCAGGTGAAAATAATTTGCCGGCAAATCGTAATCCTGGATCCTGACCTCCTCTTTTAAAAGAGAGAAATCCGGGGAAATAGCCGCTCTTTCACCTGCTTTAACCGCGTGCATGTAAAGAAATTGTTCGTTAAAACTGCCTTCTGCAACAAAATGCGAATTGCTGACGACCTTGGCCTCATCAATATTCAGCGGGTAAGGCTCCACGGCAACATACTCCACTGCAGCATTCACGCGCACGGCGCGCTCGAGAGTCAGAATCGCATTCAGACCGGTACCAAAACCTACCTCGAGGATACGAATATGCTTACGGTCCTTGGCAATAAGATCAAAGCCATGTTTGAGAAAAACATGACGCGATTCGGTTACCGCGCCATTCGCCGAATGGTAGTGTTCGCCAAGAGCCGGCAAATAGAGCGTATGAGAGCCATCGGCCGTGACAGTGCAATGTCTTGTGTAAAATGCTTCCAACAAAGAATTTTTTCTTCAAAATTAAACAAAAGGCTGTTTATGATCATTACATATTCGTACTTGTTGAAAAAAACGTTGCGCTGACCGGCCGCTATGCGGTGTAGCACGAACTGTATTTGTTACCCCGGCGCGCTTGTACATAAAATGGTTTTACAAGGCTAAATAAATCAACACAATTAGGAACTGAAATGACACAGGCAAAAAAGCTGTTTCCGGGGAGGAGCATCCCGTGCCTGCAATTTCGAAAAACGTGATGTATGAGTTCATTTAAGATTTGGATGGCACAGATCCGTGCCAATTTTCTTGTTCTTGCTGTATTCCTGACAGCAATCGGCCTGGCATACAGCGCGCTCTACCAGCCCGGGGCGTTTCAGTGGCTGCATGCTGTATTAATTGCCGCCGGGGTAATATCTGCACACATCTCCGTAAACCTTTTTAATGAGTTGTCGGATTATTCCACGAAAATTGACTTTCATACACGAAAAACACCTTTTAGCGGTGGAAGCGGTATTTTAAGCGGAGGTAATACAAAACCCGGACAGGTCAGGGCGGGGGCGATACTAAGCTTGTTATTCTCTGCTGCCATTGGGATTTATTTTACCCTGACTTCTCATTGGAGCATATTGCTGATTGCGGTCATAGGAGCAATTGCGGTGGTATATTACACGAATTTTCTGGCACGCTACCTGCTGGGCGAGATCTTTGCCGGATTAGCCCTGGGCTCGCTGGTCGTGATCGGTGCTTATATTGCCATGGTTGCATCTCCCGGGCAGCCGCTCCGTGAGATAGTTCCTGCTGAGGTCTGGCTGATCTCCATCCCGCCGGGTATCCTTACCTTTCTGTTGCTTCTGCTTAATGAATTCCCTGATACAGAAGCCGACCGTGAGGGCGGACGCCGGCACATCGTTATCTTCTTCGGGAAAAAGATTGCCGCAGGGATTTATACAGCCGGTATATTGGCAACGTTTGCCGTAATAGGTATTCTTCCGTTACTCGGCATTTCCTCCTATTGGTTATACCTGGCCTTGCTGCCTCTTCCCATTGGGCTCAAAGCCTCGCACATAGCATTAACCCATAAAGGAGACAATGAAAAGCTGTTACCCGCCCAGGGCATGAACGTGATTACTGTGCTGGCAACAGATCTGCTGATCGCGATATCGGTAATCATTCAGCTGTGATGCCATCCAGTAAAATAATGTTGAAATGTCAAAAGGTCGAAAAGCCGGAAGGTCAAGAGCTTAATGGGTTAGATCATCAAAGTGTATTTCGTTAAAAGCTCAGTGCTGCGTTTACCACTTCCTGTTTTAGGGGGAAAGGTGACCGGCCCAGTCCGGCCAATCCCCGAACAATGCCAGGACGTATGCATCCCCCTGTGTGTCTTTCCCATTGGCATGGCTCTGTTCATCCTGTAAAAGCAGCTGATTCAGTATCTCTTTGTAAGTTCAGCCACATAGTTGTAGTTGTCACCAACATAGAGTATGCCGGAATCAAGGCCACAGGAGCTTGCAACATGTTGAAGGGTTGCCGGGTCGACAAACAGCCAGGGAAAGGGTTTGGTTTCCGCACCGCGGTATTCAAGGCGATACTCAAGCTCACCGTAGTAAGCTTTTCCCATGGGGATCCGGTATGACCCATCTTCTTCCTCGTACATGTACATGAGATCCGTTGATTCGATGTATATCTTCCCGCCGGCAGAAAGCAAAGCCCCGGCATGATCTATCAGCCGCTTAAGTCTTGATATCTTACCAGCAATACCGGCACCATTCATCAGGAAGAGTATGGTGTCGAAGGAATTCTGTTTAAGATCAAAGAAGTTGCAGCATTTGGTTTCTTTTACACCCCGTTGCCGCATGGTTTCGACAGCACCAGCTGAAATGTCGATGGCCAGCACCTCCAGACCTCGTTTTTGCAACTCTATGGCATGGCTGCCGGCACCGGCACCGGCATCCAGCACGCGCCCGGTACAACGCTCCAGCACAAGTTTTTCCGAATCAGGCATTTCGTCCCATGATCTGAAAAAATATGCAACAGGCAGGCGTTCAGGATCTGAAATGTCAGTATGTACTACAATATCATGACCTGTTTCTCCCGCCAGGTAGTCTTTAAATGCCTTTCCGAACACATCCATTGCTGATTATATTATGCTCATAATGATGAGAATACCTTTTGCTGTTATTTGTTGATACGCGGTTCCCTGTAAAACAGGCAGGCATCGCCGTAGCTAAGAAATCGGTACCCATTGTCCAGGGCATGGGCATATATCTCCCGCCATTGCTCTCCTGCGAAGGCTGCTACCAGGAGCAACAACGTGCTTCCCGGCTGGTGAAAATTGGTAACCAGCGCGTCTGTAAGGGCAAAATCATAGCCGGGCACTATGATCAAGGCTGTTTCGCCTTCCATGGTATCTTTGCTCTGCCTGTCCATATGGTCATATAGAGCAGAAAGGGCTGTTTTTTTATCCGGCCGTTCTCCCTGCCATTCATAGGGTGCCCATTGGGAAAGAAAAACATGTTTATCCGCCTGAAGCTTTCCTGCGGCAATTCCTGCACCTATCCAGTAAAGGCTTTCGAGCGTTCGCATGCATGTTGTACCTACAGTAACGATTTTTGATTTTTGTTCCAGCAGTTTTTTCACAAAAGCTTTTTCGATGACAAACTGCTCGGCATGCATGTGATGGCCTCCTATGGTATCTGCGGTTACAGGTTTAAAGGTGCCGGCACCCACGTGCAGTGTAATGTAACCGGTTGATATATTTTTGTCTTTTAAGGAACGGAGAACCTCGTCCGTAAAATGGAGGCCGGCTGTAGGGGCGGCCACGGATCCTTCTTCACGGGCAAATACTGTCTGATAGGTGGTTTTGTCTTTCTGTTCAGCGGGCCGGGTAATATAGGGGGGCAGGGGCGTTTTGCCTGCCATTTCAAGGACCTGTGCAAAGCTGAGGCCCTCAGGCTGCCAGCTGAAGTCTGTCATATAGCCATCGGCATGCCTTTCCCCTTTGGCAGCATGAAGCGTGAAAGATCCATCCGGGCTGGTGATACGCAGTGTTCCGGACTTCCATTTCCGTGCGTTGCCTACAAGGCAAAGCCATCGTTGCGGGGATCCGGCTGACAGGGCCAGTGCGACATCGCGCCGCGGGTGTTCGGGCTGCAGGCAGAAAATCTCGATGCGTGCTCCTGTTTCTTTAAAAAACTCCAGCCGGGCCTGTACCACCCGGGTGTTATTGAAAACCATCAGGCTTCCCGGCTCAACCTCGTCTGCAATGTTTCTGAAAGCGGCATCACGGATCACCCCGTTTTTGTATACAAGCAACTTGGACGCATCCCGCTCCGGCAATGGATATGATGCGATGCGCTCATCAGGCAGCTGGTATGTATAGTCTTTTGCCGAAAGGCTGCTTACCTTTTTCTTCATGGATCTTTGGATCACAGTTAGGTATTGTCCGGGGTTATGGATTATTCGTTGTCAGCCAGGGAGGCAATCGTCTGCCGGTTGAAAGTGCTCATGAGTTCTTTACCTTCCGGTGAATACAGGGAGTCGAGTACAGACTTATAGTGTTCATGAATGGCAGGCCGGACAATTTTCATGGTGCTGTTCATCAAGCCATTGGCCTCCGAAAAAGGCTCGGGGATGAATGCTGTTGCAGCCGGAAGCCACCGGGGTGGAAACATCCCTCCAAACTCCCCCCCGGGCATAAAACGTTCCGTTTCGGCACGAAGTTTTTGCAACACATCGCGCTGTCCGGCCCCGGTGGAAACATCCAGCCCTTTTTTCCTGATATGATCCCGTACAATGGCCTTATTTATTACGATAAGTGCGACAGTATAGCTATTTTGATTGTTATATAACATAACCTGGTCGAAAAAAGGAGATTTCTCCACCATGGCCTCTTCAATGCCTTCCGGACTGTATTTCTCACCGTCGCTGCCAATCAACAGGCTTTTGGTCCGACCCAGGACATACAGGTAGCCATCCCTGTCGAGATAACCCAGGTCGCCGGTATGCAACCAGCCATTCCTGATGGTCTCTTGCGTGGCCTTTTCGTTTCTCCAGTATCCTTTCATCACATTGTCGCCGCGCACCAGGATTTCTCCCTGTTCGCCGATAGGCTTTTCGTGACCATTTTCACCGCAGATTTTTAAGTCAAGCCATGGTACCACTTTCCCCGAAGATCCCATCTTGTGGAAATCCGGGGTGTTCGAGGAGATCACCGGCGCCGCCTCTGTAAGTCCGTACCCCTGGTACATGGGTATCCCGAGCGCATAGAAAAAGCGTTGCAACTCAATATCAAGCAGCGCGCCGCCGCCTACGAAAAACGCCAGGCGCCCACCAAAGCCGTTTCTCACCTTTTTGAAAAGCAGCTTGTCGAATAAGTTATACAGGGGTTTCAAAAGCTTCCCCGGGCCTTTCGCCTTGTTATGGCCTTCCTGGTTATAGGCATAGGCCACACTCAGCCCGGCCCGAAACAATCCCCAGGCTATGTTTCCTTTTCCACGCACCCCTTTTTCAATGTTGTTCCGGAAGTTTTTAGCCAGCGCAGGCACGCTTAAAAGAAAGTGGGGGCGTACTTCTCTAATGCATACAGGAATGTTTTTTATGGTTTCGTTAAGCGTTTTTCCCAGCTTAAGACTTGCCAGGCTGGCACCGTTACGCACCAGGGCATAAATACCCACTGTATGAGCAAACGAATGGTCCCAGGGTAAAATATGAAGAGAAGTATATTCTGATGGAACCTCAAAAATGGCAGATGCCTGTTCCACGTTATGGAGATAGTTTTTATGGCTCAGCATGATGCCTTTCGGGTCGGCCGTGGTTCCGGAAGTATAACAAATATTGGCACAATCATCAGGCTTAAGCGATTCTTTGATCTTTTCCAGCGCGGCTTCCAGAGCATCCTTGTTTTCATCGCCTTTAACCCGAAGCTCTTCAATAAAATGAATTTCTTTTTCTGATTGATCTTTCGCAAGCTGGGCAGCCTCATCCAGTGGGTCAAGGACGATGATATGACGAAGTTCAGGAAGCTTGCCGGCCAGGTTAAACAGCTTGTGCTGGTGGTGACCTGAGACGATAGCCGCTTTACAGCCTGCATGTTCAAGACGGAATTGAAGGTCGGCAGGTTCTTCTATCTTAACAGAAAGCGGCACGCATATGCCGCCGCAAAAAAGAATAGCCAGCTCACTTATGACCCAGTCGTTGCGGCCCTCTGAGATCAGCGCCACCCTGTCTCCTTTGCTTATCTCAATGCTAAGCAGGCCACGGGCAGATCGTCTGACGGCATCGTATGTCTTTGAGTAGCTCAGTCCTTCATAGGCGGCCTGTTTTTTTTCCCACAGCAAAACATGGTCCGGAAACGTATTTACACTGTTTTCAAAAAGATGGGGTAAGCTGGAATGTATCATACTTCAATATCCCATTATTTTAGTTGTATTTCAGGCATTTATAAAAAACTGCCCGCAAATGCCGCTAAAAATTTCCACAAATAAACTAAATTTGTCTGTGTTTAACAAGCTATTTTTGTCAGCAGCCCGCTCAGCGAAGCATCGCCCATGGATTTAAGCATAATATAAAGAACGCGATATGTGAGATGTTCTAATCGATTTTCCTTATGAAGAGAGCTTTTCATCCCATCTTTTTCTCCATCATCAAAAACTATAAAAAGACGTTTTTGCTTTCCGACCTCACGGCGGGGGTAATTGTGGGAATTGTAGCTCTCCCACTTGCCATCGCATTTGCCATAGCCTCGGGTGTTCCACCGGAGATGGGGCTGATCACGGCCGTTATGGTTGGTTTTTTCGTTTCTTTCCTTGGCGGTTCGCGGGTACAGATAGGCGGCCCTTCCGGTGCTTTTATCGTGGTAATCTATGGCATTATGCAACAATTTGGGTTGCAGGGCGTGGTCATCGCCTCCATAATGGCGGGCATTATGCTCGTTATCATGGGATTAATACGGGCGGGTACGGTGATTCAGTTTATGCCCTTTCCCATAGTGGTGGGTTTTACAAGTGGCATTGCCCTGATCATCTTTACCACACAAATCCAGGAATTCCTTGGATTCCCGGGAAATGGCGTTCCGCCTGACCCTTTGGGTAAGTGGAGGTATTATGTTCAGAATATTGCTTCTATCAATTATATTGCCGGCATGTTAGGTCTGCTGACCATTGCGGTCACCGTGGTGTGGCCCCGGATTTACCGGAAGATCCCGGGCTCACTTGTGTCCATAATCATTATCACAGCTATCGCGCAGGCATGGGAGCTGGACGTGGAGACCATCGGCAGCAAATTCGGCCAGTTTTCAGCGTCTTTTGCCTTCCCTGTCTTTGGGGATGTCGATTTTGAGCTCATTCAGCAGCTTGCCGTGCCTGCATTTACCCTTGCCGTACTGGGTTCCATAGAATCCCTTCTCTCAGCAATTGTGGCTGACGGAGCTACCGGGTACCGTCACAGGCCAAATACCGAACTCATGGCCCAAGGGGTTGCGAATATCCTTTCACCGCTCGCAGGGGGTATGGCAGGTTCAGGAGCCCTGGCAAAAACCATGACCAACATACGCAATGGTGGGAAAACCCCGTTGGCAGGTATGTTTCATGCGCTTATCCTGCTGGTGTTCATGTTGTTCCTGGGCAAACTGGCCATGATGATACCTCTTGCTGCACTATCGGGTATCCTGATCGTTGTGGCATATAATATGAGCGAGTGGCGTTCGTTCCGGAGCATCATCAAAAGTTCGCGGGGAGAAGCATCTGTGCTGATCACAACCTTCCTGATGACTGTTCTCCTGGGGCTCAACTTTGCCCTACCATTCGGCATCATCCTGGCCATGATCCTCTTCGTGAACAGGGTGATGGAAACGTCTGACATCGAAGTGTTACGCAGCGAGGTAGAAGATGAGAAATCGCACATCACCGAGGGTTTCGAAACCCTGGAGATCCCCGACGGCGTGGAGGTGTTTCAGATCAAAGGGCCCTTTTTCTTTGGCATAGCCAACAAATTTGAGGAAGCCGAACAGGAGATCCGAGAGATCCCAAGGGTACGGATCCTGCGGATGCGGCGGGTTCCATTTATTGACAGTACGGGACTAAAAAACCTGCGAAGTTTTATAGAACGCTCACATAAACACCGCACCCTGGTCATCCTCTCGGGGCCCACGGACAAAGTACGCAAGGCTATGAAAAACGAGGGCCTTTATGATGAGATCGGCGAGGAAAACATCTGCGAAAACATCGAGGCATCCCTGGAACGGGCACGCGAAGTGGTTGCCGGTAAGAGCCCATAGAGGCGCCGGGTGCTGGGCGATGTCACTGGCTTTGATCTGAGATTATAAGATGTCACTGGCTTTGATCTGAGATTTAAAGGAGTACCGGCAACCCCTGAACCCCTTATCATCTTAAATCGATACCCAACAGCACGCCGTTTGCGATAAGCACATCACAAACGCCCCGGGCAACTTCAAACAGAGGCGATTTGGTGCTGTCCGCTATATTCAAGCCTCAAATCTCTATACCCTTGAACGATACGATTAAGCCTCACAGGGATTATGTAAGGTAACTGGCAAACTGCCTTTAAATTGATCGGCTCCTTTAAATTGATCAGCTCCTTTAAACTGATCAGCTCCCGGCAATGGTTTTTTCCACCATTTTAACGATGGTTTCTTCCTTTTTGCGGGCTGCCTCTTCCAGTTCGATGCCTTCCTTGTAGATCTTTTCGTAGAAGTCTTTGTCTTCAAGGTCCGCCGCATTGATCTTTACGTTAAGGAAGGCGCCACGGACAGCCATCCGGGCACAAAGTGCACCGACAGCTGCATCGGAAGCCGAGCTTTGCAATCCTTTTTCTGCCATGATCTCCATCACGTCCATGGATTGAAGGGCTTTTTTCATTACGCGGAAGGGCACCTCAATGGCATATTTAGTAGCTGCCTGGATGGCTTGCTGCCTGGCCTCCTTATCTTCTTCGGTTTTCTTTGGTAACTTGAAGGCTTCCATGATGCGGTTGAAAGAGCGGGTATCTTCATCAACAAGAAAAAGCAGTTCTTCTTTGAGGGCCTGGCCTTTCTCCGCCCATTTGCTGTATTCTTCCCAGCGCTCATCCCATCCGCGCTTATGCGACGAAAGATTTGCCACCATGGTTCCGAGGGAAACTCCCAGCGCAGCTACATAGGCAGATACCGAGCCACCACCGGGAGCCGGGGATTCGCTTGCCGTCTCATCAGCAAATTTTTCAATGCTCATTGTAGCCAGCTGCTTTTCATCCTCACCGGCGATCATGTATTCGATGATCTTTTCTTTCGGGTTGAAGGGTTTTAGTTCATCAAGCCCCATGGATTTTACGGCAATCTTTATAAGCTCTGATTCAGACACACCCAGGCTTCTTTTCTGCTTCGCCAGGAAGTACTTTCCGGCGTCGAGCATGGCTTTCAGGGGCACCAGGCCTACCAGCTCCGAACCGGTAACACGCAAACCGCGCTTGCCGGCTTTTTCACTCACCTCATCAAAAGCCTTATGCACAGGGGTCACGCTGATGTTGGTGAGGTTCATGGAGATCTGGGCGATCCCATACTCTTCGATAAACCAGCCGATGGCTTTTACTTCCTTCAGGGTGCCTGGTATGTGCACGGGATCACCCTTCTCGTCTTTTACGATCTTTCCGGTCAGGGGGTGTCCCTGTCGCTTCACGCGGCCCTTCTCACGCACATCAAAGGCTACTGCGTTGGCACGGCGGGTTGAAGTGGTGTTCAGGTTGATGTTATAGGCTACGAGGAAATCGCGTGCGCCAACGGCGGTAACACCCGCAGAAGGATTCAGTTTGGCAGGCCCGAAATCAGGCTTCCACTCAGGAGTGGCGACTTTTTCGGCCATGCCCTCGTATTCGCCGCTACGACAGTTGGCCAGGTTTTTCCGCTCAGGCTTCATGGCGGCATTTTCATAGCAATACACGGAGATGCCAAGTTCATCACCGATCCGTTTGGCCAGCTTGTGTGCATATTCCACCACCTCATCCATGGAAATATTGGATACGGGTACGAGCGGACAAACATCTGTAGCTCCCATGCGCGGGTGCGCACCCTGGTGCTTGCGCATGTCGATCAGTTCCGATGCTTTCTTCACAGCCCGGAAAGCGGCTTCGACAACCTCATCGGGAGTTCCCACAAAGGTGACAACCGTGCGGTTGGTCGCCTTGCCAGGGTCCACATCCAGAAGCTTCACGCCCTCTGCATTTTCAATCTCTTGTGTGATCTTATCGATCACACCCATATCATTCCCTTCGCTAAAATTCGGTACGCATTCGATCAGTTTCTTCATAGCTCTACTGTGTTTATGTTGTTTTTGATATTGCCTGACTGCGAAAATAAAAAAAAAGCCCTTATCTGGAAAGGGCTTTGGGGGATATTCCGATTGTTATTTGCTTTTCTAATAACGGCGCTCCTTGATACGGGCACGTTTTCCGCGAAGCTTGCGAAGGTAGAAAATACGCGCACGTCTGACCAGGCCGCGGCGATTCAGGATAATCTTGTCGATAAAGGGTGAGTTAAGCGGAAAGATACGCTCAACACCAATGTTTCCTGATATCTTCCTTACGGTGAAGGTTTCGGTGGCACCGCTGCCACGACGCTGAATAACCACGCCCTGAAAAGGCTGAATTCTTTCTTTGTTACCCTCTTTGATCTTATAATGTACAGTGATGTTATCTCCAGCGCTAAAAGCGGGCCACTCCCTCTTTTCCACCAGGTTATCCTGCACAAAATTCATGATTTCCGTCTGATTCATCACTATATGGTTTTGAAGATTATCTGTTCCGTTTCAAAAGGAGTGCAAATTTAGACATTTATTCGCAATTACAAAACATTGCCGGTAATTATTTTTCACTCCACTTCCAGAGCATCACTTCAACAGGTCGGGACGGCGCTCTTCCGTACGCCTGACGGCCTGCTCGTGCCGCCACTCGGCAATCTTGCGGTCGTGGCCGGAGAGCAGGATCTCCGGAACCTTCCACCCTTTATAGTCTGCAGGACGCGTGTATACCGGCGGCGACAACAAGCCGTCCTGGAAGGAGTCAGACAAAGCGGATGTTTCATCTCCAAGCACACCGGGAAGCAAGCGGATGACAGCATCGGTAAATATCGCTGCGGGCAGCTCGCCGCCGGAAAGCACATAGTCGCCCACAGAAATCTCCTTAGTGATCAGGTACTCCCTGATACGTTCATCAATGCCCTTGTAATGGCCACAGAGGATCACCAGGTTTTTCAGGGTAGACATCCGGTTTGCCATGGGCTGATCCAGCAGCTCACCATCCGGACTCATGTAAATGATCTCATCATACGTGCGCTCCGCTTTCAACGTGTTAATGACCCTTTCAACAGGCTCTACCATCATGACCATGCCTGCTCCCCCACCGAAAGGGTAGTCATCCACACGGCGATGCTTATCAGTTGCATAATCACGGATATCATGGAGGTGAATCTCTGCCAGCCCCTTCTCCCTGGCACGTTTGATGATGGAATGAGAAAAGGGGCCGTCAAACATGGCCGGGAATATTGTCAGTATGTCGATGCGCATGGTTTTGTAGTTTAATTTTTGAGGTTTGAGGCTGAGCGGAAGCGAAGTCCCGAAAGCGAAGCGATTCGGGATTTGAAGTTTGAGGTTCGTCATTCCGAACGCAGTGAGGAATCTGTTCGCTTACCGGGACATGTCTGAAAAAATGTTGCTGGTTACAGGGTTAATGCTAATAGCTACTTAGTTCTTCTTCTTACTTCTTACTGCCTGCTGCTTACTTTTTGCTGCTTACTGCTTGCTACCAACCTCCTTGTCAGTTAATGAGTTAAAGCATTACGAAGGGTGACAACCCTCACACCACGGCCAGTGTGAAGACTTCTTCCAATTCATAGATGTGATTACCGTCAGGGGCTGCGAATGTGGCATTGACCATAGCCCGGGCCACAGTCTCTGCATGAATGGGACGCATGTTGCGCATGAGACCTATTTTATTCATCGTCTTTAACCCGGCAATACCAATGCGTTCCATTGTTCTTTTTTCTTCCCGTGGACCGTCAAGGGACCCCGGGCGCACAAAAACCCGCTTGCTGAAATCCAGCTGCTGTATGTCCTCTTCAAGTTCTCCTTTCATGCGAAGATAAAAAAATCGCGATTGGGAATCGGCCCCTGCTGAAGAAACCAGGACCATCGCAGGAACATTATTCTCAACCGCTGCTTTGGCCACGTTGTACTG
>SL_5KL_010_SEDDRAFT_10000680_pt1 | contig 21782 bp, 20 predicted proteins | sample SodLakKL_010_SED_FD_9118 | JGI IMG/M metagenome (IMG submission 9118) | reverse complement strand
AAAGTTTATTTATGAAGCTTATATTTTCCGCACTTCTTCCGGCTGCGGTCGGCGGGGCGGCAGCGGAGGCGGGTGAGCTTTCGGCTGAAGAAATTATGAACAGGGTCGATGATAACCAGCACCTGGTATCGGCCAGAGTGGAGTCGGAAATGATAATAGAAGACCGGGGCAGAGAAATCAAAAAGGAAATGAAATCCTACATCCGCACAGATAATGGCAGAAGCGACGGCCTCAGTGAGTTTCTGAACCCCAGGGACAGGGGAACAAAATACCTTAAACTCGGCGATGATATGTGGATGTATTTTCCCGATGCCGAAGACCTGGTTCATATTTCAGGGCATATGCTCAGGCAGGGTATGATGGGCAGCGATTTTTCATACGAAGATATACTGGAGTCGGACAGACTCACCGAACTTTATACTTTTGAGCTGGAAAAAACAGAGAAATTAGATGACCGGGAGACATACGTTATATATGCAACTGCCGCTAAGCAGCAGGAACCTTCTTACAAGATGCGAAGGATATGGGTTGACACCGAGAGGTTTGTGGTTCTTAAAGAGCATTATTTCAGCGCGGCGGAGCGGCTTCTTAAAGAACTAAGAACAAAGCGGGTTGAGGAGTTCAACGGCCGGTGGTTTCCTGTGGAACAGGTGATGAATGATAAGCTGAGAGCCGACACCAGGACTACTTTCCGGATAAAGGATATACAGCTGGATTACAATATTCCGGAAGGCCTTATATCACTGGATACCCTGCAATAATATGAAGTATTCTGCGTATGTTTTACTGGCGGTTTTTTCTCTTATATACCCTTCTTCACTGTCTTTAATGGAGATAGGTGGTGAGATAAGGACCTCAGCCGGAATCATTTGTACAGAGAGCGAAATGAAAGCAAGTCTCAGCGGACTGGCTGAAATAGAGCTCTTCTTTTCTTCTCCGGAATCCGTAGAGCCCCGGCTGGTTTTTCAGGCGGAATTGGCTGATGAGAATATTAAACCCGGCATAAAATATATGTATCTGCGCCCCCGTGGAGAATGGGGGCATTTTACAATCGGCAGGCAGCCGGTATTCTGGTCTTACGGGGCTATGCTTAACCTTATGGATTACGGCCTGGGTGTAGATGACCTTGCAGGGGAAACCTTAAGGACGGGCATTGACGGTTTAAGATATCACCGTTTAATCGGAGACGGCCGGAGCATTCAGTTTGTTGCTTCTTTTCCCGAACGGACTAATGTGAAATTCGACCATATGGGGTTCGGTTCCCGGCTGCGGATTCCGGGAAAAGGCCGCGATATAAGTTTTAATTTTCTTTACCAGCCCCTTGACCCTGTGTCGGAAGGTGTTTTTTCGGACAGTCTTTTGAGAGCCGGCGCGACCTGGAGTTTTGATGCCGGTCCTTTCGGGCTTTACGGCTCGGGAGGTTATTTTCGCCTTAGTGACAGCGGGGAAAGCGATCTCCTGGCTCAGCTGGGTGTGGATACCAGCTGGAGGGCAGGAGGCGGAAGATACGTCGTGGTATTGCAGGCGGAGTATTACAGGTTTGTAGAGGAAAAAATGAACGCTTCTGTGCTTGCCGGCCTTCAGCTGGGCGGCGGGAGCATAGAGAGAGGCGCCCAGGAGGCAGGGGCTTTCGGGATTTTAGGCGGGAATGATCTTTTTCTGGCAAATATATATTTTCAACCGGACTTTTTTACCAGCGCCGGAACCCTTCTTTTTATTGAAACAGAGAATGAAACAGGAGGAATAGCCCCCTATTATATAACCGAGCTGGGAGGCAATGTGGAACTGAGATTCGATTCAAGCCTTATGCTGGACGGGGGTGAGGATATTCATTTCGGGCTGACAACTTCTCTATATTATTACTTCTGAACTTGAAAAATAGTTTAAAACAGAAGTTATAAAACTTGATAGACAAATACTAAATATTCAATATAATAAAAACATGAGTAAATATAAGAAGACACCTTTGTGGGGGGAGCACGTGGAAAGGGAGGCAAAGATGGGGGGGTTTAACGGCTGGAGCATGCCGCTGTATTACACCTCCGTTATGAAAGAGCACCGCTGGTGCCGCCGGAAAGCCGCTCTTTTTGACACATGCCATATGGGCGAGGTAAGCTTCAAGGGTGATGTGAAAAAAAGCGGTATAGAATTCTCATGCACCCAGAATCTCTCTGATATGGAAATATGTTCGGCTCGTTACGGGTTCTTTCTTAATGATGATGCGGGCATACTGGATGACTTTATATCTTTCAGAAAATCGGAAAGTGATTTTCTCTTTGTGATTAACTCTTCGTCTTCTGAAAAAATAATTGAGAACATTAAGCTTTCCCTTAAGAGCGGAGAGTTAAAGGATATATCTCAAAAATGCGCAAAAATAGATCTTCAGGGGCCTCTTTCCGCACAGGTAATAAAGGATACCCTGGGGTTTAGGAAAAGCCTGAAGTTCTTTACTTTTTCAAGGCACAGCATCGGAGATACTGAACTAATGATAAGCAGGACAGGATATACCGGTGAGCTGGGTTTTGAAATTTACTGCGATTCCGGCAGTGCCGTTAAGGTCTGGAGAAAACTCCTCGATGATGGGAGGGTTCAGCCGGCAGGATTGGGGGCGCGTGACCTTTTAAGGCTTGAAATGGGGTTTCCCCTGTACGGAGCGGATATAGATGAGAAAACGAGCCCGCTTGAAGCGGGAATGAAAAAATTTATAGATTTCAGAAAGAATTTCAGGGGAAAAGACAGCCTTGAAAAGGGCGAAGGGAAGGCTGCAGTCAGAAGGAGCGCTTTCAAAACAAATTCAAAGCGCTCCCCGAGAAGGGGTTTTGAAATTTGCTCAAACGGCAAAAAAATAGGTTATGTAACCAGTGGAGGATATTCTCCGGTTCTTGAATGCGGCATAGGTATGGGATATATAAGTTCTCGGTGCTGCAGCCCTGGTACGGAAATTGAGATAGGCAGCGGGAGAAAACGTCTTAAAGGATGTATTTGCGAACTCCCGTTTTATGAAAAGGGATCTTTTAGGATTCCGATGGAGGAGAGATGATTTTGTATACTGATGAACATGAGTGGGTTGAAATAGAGGGGTTCGGCGCTACTTCGGGGATCACGAAATATGCCGCGCGTCAGCTGGGTGATATTACGTATGTGGATTTTCCTTCTGTTGGGGATTACTTTGCGGAAGGTGAGATGATATGCGAAATAGAGTCTGTAAAGTCTGTCAGTGAATTCTATGCCCCGATTTCCGGAAAGATCACAGAGGTTAACCGGGAGCTTGAGGATATTCCTGAACTTGTTAATGAGTCTCCCGAAGAAGACGGGTGGATTGTAAAGATAAAAGCGGATAATCCGGAAGAAGCTGGAGGGCTCATGAATGAAGAGGAGTACCGGGAGTATTTAAGTACAATTGAGTAATATTCCGCATACTGCGCGGGAGGTTCAAGAGATGCTGGATGTTTGCGGGGTCTCTTCTATAGATGAGCTTTTCAGCGATATACCCGAAGAATTAAAAAGCGCAGGGGTTGAACTTCCCGGACATATAGATGAATATGAACTGGACAGAAGAGTAAGGAATCTTGCTTCCTTAAACAAAACTCCTGTTTCCTTCTGCGGGGGTGGTATGTATGAGCATTTTATACCGGCTGCAGTTGATTCAATAGCCGGGAAAGCTGAGTTTTACACCCCCTATACGCCGTATCAGCCGGAGTGTTCACAGGGCACTCTTCAGGCGGTTTACGAACTGCAGACGGCGCTTTCCAGGCTCTATGGAATGGAGGCTTCAAATGCCTCTGTTTATGATGGGGCCACGGCCGTTGCCGAAGCTGCGCTTATGGCGGTCAGGGTTACCCGCAGAAGAAAAATCATAGTAGACGGTTGCCTGAATCCGCTTTATATTAGGGTATTGAAAACATACTTGAGATATGCTGACTGTGAAATTGTCCAAACCGCCCGCCGCGGCGCAGGGTTATCAGAGGATAGCATTGAGGCTGAGATCGACGATAAAACAGCCTGTTATATTTATCAGAATCCTGATTTTTTCGGGAATGTCAGGGATTTATCTTCAGATATAAAAAAAGTTCATTCAGCCGGGGCTCTTGCAGTAGCTTCCGCTTATCCGGTTTCCCTGGGGCTGCTTAAAACCCCGGGAGAGATGGGGGCGGATATTGCAACAGGAGAGGGGCAGTCTCTTGGCAATCCGCTGAACTTCTCAGGCCCATATATAGGGTTTATTACCTGCAAAAGAAAATATATTAGAAAACTTCCCGGCCGGATTGTAGCGGAGACAGAAGACACTGAAGGCCGCCGGGGGTTTGTTCTAACGCTTCAGACGAGGGAGCAGCATATAAGAAGGGCCCGCGCCACATCTAATATATGTACTAACCAGAATCATTGCGGGCTCAGGTCTCTTATATACATGACGCTTATGGGAAAGAATGGAATGAGAGAGATTGCGTTAAGTAATGCAAAAAAAGCGTCATATGCATGCGAAAAATTCAAAGAGAGGGGATTTGCAATTGAGAACCCCGGCCCTATTTTTAATGAGTTTGTTGTAAATATTGAAAAAGATGCGGAGGATGTTTTAAAAATTCTTTATAATAGGGGTTTTTTAGGCGGTGTGCCTCTCGGAAAATATTTTCCGGATATGAAGAACTGCGTTCTGATTGCAGTAACGGAAGTAAGAAGTCTACGTGAAATAGAAGAATTTATAGGTGAATTTGAGAAATCAGTATGACAGAACTGATATATGAAAAATCTGTGGAGGGACGCCGCGGGGTAATTTATGATGACGATGTGGAATTCCCGCATTCTCTGCCCGGAGAGCTTTTAAGGACATCTCAGACTGAGCTTCCGGAGGTAAGCGAACTTGACACGGTGAGGCATTTCACGGAGCTCTCCCATAAAAACTTTTCAGTTGACGGTAATTTCTTTCCTCTCGGGTCCTGTACTATGAAATACAATCCAAAGATTACTGAATTTGCAGCAGGTTTTGAGGGGTTCAGAAATCTTCATCCGCATTCAGTAAATGTTTCGGAAAAAGGTATCCAGGGGGCGCTGGAAATAATATACAGCCTTGAAAAAATGCTTTGCGTTATTACCGGAATGGATGAAGCTTCGCTTCAGCCTATGGCCGGAGCCCAGGGCGAGCTGACCGGGATGCTGATTGCCAGAAAATACCATGAAAAAAAAGGGAACCGGAAAAATCATGTAATTGTTCCCGATACATCTCACGGAACCAACCCTGCATCCGCATCAATGGCAAATTTCCGGGTAGTAACAGTAAAGACTTCTTCAGCCGGAATAATGGATTTTAAGGATTTTAAAAATAAAATTAACTCTGAAACAGCCGCTGTTATGCTTACCGCCCCCAATACCCTGGGCATTTTTAACCCTGAAATAGAAAAAATAGCGCGCCTGGCCCGGAAGATGGATGCTCTTTTATACTGCGACGGGGCAAATATGAATGCGCTGCTGGGTAAAGTCAAGCCGGGGAAGATAGGCTTTGATATGATACACATAAATCTCCATAAGACATTCGGAGCTCCGCACGGAGGCGGGGGCCCGGGCAGCGGCCCGGTATGCGTGAGGCGTAAGCTTGAGGGATTTTTGCCAGGGCCGGTTGTGAAAAAAAAGAACGGCAGCTTCAGCATATCGGATAGCCGGAAAAGCTCAATAGGGTACCTTTCAACGCTTTTTGGGAATTTTTCTGTGCTTGTAAAGGCTTACGCTTATATTCTTTTAAGCGGCAGTGACGGGCTTACGGAGGTTTCCGAAAAGGCGGTGCTTAACGCTAACTACCTTAAGGAGACACTAAAAGAGTTTTATGAGATTCCATACAGCGGCAGATGCATGCATGAGTTTGTTTTTTCTGCAGGCAGGCAGGCGGAAAAAGGTGTGAGCGCTGTCGATATTGCCAAATACCTTATTGAAAAAGGTTTTCATCCCCCCACCGTATATTTTCCATTGATAGTTAAAGAGGCCATGATGATAGAGCCTACGGAAACAGAATCCAGGCAGACGCTGGACAGGTTTGCTTCTGCAATGAAAAAGGCCTCCCGCCTTTCGGAAACTGACCCCCGATATCTAAAAAAGATGCCCCTTAATTCCCCTGTGGGAAGGCTTGACGAAGCCCGTGCGGCAAAAGAATTAAAGGTTGTGTTTAAAAAATGAGATGGAGGCTGATAAGGACGGCTCCCGCTTCCGGGGCTCTTAATATGGCAATTGACAGGGTCCTTTCAGAAAGCTTTAAGTCAGGAAAATCCGAGCCGGTTTTCCGGTTGTATTCGTGGAGTCCGCCGGCTGTTTCCCTGGGCAGGTTTCAGAAGGCCGGGGAAACAGTGGATGTTGAGATGTGCAGAAAGCACGGTATTGATATAGTAAGAAGAATTACCGGTGGAAGCGCGATTCTTCATGAAAATGAGCTGACTTACAGCATTGTATGTTCGGCGGAAATTCTGCCCTGCCGCGGGGTAAAAGAATCATATATGTACCTTACGGGTTTTCTGATAGATGCCTACAGAAGGATAGGGCTGGAGGCATCATATGCCTGTTTGTCGGCCCCTGAAAGGGTCAGAAAGGACTCGGGCTTTTGTTTCAGCGAGTCCGGTCCCTGCGACATTACTATTTACGGAAAGAAGATTGGGGGAAGCGCGCAGAAAAGAACAAGAAAAAAAATATTTCAACACGGCTCCATACCCTTTACAATCAGAGATGATATCGAAAAATTTTTCCGGGTTCCCGTCAGTGGTTCTTCTGAGGCTGTTTCCCTGGATAAGCTGCATTGCCCGCTGGAGGGGTTTGAAGACATAATCCTAGAGAGTTTTGAAAGAAAAATGGGGGTTGAGTTTTACGAAACCTCTCTTACAGCCGGAGAAAAGGAGTTAGCGGAGAAACTGATTTATGAAAAAGAAAAAGCCCCACTGGCTGAATAAAAGGTTCAGCTTTAGAAAAATTAATAATACGAAGCGGAAGCTTTACGGTGTCGATACAGTCTGCAGGCAGGCGCTCTGCCCCAATATGACTGATTGCTGGGGGCGGGGAAGGGCATCTTTTCTTATCCTGGGCAATATATGCACCAGGGGCTGTCTGTTCTGCAACATAACAGCGGGCAGACCTCTGCCCCCGGATCCACGGGAGCCGGGGAAAGTGGCGGATGCTGTATTCAGGCTTGAGCTCTCCCATGCTGTGGTCACCAGCCCTACGAGAGATGATCTTGAAGACGGCGGGGCATCTCATTATGCCGCTGTTATAAGGCAGCTGAGGGGAAAAAGCTCGGTAGAGGTTCTTATACCGGATTTTCTGGGAAATAAAAAAGCTGTAAAGATAGTGGCGCAGGAGAGGCCCGATATTATCGGGCATAACATTGAGACTGTGGAGAGGCTTTATTTTATAAGAAAGGGCGCTTCCTACAGAAGATCTCTTGATTTGCTAAGGGCGGCATCGGATTTTTCAAACACAAAAACTAAATCCTCAATTATGCTCGGTATGGGAGAAACAGAGAAAGAGGTTATAAAAACAATGAAGGATATCAGGGATGCGGGGGTTTCTTTTCTGGCTGTCGGTCAGTACTTAATGCCCGGCAAAAAAAACTACCCGGTCAGAGACTATATTCATCCTGAAAGATTCAGGGAGTATGCCAGGGCGGCTGAGGAAATTGGTTTTGAGGATGTTGAAAGTTCTCCCTATACCAGAAGTTCTTCAGCTACTAAAATGAAAGGACTTGTAGAAAAATGAACAAGAAATATAATGCGGCGGTAATCGGATCCGGTCCCGCCGGATACATGGCGGCTTTAAAATTGGCCGGCGCGGGAAAAAAGACGGTTTTGGTGGAAAAAAAAGAAGAGGATGCAGGGGGAACATGTTTAAACAGGGGGTGTATACCGGTAAAATCGTTAATAGAAGCATCCTTGCTATACAGAAAAATGAATGAGGCTTCCGCTTTCGGTCTGGATTGCAGGGTTTCCCGGCCCGATGCAGAAAAAGTGATAAGGGGTGTGCAAGAGAATATAGTTAATTTAAAAAAGGGTCTGTTTTACAGGATGAAAAGCGCGGGAATAGATATTAAATACCAACCGGCGGGTTTCAGGAATGAAAACCAGATTGAACTCGAGGGGGGAGAGGTGTTGGGTTTTGATAACGCCCTTATCGCAACAGGTTCCGCTCCAGGCGCGCTTAAAGGAATCTCTTATGACGGAAATTCTATAATAAACAGCAGTCACATTTTAAATATGAGAAATTTTCCGGAAAAAATGTTGATAGTCGGCGGCGGTTATATCGGATGCGAGATGGCAACGGCTTTTTCAGCTTTCGGAGTTGAGGTTACTCTGATAGAGTATGAGGGGGCTATTCTACCCAAAGAAGATAGAGATGTTTCAAAAGAAGTGGAAAAAGCATTCAGGAAAAAAAAGATAAAGATTAATACGCAAACCATACTGGCCGGAGCGGATTTGAAGGGAGAAGAAGTTGAAATTGAAAGGGAAACCCGGGGGAAGATGATTAAAGAAAATTACGATAAGGTTCTGATTGCAGCCGGCAGAAAGCCATATTATGAAGGGTTGAACCCGGAAAATGCAGGTGTTGCGACAGAAGGGGGAGCCATAGTCACTGATGAGAAAATGCAGACATCTTCGAAGGGTATATATGCTGCAGGGGATGTGAGGGGCAAAGAGATGTTTGCCCATGCGGCATTCAGGCAGGGGGAAATAGCCTCTTCGGCAATATTAAAAAAGCCCTTTCCGGAGTATCAACCGGCCTTTATTCCGAGGGTTATTTTTTCTTCTCCGCAGGCGGCTTCGGCGGGAATGACTTTAAGTCAGATCAGGGAAAGAGACAGGGATACCTTTTCAAGAAAGGTGTATTTTAGGGCAAACGCCAAAGCGGTTATTGAAAAAGAAACAGAGGGGTTTATGAAATTAATCTGCGATTCTGAAAGCAGAAAAGTCCTTTCTGCCTGCATAGTAGGCCCCCGGGCCTGTGAACTCATACATTCGGTTTTATGGGTTATCTCATCCGGGAAAACTATTGATGCTTTGATTTCACAGGTGTATGCCCACCCGACTCTGTCGGAGATAATATCAGATATAAGCATCTAAGTTGAGCCGGTTATTTTTTTAGAGAGGTTTTTTCTGCGTACTCGTACCCCCGGCGGGCGGCTGCGATATTCATTTCGATGAGAGATTTTTTCTTTCCGCCCAGGCTGTCGCATATTGCTTTTTCAAGGTTTTCCATGGAGACAATTTCAGTTTTTGCGGATAAAGCTCCAAGCATTACAGTGTTGGCTGCAATAACTGAACCGGATTTTTCAGCTATCTCGTTTGCCGGAATCTCCAGTGGACGAGTTTCTTCTTCTTGGTCTGGTTTGAAAAGGGAGGAGTTTATAATCGCAACCCCGTTTTCTTTTATCTTCGGAGCAAATTTGTTCCATGAGGGTTTATTGAAAGAGAGAAGTATGTCCGGGTTGTAAATTACAGGAGAACCTATGGGTTTAGTTGATATTATCACCTTGCAGTTTGCAGTGCCTCCCCTCATTTCGGCGCCGTAAGAGGGAAACGTTGTTACATGTTTTCCATCGCGCATGCCCGCATAGCATAAGATGGTTCCGGCAAGCATTATTCCCTGTCCGCCAAAACCGCTTATGATAATTTCTTTTCTCATACGTCTTTGTATACACCCGGAGGAAAATACTCCGTCATTTTCTTTTCAATAAGATCAATCGATTCTTCCGCAGGAACCTTCCATCCGGTAGGGCACATTGATAAAATTTCTACAATTGAAAACCCTTTTTTCTTTAATTGGTTTTCCAGGGCTTTTTTTACAGCTTTTTTTGTCTTCAGTATGTTTTTCGGGGTGTGAATCGTAACCCGTTCAGCGTAGCATGTTCCTTCAAGAGGGGAAAGCAGCTCGCATATTTTCACAGGCCATCCGTCTTCCAGGGTTCTTCCTTTCGGGGTAGTGGTTGTTATCTGATTAAGCAGCGTGGTGGGAGCCATCTGGCCGCCGGTCATTCCGTAGCAGGCGTTGTTTACGAAAAAAACGGTTATATTTTCACCCCTGTTTGCCGCGTGCAGAATTTCATTTCCCCCTATTGCAGCAAGGTCTCCGTCGCCCTGGTACGTTATTACTACCCTATCAGGCATTACTCGCTTTATTCCCGTGGCTACGGCAGGGGGCCTGCCGTGAGCAGCTTCTGCTGTGTCAAAATTCCAGTAAAAGTAACCGAATACCGCGCATCCGACAGGGGCTATGGCAATTACTTTCTCTCTTATGTTAAGCTCGTCTATTGATTCTGCCATTATCCTGTGTATAATTCCGTGCCCGCATCCCGGGCAGTAGTGGTTGCAGGAATCTTTCAGGCTTTCAGGTCTCTGAAAATTCATCCTATCATCTCCCGGGCTTTTTCCTCTATTCTGGAAACCTCGGGAAGGCCCCCCGCCGGCCTTCCGTAGAATTCAACCGCAGTCTTACTTTCGCATGCCAGGCGGACATCATCAATCATCTGCCCCATTGACATTTCAACAACAAGAAATTTTGCTTTATTTGAAAGTTCCATAAGCCTCTTCGAAGGAAAAGGCCAGGCAGTTTTCAGGCGGAAACACCCTGTTTTCAATCCCTGTTCTCTTGCTTTCTGATGAACATCGCGCACTATTCTGGCGCTTGTGCCGTATGCTATCATTATAAGTTCTGCATCTTCTGTGTCTGTTTCCTCCCATTGCGCAGAGTTTTTTAACTTTTCATATTTGTTCCAGAGGTGGTAGTTATGCTCTTCCAGCCCTCCCTCGTTCATTATAAGGGACCTTATAAACCTGGGGTTTCTGTTTCTGCATCCGGTCAGGTTCCATCCCAGGTCCGGATTTGTTTCCCCTGTTGCTTCAGGCGTTTCCGGGATTTCTGCAGGTTCCATCATCTGCCCCAGCACCCCGTCTGTCAGGATAATTACGGGAATTCTGTGTTTTAATGTTATGTCAAAAGCATCCCTTGTCATTTCATATAATTCCTGGACTGTGGCAGGGGTATATGTGATAAGCCGGTAATCGCCGTGACCTCCGCCTTTTACCGTTTGATTGTAATCTCCCTGGGCTCCTGAGATATTTCCAAGTCCGGGTCCGCCTCGTTGAACATTTACAATTACCGCAGGCAATTCACAACCTGCCATATATGATATCCCCTCCTGCATGAGAGAAATTCCGGGCGAAGATGAGCTGGTCATGGTTTTTTTCCCCGTCAGCGCAGCTCCGAAAACCATATTAATTGCGGCAAGTTCGGATTCCGCCTGTAAAAAGATACGGCCTTCCTCCCGCATTCTCAGCGACATATATTCGGTAACCTCATTCTGCGGCGTTATGGGGTAGCCGAAATAGGCATCCAGCCCCCCGGCTATAGCTCCTTCTACAAGGGCAAGATTACCTTTCCAGAGCTTCTTCATTTTCCTTGACCTGTATTGCAGCCTCGGGACATACCGTATAACATATTCCGCAGAAACTGCAATCTCCTTTCCATTTTACGGGATGATAGCCGCGGTCATTGAAGGCTTTACTGTACCTGAGCGCTTTGTCCGGGCAGAATTTTCTGCAGTAACCGCACTCCTTGCAGTATGTTTTATTTATTATGACTTTTTTTACCATGTGAGAGCTATCCCTGCCCATGTTAGGCCGCCGCCGAAACTTACCAGCACAACTTTATCTCCTTCTTTTAGGCCGCCGCTGCTCTCCAGTTCCCCCAGTGAGATGGCTATACTTGCAGCGCTGGTGTTTCCGGTTTTATCCAGGTTGACGAAAATTTGTTCATCTTTTAAGCTCAGCCGTTTTTCGATTGCGTTGATTATGCGCATGTTTGCCTGGTGGGGGATAAGGGCCTTTATATCTTCAGGTTTAAATGCGGCGTCTTTAATAACATGTTTTGCTGCTTTTATCATGCTTTTAACCGCCACTTTAAAAATTTCGTTGCCCTTCATTTTCAAGTAATGCTGCCTTTTTTCTATTGTTTCCGGTGATGCGGGCATCCTTGAGCCCCCTGCCGGAACCATCAGTAGATCGCCGAAAGCGCCGTCGCTTTTAAGGTATGTTGACTGTATTCCGTTGCCGCTTTCATCTTTTTTTAAAATCGCCGCTCCGGCCCCGTCTCCGAACAGAACGCATGTAGAGCGGTCTTTCCAGTCAGTTATGGAGGAGAGTTTCTCCGGCGCCACAACCAGGACCGTATCCGCCTTTCCGCTCAGCAGCATTGACTCTGCTGTATTTAAGGCAAAGAGAAACCCCGAGCATGCAGCAGATAAATCAAAGGCATAAGCGTCTTTTATTCTTAAGTTATGTTGAATAAGGCAGGCAGTTGAGGGAAAAAAGTGATCGGGAGTTATTGTCGAGCAGATAACCGCATCTATTTCATTTGCCTTAATTCCGGCGTTTTCAATTGCCATTTGCGATGCTCTTGTGCCCATATCGGAGGAAGCCTCTTCTTCAGAGGCAATACGCCTCTCCGTTATACCCGTTCTTTTAGTTATCCACTCATCTGTTGTATCGACCATTTTTTCAAGGTCTTTATTAGTAAGTATTCTTTCCGGCAGGAAATAACCGGTCGATATTATTCGCGCTTTCATTTATAAATGCTCCTTAATTAACATAATCAGTTTTATTATAGTATTTTGCGATTTATTGTAAAGTTGTATTGGAATATTCCGATTTTTTGAATCTTTCCGTCTAAATTCTCAATTTAACCGGCTATCGCTCGCAAATTTTTTCAAGCCTCTTTATAGTTTCTGCATCACGCATCGGTTTTTATTGTTGTTATAGATTATTTTTAATCCGAATTTTTTTGCTAACACGGAGAGAGTCACCGGAGAATAAAAACTTATATGAGTAGAGTCTCTTCTGTACCACCAGTTGTCAAATTCGGAAAGGCAATCAGGGTGAAAGAGGGTGCTCAAAGCCAGGTACCCGTTTTTTCTTATTTTTCCCGAAATTTTCTTGAAAGCGGATAAAGGACAGGCAAGGTGTTCAATGACCTCAACTGCCGTTACAAGACTGTAGGTTTCTAAAGTATCTTTCGGGTAAAAGCATTTGTCGTATACTTTTGTGGGTATGCCTTTTTTACTCAGGAGATTAGCCAGAACAGGTTCCGGGCCGCAGCCGAAGTCAAGCGCATTTTTTATGTTTTTCCTGTATGGAAGCACGCACTCATCGATAAAAGAAATCAGGTGTCTGATGTATCCTTTATTTTCAGGGGAGTTGTTATGCAGCCTGTATCTTTTCTTTTCATCTGCGAAGCCTGGGCGCTTTGATTCTTCTATGAAGATAAACTCGCATTTACCGCAGAGAAAATAGTCATTATTTATTTTTACAGCAGTGCTGCTGCAGATTTTACATTTTCGGTTTTTTTCTATTTTTCCAGGGCTTTAAGTATCTTGTCTTTCTTCTTCAGTATTTCTTTAAAATCCTCAGCGGTAATCCCAACTATTTTACCGGTTCTTACCTCCCCATCCATGGTTGTCCAGAAAGATCTGTTTTCAAGCTTCGGTGTTCCGTTATTCCAGCAGACAACACGGAGCGAGACTTTTCCGCCCCGGCCGTTTTCCTGTTTCGCTACTTCCAGCTTCACGTCTTCTTTTACTTCTCGTGCCATAAATCCTCCTTTTTCATGATTATGCAATAATTGCCTTTCTAATGCTTTTAAACAATATTAAGCAACATTATTAAAAATTTCAACCTATGCATTTTTATTATACTTAGTCGGCTATTTTACAGGTTTCCAGAAAGCATTGATTTTTACGGGGTTAAGATGTTAGCATTGTACTATGAGTAAAATAAAGACACTGTCGGGAGAAAGTGTTGATTATAATAGAAAAAGAGGCGCGGAGATTTACAGGAGAAGCCTAATCGTTCTTCTTCAGGCATCGGCAAAGGAGCTATATCCCCATGTAAGAATTAAAATAGGGCAGACACTCATGCACGGTTATTATTTTGAAGAAGAAAATGGAGCCGACCTTCCGGAACATTTCTTAAGCAGGGTGGGAGAAAGAATGAAAAAAATGGTTAAAGGCAGAGAGCCCTTTAATTGTAATATGGTATCAAAAAAAGAGGCCCTTAATATGTTCACCCGGGCAGAAAGAAGGGATAAAATCAGGGCGGTTTCATTCTTTGCTCACAAAAAGATAAGCATGGTATATCTTAAAAAATACTTTGATTTTATTCTAGCCGAACCCGTAAAGGATGCAGGCGAGCTTAAGGTATTCAAACTCATTCCCTATAAAAAAGGTTTTGTTATGCAGTACCCTGTCAGAAACGGAGACCTCACCCTGCCTGAAGAAACAGACAGACAGGAGAAACTTTACAGGGTCTATGTTGAGACAAGAAACTGGGACAATATTATAGGCGTAAGCAGGGTTCCGGATTTAAATAAAGCGGTCAGGGAGAGTAATATTTCTACAATTATGAAGGTCCAGGAGGCTTTTCATGAGAAAAAAATAGCGATGATTGCGGATATGATAAAGGAGGCATACCCGCAGAAGAAGATAGTATTTGTTTCCGGGCCTTCGGCTTCGGGGAAAACGACTTTTATAAAAAGGCTGGGTATTCAGCTCAGGGTAAACGGGCTGGACCCGGTTGAGATTTCTCTGGATGATTATTTTGTTCCGAGGGATAAAACCCCCTTAACACCCGACGGGGAAAGAGATTATGAGTGTCTTGAGGCGCTGGATGTGAAATTCCTCTGCGGGCAGTTAAAGCACCTTATGAAAGGCGGGGAAATTATACTGCCGAAATACAATTTTAAGACAGGGAAAAGAGAGAAAACGGATAAAAGGCTGAAGCTTTCAGATAATTCGGTAGTTACTGTTGAAGGGATTCATGCCATGAACCCGGCGGTTTCGGAGGGAATAGAAAGTAAAAAGAAATTCGGAATTTTCGTAAGCGCCCTGACGCAGCTGTGCATTGACAATGACAGCAGGATATTCACCTCTGATTCCAGGCTGATGAGAAGGATAATAAGGGATTCGCTTTTCAGGGGATATAATGCGGAAAAATCACTAAAGCAGTTTCCGAAAGTTCAGGAGGGAGAAAAAAAATATGTTTTTCCTTACCAGGACAAGGCCGATGTTTTTTTCAATTCATCACTTACATATGAACAGGCGGTCCTAAAGCCCTTCCTTCTTCCCAGGCTGGAGGGGCTCAAAAAAGGGACGATGGAATATTACGAAGCCCGAAGACTCCTGAACTACCTTGATTTTTTCCTTCCTGTAGGCCCTCAGCAGGTTCCCCATACTTCAATAATAAGGGAGTTTATCGGGGAAAGCGGCTTCAATTACTGAGGCGCTGGAAGTTCCCCGGAAAAAGCCGGAAATTAGGAAAAGAACTTGCAAACAGGGGCGGGGATATTGTAAAATTCAACTAAATGATTAGTGGAATATAGATTCAAACTGTGTTAATATTAATTGTGGGGGGGGAGGAGATAAATATGAAAAAGACATATTCACTATTAAAACACGCAGCAGTATTACTGCTGTTTTTCTTTTTAGGGTATTCTCAGGCCTCCGCCTACGCCTATGCGGAGGCCGGAGATTATGAGGGAGAGGTATCATTGCTTCCGGAGGATGCGGAAGAATGGTCGGCAATTGAATCAGGGCTCGAATTGTCTGAAGGAGATAAAATCCAAACCGGGGAGGACTCCCGGGTTGAACTCAGTTTTAGCATCGGACATGAAATCCGCCTTGAGGCCGAAAGTCTCATGGAAATAACCGGCCTGGGCAAGAGTACCGGGATGGAACTTTTTATCGGAGAACTTTTTTCTTCAGTGGAAAAGCTTGAGGCGGACGGAAAGTACCAGGTAAAAACGCCTCACTCGATTGTTTCTGTGAGAGGAACCGAATTTACTGTTATAGTGACCGAAGACCCTGATGAAACAATTGTCAAGGTAGATGAGGGGGAGGTCGAGGTGGAAGAGATTAAAAACGGAGAGAAAGTGGTTGTACCCGCCGGATATTTTTCAACTATTAAAGAGGGGGCCGCTCCTTCTGCGCCCAGAGAGCTTTCAGAGCTTGGAAGAAGGGAAGATGTTGACGACACCGATGACATGGCCAAAAAGGATGATGATGCTGATAAAACTGATGAAGAAGAAACAGATGAGGTTTCTGAAGCTGATATTCCGGATGATGAAGATATAGCTGAAGTTTTTGAAGAAGAGGTCACCGAAGATGCGGATCTCGAGGACGTTGTTACAGAAATATCCCGAGAACTCCGCGATGAGATAAGGAGCGCCATAGATGAGATAAATGTGGAGGTCGGAGATGCCCAGGATACAATAGATGAAAAAAGAGAGACCGATGTTTCCACCGGAAGGTCTATGAAAGACAGGTGGGGAAACCTGGTCAGGGTGGAGCAGCACCTAATGAGGCCGGACAGTAAAACCTTCCAGTTTGTAAATATAACTAAACGCGACAACTATAAGTACAGGGGCAGGATGGGGGTGGATGATACAGGATCCAGGATGGACACATTTCAGACAAAAATAGGCTTCAATATGGATATCCCGGAAAAAATATCAGGCTGGATAAACTTCATAAGCGACCTGGAAGACAGTGATAAGGATTTCCACCCGGAGTTTCTGGATCTGAGACTCTCAAATAATTCCGATGAAATAAGGGTTTTCAGCGACAAATGGCTGGGTGAGGATGAGGGTCTCGAGGAGCCCACTGTTACCTTTGAGAGCGGACTGTATGACGGGCTTTGGACAGTAGATACCGATCCTCCGGATGAGTTCTGCGAGGGCTCGCCTATAGGCCAGGAGCCTCATGAAGACAGCATTCAGATATGGGGGATTTCGCCCAAAATAAGGCTTGAGCATGATGGAGACGGAGGCCCGATAGAAGAGATAGAAGATATGCGTATCGGAATGGAGGGCTGGCTCATTGATAACGACGGTAGGGTTGTGGGAAAAAGGACCCTTGAAGACGGGAACCCCTTTGACCTGATGAACAGGATAGCCCTGCAGTCATCGCTGACGTTCCGTCACGCTTTTGAACCTGATTATATTCTGGATGGCACAGATGTTGAAGAAAATGATAGTAACCGCCAGATAGCCCTTGAAGGGTTTAATGACGCGCGGAATTTCTTCGAGAAAAATTTTGACAATATACTTACACCGGATATTGTCTACAACGTTCTGGAAGAGCTGGCAAGTGATATCGATTTCGACTCGCTTGAGGATGATAAAGAATAGAAAGGCAAATAGTTTTGGGATATAAAAAAGGAAGATTCTTATGAATATGAAAATTAAAGCAGTTTTGCTCATTTTTACGGGAGCGATGTTTTTCGGCGCAGCTTCAGCGGCGGCTGATGTTCCGTCATGGCTGGTTCCGGCAGCTCTCAGGTTTGCAAGCAATCCGGATGATTTTTTCTATAACCTTCACCTGGATAATGTTGACTACACCCCTTCCCGGATGGATGATACGGTTTCAGTTAGGACAAATTTTCTGGGCACAACAGTGCCCCTTACCTGGATGAACCTGAATGCCAAGGTGAAGGTTCTAAACGACAGGAGCCTGACAGACTGGTCGCCCCAGGTGGACATAAGCGCCGCATACGGAAGGATAATAATGCTTGATATCATGCCTGCGCTGATGGATGATGACGATGATGATGCTCCGGAACCGTCTATGAACAACTACAGTATCGGGTTAACCCTGAAAAAGCCGGTTTCGCCTGAAACCTCGCTTTTCGCCGGGTTTCATCATTCGGTAGTGACTTTGAATGTTCAGCTGCCCGGTGATGATGAAGTTGATATATCGGATGATGTTTCTCTTGATGAGATAGTTGTATCGCGCAGGGATAATGTCCTGGTGACCGGCATATCAAACAAAACGGGAGAGGACAGGAGAATAAGCGCTTACATGGGATACGGCTTTAACTATAATAAGGTTTTTTCCAGGATAGTGTGGCAGAGGCGCCGGCTTGAGATGGGTTTCAACATATACCCTGAGGGTCTGCTTGTGGTTCATCCGTTTCTGGGATGGCAGTGGAGATTCTAAAAATGAAAAAAACAGCAACATTAATAATAACACTTGTATTATCGGTATCAGCGGTGTCGGCGGTGGAGATTGCTCCGTATTACAGTTATAACTTAACCCAGGGGGCTTCTGTTTCTCCTGAAGGGAACATGGGGTTTCTGCTTAACCTCTCCAACGATATAGGAACCATAGTGAGACCCATGGATGATCACAGTTTTATTGGATTCTACTCGGTAAGGTACCAGGGTCCGGGCTTAAAAAGACAGGAAGGAAGGCGGTTTAGGGAAAGGTACATGAATCACATTTTTGCGGGAAGACATCACTGGAATATAGGAGATATGACTCTTAAGTCCCAGCTGAGCGTTCTCCTGGAGAGAAGAAGGAGCGGCACAAACGAAACATGGCAGGGCGGCTTATACAATTTCAACCGTTACGGGGGAACAACGTCTCTTGAAAGAGAGCTTTACGGAGTAGACTCCGTTTTTTCTCTGGGGTATCATTTTGTGCAGTTTCCAAACTACACGGATCTGCTTGCCGAAATACGCCAGGGAGCGGATGCGGAAGATACGGCGGGAACTCAAAATCACCACAGCATAAGGATGGCTTATTCGGGGGCGCTGGACTTATACAGCTTCGGATTAGCCTTCAATCCTCTCTTTTACACCAGACAGAGGGTTGCTGTTGACGATGTGCAGGATGACGGGACTTTTTATTCATCCACGAAGCAGAGAGATCTGATTGTAGATGCTTCCGGGTCCCGGGTGTTTTTTCTTTCTGATTCAGCTATTGTTTCTCCTGAAATTGAGCTCAGGTACAAAACATCAAATCAGAACTACCAGCACTTTGAACACGCCACTTCAACCACCGCTGTGGAATATTTTGACGGTTTTTTTAATTACATAGAGCCTTCTCTCTCTTCTCCTCTTTCGGTGAGGCTTGGCGATGGCTGGACTTACTTTTTTAATCCTTCTTTAAGCTTCCGCCAGTACCTAAACAGGGTGCCCAGGGACAGCTCAGGAGAGTTTCTGGATGGAAAGAAGCAGTACCGCCTTCTCGGGGTTCACTCAACCGGATTCAGAAAACAGACCGGTGAGAGTTCATCCACAACGCTGTTTTTTACATATCAGCATCAGACGTCAAATATGGAGTTTGAAAGGTATGCTCCGTATAATTATGCAGGGTTTTCTTTTGGCTTGAGATTCCAGATGGAGTATTGAGAAAGTCAGATACTTTCTTTTATTATAACCGTATCAAGCATATCGGCGGTATCTTCGGCTAAATCGGAGATATGCACAATATGAAAAACAAATTCTCTCAGGTGCATTTTTTCAGCAAGAGAGATATCTTTTGACTGAAATATTTTCTCGGTAAGGTGCCACTCGAGGGTATCGGTTTCCTCCTCTTTTGTGTTTACCATGTGTATTATCTCTCTTGTTTTATCACTGTTTTTTCCGTAGGGTTCTTCGGTTGATTTAACCAGGGGCAGTGTGGTTTCTTTTGTCAGCCGGGCTATATTTATTAAATCATTTTTAAATTTCTCCGGGACCTTAGGCTTTTGCGTTATTATAAAATCGCAGCATGATTCTGCGCTGTCAGCTATCTTATCCTGTTTTGCAACGTAGTTGATAATATCTTCTCTTATAGCCGGAAAAAAAGCCCCCTCATAAAGGTGTGATATTATTTCCCTCCTGAGCCTGTCTGCCTCGCTTTCAAGGAGGTGAGTCTGATATGCTTTTTTTTCTGCCTCTTTTATATTTCCATCAAGATAATCTTCAATGGTGATTATCATGTTTTCTACTGAAGAATAAACCTTCTTCATATGGTTTTTTATTTCTTCAATAACCTTTTTTTCTTTTTTTCTGTTAAATATCATCAGATAAAATTTATCATATCCGCACGCGCGTTGTCAATTTGCACATTTTTACAAAAAAAATTACGGGAAATTTTATTCCTCTTTTGCCTTACCGCCCCTGATGTGTAAAAGGTATTGAACTTAAAGCTTGACATATCCCCTGCGGTTATGCTGTAGTACTATAAATATAAAGAGAACTGAAGTTATGGGGAACACCTTTGCATTATGAAACAGGAGGGAAAATAGATTGAAAAAGAAAACACTGAAAATAATTGGCATGTCCTGCGCAAGCTGCGCCCGGACAATAGAAAAGGCCCTTGGGTCTTTAAAAGGGGTTCAGCGGGCAAATGTAAACTTTGCTACCGGTAAAGGTAGCGTTGAATACGATGAAAAAATAACGGGACCTGAAAAACTAAAAAAAGCTGTTTCCGATGCGGGATACGATACTGTTTCTGAAGAAAGTAAAGAGATATTTAAAATCGAGGGTATGAGTTGCGCAAGCTGCGCACGCACGATAGAAGGGGTTTTAAAGAAGATGGACGGGGTTTTACAGGCAACTGTTAATTTTGCGGCCGGGAATCTGACTGTAACTTATGACAGGGGCAGGGTTTCGGCGGCGGAAATGAAAAAAGAAGTCAGGAATATTGGATATTTTCTCAGAGAGGAAAAAAAGAAGTCTGCAGGAGAGGATTACGATAAAGAGGAAAAAATGCTGAAAAAGGCGTCGGATAAAGTAATATTTTCCTTTATATTTACAATACCTGTCTTTATTCTTATGTTTATAAATCTTCTTGAAGGCGGCATCTCTGCCCGCTTTCCCGGTTCCGCCCGGCTATGGGTTTTAATACAGGGTTTTCTTGCACTTCCGGTTGTCTTCATAGCCGGCTTTGAGACCCACCGGGGCTCTTTAAAGGCTCTCCGCCGGGGCGCTGCAAATATGAATGTTCTGATAACGCTTGGAACCTTCGCCGCATACGGATACGGTTTAGCTGCCTTATTTGTTGATGTTCATCCCTTTTTCGGCCTTTCAGCCGGTATTATGGCTTTTCATCTTCTTGGGCGTTTCCTTGAAACCAGGGCCAGGGGAAAAGCCTCCCGGGCTATAAAGAAGCTTCTTCAGATGGAGGCCAAAAGTGCACGTATTATATCCGGCGGTGAGGAAAAGGAGGTTCCCATAGAAGAGGTTCTTATCGGGGATATCATGATGGTAAGGCCGGGAGAGAAGATACCTACAGACGGCGAAGTTACCGAGGGCTCAAGCGCAATTGACGAGTCAATGGCCACAGGGGAGTCAATGCCCGTAGAAAAGAAAAAAGGCGACGGGGTGATAGGAGCCACAATCAACAAGCAGGGTTCTTTGAAGGTTAAGGCGACCCGCATAGGAAAAGACACTTTCCTTTCACAGGTGATTAAGATGGTCGAAGAAGCGCAGGGAACTAAGGTCCCCATTCAGGATTTTGCGGATAAGGTTACCGGTTATTTTGTTCCGGTGGTTGTCTCTATAGCTCTAGTTACCTTTATTTTATGGATGCTTTTCGGGCCCGCTCCGGCATTGTCATCGGCGCTTTTTGCAGGTATAGCTGTTTTAGTGATTGCCTGCCCCTGCGCGCTTGGGCTGGCTACCCCGACTGCTCTTATGGTCGGTACAGGTAAAGGAGCGCAAAGCGGCGTACTGATTCGCGACGGCGCTGCAATACAGACTATGAAAGAAGTGAATGTTATTGTTCTGGATAAAACCGGTACCATTACCAAAGGAAAGCCCGAGGTGACGGATATTATACCCGCCGGGGATTTTTCCGAAAAAGAGATTCTTCGAATTGCCGCCTCCGCTGAAAACCCCTCAGAGCACCCGCTGGGTGAGGCGATAGTTAACAAAGCCCGCAGCGAAGGTGTTGACATTGAAGATGTTGATGGGTTTAATGCCGTTGTAGGCCACGGGGTTGAAGG
>SL_5KL_010_SEDDRAFT_10000679_pt1 | contig 21789 bp, 18 predicted proteins | sample SodLakKL_010_SED_FD_9118 | JGI IMG/M metagenome (IMG submission 9118) | reverse complement strand
TTTAGTAGCATTAACGTTATTACTATCATTAACATGGATTATACTGTTGTTTCCATTATTAAAATTATTTTGCTGGCTTTCCCAGCCCCGGGCCTTAAATTCCACTGCCCTGCACTGTGCTGCCCTTTCCTTTGTGATTCCCTTTGCACTCCCTCTGCTGCCTTCTACCGGCCAGCAGCAGAGTAAAATAGTGCTGTCAAAACGAACCATAAAACGAACTTTAACTCCAAATCGAACCCCAGTTTTTAAGCAAACTTCAGCTGCTATCTCATTATCATTATCACCCGTCTGATAATCTCTATTACCAGCTTTTTGAAAAACTGCCTTCGACCCTGCAGTACACACCTCATCACTGTCTGAATTATAACCTGCATCAGACCCCACATCACAATCCGGAGAAATTGCTTTCTCATTTGCATTAACAGAAAAATCCCGACTCTCTTCCTGACTCTCTTCCTGAATGCTAGAGCTTGCTAATCCGGCATTTTCCTGAGTCAATCTTTGAATTTCAACCTCCGAGATCAGGTTGAAGGGCTGTAACCTGTGATGGACCCGGTTGGCAGTTTTGATGAAGCAGTTGTATCCAGTCAGCGGTCGGCTTCCGGCCCGCCTTTCCCAGGCTTCCTGATCATTTTGCTTTAGCATCCGGTAAAGAGCCACAGTATTTTTCAGACAGGCCCAGTTTTTCAACTGACTTTCCGTAGCAGGCACCCTGGGAATGTAATAATTACGGAGGATACTTTTACCCATAAACCTGGTAAAGATAATTTCCTTGCCAAACTGCCCCCAGACTTTATAAGAAAAAAGCGGTCCCTCTGCTCTGGCCATGACCTCCAGCCCCCTTCATTTAATTTAAATAAAATTCCCACTATTTAATCTCTCTAACTATATCATGAAAAGTCAGATGGAGCAACAGCCAGCTTAAGCATCAAGAAAAATGTTTCAAATATTATGCAGGTATTATATAATTTAACTATAAATACATAGTAAACCGGCATGCCTCTCCGGGGTACAACAAAAATTTATCTGTACTTTAACAGGTTAAATATTAATCTAAGATGCAGCAATATAAAATACACGGCATTACACTTTGTGTTAAAAGCAGCAAAACTGGCCGAACAGCCAAAATACCTGCAAAAAAGCAGCCTGATTTCTGGTTTACGTCCCAGAACCTTTGTGTGTCCTGCCTCTCTTCTATAAATATTCTGACAATGACCACCAGTTATCCCCGGCAACAAAGAGATCGATCGAAAGAGAGTCAAAGAGTAAAAGACAAAGAGTAAAACAGCCAAAGAGTCAATGAAACAAAGAAAAAGAAGAGACAAAGAAACAATGACAGGCAGAAAGGGAGAGTGGCAGAAAAACCGCCCCAGAGATCGCTAGGCCAGAAAAATATAAAGACAAAAGCTGAAAATAACAAGTATAGAGAAAAACTGACCTGGAGAAAAACTGAACTGGAGAAGAAAGACGCCGACAAAAATGCATCGAGGAGGGATTAAGATGGATTTTCTGAAAAAAATCTTTGCTCCGAAAAAAGATCTGATAAAAGGTCTGAAAAATATCTTCGGTCTGGGCAGAAATTATGGAGGTCTGATTGCCCACCTGAACCTGGTTGATTTCTGGTCAGAGCTGACAGAAGAGGAGAGGGAGAAAATCCGGGACTATCATACAGCAGGTTTTGACCGGCCTGATATCGATGTTGATGATTCTGAATTTACTTCTGATCACCCTGATTTTACCAGCGATTATATCAAAGAGATTTCCCGCTCCTCGAGCAAATTTCTTTACAGTATGGCTGACTGGGCAATATCCAGCAAGGAATATGATTTAGCAGAAAAGATCCTTAATAAAGCCCTGGAAGAAAGCAGCAATCCTGTTGACCTTCATTATACCTATGATGCCCTGATCAAACTTTATTATCAGCTGAGAGATCGCCCGGGCTATCTTGAGAAGTGCATCGAAATCTGCCATTATGACATTGATCTCTACGAGAATCTACTCGGAGAAAAGGAAGAGTTCCAGGGTGAAGATACAATAATTCCTGCCTTCCAGCGTCTGGCCATAATTTATGAAAAGCAGGAGAAATATCAAAAAGCTCTGGAGATAGCCCGGAAAGCCAGCAGCTACGGCCTCTCCGACACCACCAAAACCGGTTTTACCGGCAGAATTGAGAGGCTTGAAAAGAAAATATAAGGATTATAATACCGGTTAAATATAAAATTTCCCGGTTATATTTAAAATGTACCGGACAAAAAAGCCCTGAAATGCAGTCGTGGCAGGGAAGCAGGTCTGAATTTCAGATTTGACTAATCTCTCTTCATGGCATAAAATTAGTGTGTAGTATTCAGCAGTCTTTCCAGCACAGTATCCAGCCAAAAAGCAGGAAAAGGGTGATATCCTTTGCAAATTAAGTATAAATACCTTATAGTAATTCTCGGCACTCTGGCGGCAGTCATAGTTTCTTTCATTTTAGCACTGGTTCACGGCAGCACCGATATTCCAGTGAGGACAGTAATACAGGCCCTTTTTTCTGCCGAGGGTGATCTGGCCCGCTACGCCATNATCATCCGNCGGATCCGCCTGCCCCGGATAGCNCTGAGNTTNCTGGTNGGNTCNGGNNTNGCCCTGGCCGGCGTGGTCTTCCAGGGAGTAATCCGCAATCCCATGGTCGATCCCTACATTGTGGGCATCTCAGCCGGTGCCGGTACCGCGGTTACCTTTGCCATAGTTTACAATTTGAGTTTTTCCCTTTTTTATTTCAGCACCATTCCTCTCTTTGCCTTTGTGGGAGCTCTGTTGACGGTGATGCTGGTTTATAATCTGGCCCGGGTTGGCAGTAAAATTCCCGTTATGACCTTTCTGCTGGCAGGAGTGGCCACCGCCTTTATGCTGGATGCCGTCAGATCCTTTGTGATGGTGCTCGGCACCCAGGATCTACAGCGGGTCGTTTTCTGGCTGATGGGCAGCCTCTCCGGCTCGAGCTGGGCCGACATCACCATGATCCTGCCCTATTATCTCCTGGGACTTCTGCCCATTATCTTTTTTGCCAATGACTTAAATTTAATCCTGATGGGAGAGGAGAGTGCCCATCATCTTGGCCTCAATGTCGAGAAAGTAAAGAAACTTCTTATTGCCGGTGCCACCCTGGTGACAGCTGCGGTGGTAGCTGTCAGCGGCAGCATTGGATTTATCGGACTGGTGGTCCCCCACATCGCCCGGCTTTTAATCGGCCCCGATCACCGCAAACTGCTGCCCCTGGCTGCCGTTCTGGGCGGAGTATTTTTAATGCTCTCCGATATGCTGGCCCGCTCTCTGCTGCCTCCCCTGGAAATACCGGTCGGCATCATTACCGCTCTGGTCGGCGGACCCTATTTTATTTATCTGCTCCGTCGCCGCAAATCGGAAAGCTGGTGATTGAAATGTTAGAGATTGATAAACTGAAATTTAGCTATGATGATAAAAATACCATCATCGATGAAATAAATCTGGCCATTAATCAGCAGGAATTTACCGCCATTATTGGCCCCAATGGCTCGGGAAAGTCCACTCTGCTGAAAAATATCAGCAATCTCTTTACCCCTGACAGCGGGGTTATCTATCTTGACAGCAAAAATTTAAACCAGATTCCTCCCCGAAAACTGGCTCAGAAAATGTCGGTGGTACCGCAGGACACCAGCATCAGCTTCAATTTTACGGTCTACGACATTGTTATGATGGGCCGCCATCCCTATCAGGGGCGCTGGGGACAGGTTCAGGATCAGGATCGGGAGAAGGTGGAAGAAGCTCTGGCTCTGACCGATACCCGCCAGTTCCGGGACCGGGATCTCAACAGTTTGAGCGGAGGTGAGCGTCAGCGGGTGATTATTGCCCGGGCCCTGGCTCAGGATCCGGAAATTCTGCTGCTCGATGAACCAACCTCCAGTCTCGATATCAATTATCAGCGGGAAATTTTTGATCTGCTGGCCTATCTAAATCAGGAGAAAAATCTTACCATTCTGGTTGTATCTCATGACCTCAATCTTTCCAGCCAGTACTGCAGCCGGTTGATTTTGATAAACAGGGGCAGAATCTTTGCCGGCGGCAGTCCCGCAGAGGTTCTCACCGAAGAAAATATCGGTCAGGTCTATCAAACCGAAGTCAAGGTCCGCCAGAATTATCTTACCGGCCGGCCCTATGTGGTGCTGATGCCCGGCCGGGCGGAATGTGTTCCCACCAGGCTTCAGCAGGACTTCAAGATTCATCTAATCAGCGGCGGCGGTACCGGTCAGGAACTTCTCCAGGAATTCTATGAAAGAAATTATCATATCAGCTGCGGTGTCTTAAATCAGGGCGACAGCGACTGGGAGCTGGCTCGCCGCCTGGGCTGTGAGATTGTCGACATTGCCCCCTTCTCCTACATTGAAGAATCTGATCTAAAGAGAAACCGGGAAAAGATAGAAGAGGCTGATCTGGTAGTGGTTTCGGAACTGCCCTTCGGTCATGGTAATCTGAAAAACCTGGAACAGCTCACCGGTTTTTCCGATAAGAAGATATTTCTTCTCCAGGAAAGAAGCATAGCCGAAAGGGATTATACAGGGGGCCAGGCTGAAAAACTCTGGCAGCAGCTGATTGAGCGTCCTGAAACCAGGGTCTTTAACGATCGACAGGAGATGCTGGAGGAGATTGCCGGCAGAGCCTCTTCCCCTTAGGATTTGCGAATATTTCCCGGTTTTGATATAATTATCAGGACTGCGGAACTTTTAATTTTTNCTAAATTATTATTAATGAATGCATTCTGAGGGTGAAAATATGGTAGAGCCTGCCAGACTGGATCGGGAATATTTTGTGGTACTGCTTCCCGAAGGCAAACTTAAAAAAGAAATAGATAGACTGCAGCAGCGGCTTGCTGATTATTATGATCTCTATCAGGATGAGGAACTCCCTGAATTACACATTACCATAGATCGGATTCACAGAGATAAACTCTCAGAGGCCGGTGAGATAATTACCGAAACAGTCAGGAACTTTTCCCGGGAGATAATTATGGAGCTGGAGGATCTGACCTGTCTGCAGCAGCTCAATGATAATTTTCTGGTTTTAAAACTCAATCTCACTCAGAGCCTGGAGGATTTTGCCCGAAAACTCCATACCAGGCTGAGTGCAGAGGGCATCTCTACCCTGGAAGACTACTCCAGCTGGGACTTTCATATTACCCTGGTAAACAATCAATTTGTTGAGAACCCAATCTCTGATTTTGATTTTAATAAACTCTGTGATTTTGTTGAGGGCAGATCCCGAAGTTCCATCGGTCGGGCCGGAAGGATTGAAATCTGGAAGCCAACCCTGGAAACTGATAAAAAGGTGGTTTACTCCCGGGATCTAACCTGAGGCAGTTTAACAGCCCGGCTGACAGAGCATAATAACTTAAAATAACAGCCAGAGCGCAGATAAAGGGGGTTCAGCAGATAAATGGCAATTAAAGCAATTATCTTTGATCTCGATGGTGTGATTACCGATACCGCTGAGTTTCACTACCAGAGCTGGCAGCAGATGGCTGATGAAGAGGGGCTGGATTTTTCCCGGGAAAAGAACGAGCAGCTCCGGGGGGTTTCCCGCCGCAGGTCGCTGGAGATAATTCTCGAGGGTGAAGAGCTGCCCGAGGAAGAAATGCAGCGTCTGATGGCTAAAAAGAACGGTTATTATCAGGAAAAGCTCAAGCAGATGACCGCCGATGATATGCTGCCCGGTGCCCGGGAACTCATCAGAGAGGTCCGGGAGCGGGGTTTGAAAACCGCCGTTGCTTCCGCCAGCCGAAATGCCAGAACGGTTATCGATGCTCTCAAGATTGGCCAGCTCTTTGATACTATTTCTGATGGTAACAGTGTGGAAAATCCCAAACCGGCTCCTGATCTTTTCCTGCACACTGCTGAAAAGTTAAAGCTCAAGCCTGAAGAATGTGCGGTACTGGAGGATGCTGAGGCTGGCATTGATGCTGCTCTGGCAGCAGGTATGATCGCAGTGGGTATCGGCCCCGAAAGCAGGGTCGGCCACGGCCATCTTCGTTTTTCCAGCACTGCCGATGTTGACCTGGACACAATACTTAAGGAGGAATAGCCGATGGCTCAAACCAATCAAAGAAATAAACAGCTGGCAGATGCCGAAGAAATCCGCAGGACTTTGACCAGAATAGCTCATGAAATCATTGAAAAGAATCGCGGTGCTGAAAATCTTGCCCTGATAGGCATTCGCACCCGGGGGGTTCCCCTGGCTCATCGTCTGGCTGAAAAAATTGAAGAGATTGAAGGCCGGGAGATTGAGACCGGTATTCTGGATATCACCCTCTACCGGGATGACCTTTCTCAGATAGCCAGTCAGCCGATTGTACATCAGACCAAGATTCCCTTTGATATCAATGACCGCAGGATTGTACTTGTCGATGATGTTATCTATACCGGTCGGACAGTGAGAGCTGCTCTCGATGCCCTCATGGATCTGGGCCGCCCGGCAACCATCCAGCTGGCTGTCATGGTCGATCGCGGTCACCGGGAACTGCCTATCAGACCTGATTTTGTTGGCAAAAATATCCCTACCTCCAAACAGGAGCAGATCATTGTCAGTTTACAGGAAACCGATCAACGGGAGGAAATTTTGCTGACAGAGCTGTAATAATCTCTGGACTTTTCTCCTGACATTAAAAATCGGGATTTTGGGAGTGAGCCTGGCTGAATTTTTCCGGATTGCAGCAATATTTAGCTGTCAGAGCTTGCAAAAGCAACCTGTCTGTAATAAAATGATATCAGCGGGCAGAAAAAGCAGCGATAAATTCGATTTTTTAGCAGGAATTTTTAACTTCATCTTGAAATAGTATTAATAGCAGCAGAGATTAATACTATTTTTTTAGGAAAAATTGCAAGCGCTTGCGCAGGAGGGTTTCAGGGGTGGCAGTTACACTTAAAGATCTGGCCCGGATGGCCGGAGTGGCAGAATCGACGGTTTCCCGGGCTTTAAACAACAAGCCGGGAGTGAGCGAAGAGACCAGGGAGGAGATTCTCAAACTGGCAGCGGAGTATAACTATCAGCCCAACCGCCTGGCTCAGGGGCTGGCCAAACAGAAAACCAGCATTATTGCGCTGCTGCTTCCCGATCTGAAAAATCCCTCCTATCCCGATCTGATTGCCGCTGTGGAAGAGGTGGCCAATCAATCCGGCTATCAGGTAGTCCTATGCAACACCGCCGGCAGTCCGGAAAAAACCGCCGCCTATCTTGATCTGCTGCAGCGCAATCAATTTGACGGAGTTATTATCGTAGGCGGTACCCCGACCGGCGGAAAGTTTCTCCAGCTGGCCCTGGAAAACAGCAAGAACATGGTCTTGATCAATATGCTGCTGGAAGAACTGCTGCTTCCTTCCCATTTAATTGATTATCGCCAGGAGGGAGTTCTGGCAGCTGAATTTTTGCTGGATACAGCAGTTTCCCGTCCGGCTGCCCTTATTCAGGGAGAAGCTCAGGAATACCGGGAAGCTGAAAGAAGGGAGGGATTCCTGGAAGCCAGCCGCCGCCTTACCGGCAGCGAGGCAGAGGTCTTTACCGGAGTGGAAAACAGAGAGGATGGATATCAGGTTTTTTTTGAAATTGTTGCAATAATGGAGCCCCCGCTTTCCTTTTATATTACCGAAAACCTGGCAGCTCTGGGACTTTTAGAAGCCATCAAAACCGGAGGTTATCTGGTTCCCGAGGACTTTCAGCTGCTCGGGACCGGGAGCAACTTTGTAGCCGGGATAGCCAGCCCCAGGCTTACCGTAGTTGATGAGCCTCTGACAGAGATGGCCGGAGATGCCGCCAGAAGCCTGCTCAAGCTGCTATCTGAGGAAAAAACAGAACCGGAGATCAGGGTTTATCAGCCCGATATCATAACCGGGGGGACAACACTTTAAGTTTAGTGGGGATTAAGCGGCATTATTGATAATTATTATTGAGTTTCTCAGTTTGAACTTTTAATTTAACTTTAATACCGGCAAAACATATTCTAAAATCACAGGAGGTTTAGTTAATGGCACAGGTAACTCTTAATAATGTAACCAAAAAGTTTGATGAGGTAGTAGCAGTAAAGGATGCCGATCTTGAAATTATTGATAAGGAATTTCTGGTACTTGTCGGCCCATCCGGTTGCGGCAAATCCACCACTTTAAGAATGGTTGCCGGACTGGAAGAGATCACCGAAGGAACAGTTGAAATCGGTGACCAGGTGGTCAACGATGTTCCACCCAAGGATAGAGATATCGCCATGGTTTTTCAGAACTATGCTCTCTATCCTCACATGAACGTTTATGACAATATGGCCTTCGGGCTCAAGCTCCGTAAGTTTCCCAAGGATGAAATCAAACGCCGGGTCCAGGAAGCAGCTGAAATTCTCGGCATTGAAAATCTGCTGGAAAGGAAGCCCAAGCAGCTCTCCGGTGGTCAGCGTCAGCGGGTGGCTCTGGGTAGAGCTATCGTCCGGGAACCCAAGGTATTCCTGATGGATGAGCCCCTCTCCAATCTGGATGCCAAGCTCCGGGTCCAGATGAGAGCCGAACTTTCCAAGCTGCATGACAGACTGCAGACCACAGTTATTTACGTTACCCACGACCAGACCGAAGCCATGACCATGGGTGACCGGATCGTTGTTCTCAATGATGGCTATATCCAGCAGGTTGATGACCCTCTCTCCCTGTATAATTATCCGGAGAACATGTTTGTTGCCGGCTTTATCGGCAGTCCGGCCATGAACTTCCTCGATGCTAAATTAATTCAGGAAAGCGATGGACTATACCTGGAGGGCAACGGCGCTTTTAAACTAAAAATTTCCGAGGATATGATTGCAGAGTATCCGGCTATTGAGGATTATGCCGGGAAGGATATTGTCTTTGGTATCAGACCGGAAGACCTCGCTGATACCAGTCTGAAGCAGGACTTCAAGGTAACCGAAGCCAATACCTTTGAGGCCGAGGTTGAAGTTGTTGAACCGATGGGTTCAGAGATTTATCTCTACCTTGCCACCGGTGAGCACAGCATGATAGCCCGGGTAGAGGCAGAGAGTACTGCTGAAGTTGGCGATACCATTCAGCTTGGTGTTGACCAGGCCAAGATCCGCCTCTTCGATGCCGAAACTGAAGAGGCCCTGATTAAGAAAAAGGATTAAGAACCTGTAGAGCGTTCTGCCGCCTGCCGTACTCTAGGCTGGAAGGGCGAGCTGTCTTAACCTCTCTTAACCGGCATATAAACAAAGCTTTAAGCTGATATCAGCAGGAGATCGCAAGCAGGTTTCCCGCTCATCATAGGCGGGAAACCTCTTTTTTTCTGAGAGGAAGGAAAAAGCCCTGAAATCCAGAAATTAATAATGCAGGGCAGGAAAATAACCTGTATTTAGGAGGTGGGCTTTAAAATATGGAAGATTCCCTGAAAAAGCTGCTGCTGTACCGGGTTCTGCCGCTTTTCTTGGCTGCTGTGCTGATTATTATGGGTATACAGCTGGTCAGCAACTATCTTCAGATCCGCGAGCTGGAATCAGAAATCACTGAAAAGCAGGAAGAAATTAGAGAAGCAGAAAGACGTCAGCGCGAGCTGGAGCTGGAGCTGGAAAGGCTGGAAGACCCGGAATACCTGGAAAAACTGGCCCGCCGCCGCCTGGGACTGGTCCGACCGGGAGAGGAACTGATAATTCCCTATGAAATTGAGCCGGAGGAAGACTGACAGTATCAGCCTGAGGATTTCAAAATATTATAGTTTTATAATTAATTGACAGTTTGAAGATTTACTTAAATATTCCTGACTATCTATTTACCTGATTATTTACTTAAAAAGTAAAAATTAATGCTGAAGCTTTTTAGCAGCTCTGTATTATTTATCACGGAGCATATCTTCATAAAGGAAGGATGTTGGCCGGTGAGCTATGATGTTTCTCAGAAATCTCTGCAGTTGATAAGTGAAGAAATGAAGCTTAAAGAAGAGCAGGTAACTACCGTAATTGAACTCTTAAATTCCGGGAATACCATTCCCTTTTTGGCCCGTTACCGCAAGGAAAAAACCGGCGGCCTGGATGAGAATGAACTGAGAGATCTGGAAGAAAAACTGAATTATCTCAACAGGCTGGAGCAGAAAAAGGCCGAGGTCAAAGGCAAAATTGAGGAGCAGGAAAAGCTGACTCCGGAACTGGCAGCCAGGATAGCCCGGGCGGAAACCCTTCAGGAAGTAGAAGATATTTACTATCCCTATAAGCCCCGCCGTCAGACCAGGGCCGATAAGGCTGCTGCCCGGGGGCTTAAGCCTCTGGCTGAGATAATCTGGGCTCAGGAAATTACTCCAGAAGAATTAGCCGATGCAGCTAAAAATTTTATAGATCCGGAAAAAGAAATTCCCGATGCTGCTGAGGCTCTCCAGGGGGCCCGGGATATTCTCGCCGACAGGATTGCGGCTGATCCCGATCTTAAAGCCCTCTCCCGGCAGCGATACTGGCAGCAGGCCAGCATTGTCAGCAGTGTTAAGGATGCTGACAGCGATGAGAAGGGGGTTTATGAGCAGTATTATGATTTTTCTCAGCCTCTAAAAAAAATTCCGGCCTTTCGCATTCTGGCTCTCAACCGGGGAGAAGAGGAGGAGATTCTCTCGGTAAAAATAGAACCTCCGGAAGAGAGTATTGTCAGCCGCCTGGCCCGGGAAGTTATCAGGCCTGATTCTTCTCTGGAAGAAGAGATGCTGGAGATCATCAGAGACGCCTTTAACCGTCTCCAGGGTCCTGCCCTGGAAAGAGAGGCCCGTTCTGAGCTTACCGCCCGGGCCGAAGAGCATGCCCGGGAGGTCTTTGCCGATAACCTGGAAGCTCTGCTGCTGCAGCCTCCACTTCCTGATAAAACAATAATGGGGATTGATCCTGCCTATCGGACCGGCTGCAAGCTGGCTGTAATCGATACCGAAGGCAATGTTCTGACAACTGCAGAGATATTCCCCCATGAGCCTCGAAAAAAATGGCAGCAGTCCAAGGAGAAAATTTTAGCATTAGTTGAAGAATACAGCGTGGATGTTATAGCTTCCGGTAACGGCACCGCTTCTCAGGAAACAGAGGAACTCTTAAGCGAGCTCAATCAGGAGAGCCAGCAGGAGATTCCCTACACCATTGTCGATGAAGCCGGAGCTTCAGTCTATTCTGCCTCCAGACTGGCCGGTCGGGAGCTGCCTGATCTCGATGTCAGTCTTCGGGGAGCGGTATCGATTGCCCGCCGCCTGCAGGATCCACTGGCCGAGCTGGTTAAAATTGACCCCCGTTCAGTAGGAGTGGGGCTCTATCAGCATGATATTGACAGCAGCGCTCTGCTGGAGGAGCTGGAGGTGGTGGTGGAATCGGTGGTAAACCGGGTTGGCGTCAACTTAAATACCGCCTCTCCTGCTCTCCTTTCCTACGTTGCAGGAATTAACTCAGGTCAGAGTGAGAAGATCTGCGATTATCGGGAAAAAGAAGGAGCCTATACCAGCCGCAGTCAGCTGCTGAAAGTTAAAGGGATCGGCCCCTCTACCTATGAACAGGCTGCCGGATTTTTGAGGCTTTTCAGCTCAGAAGATCCACTGGCCCGCACCCCGATTCATCCTGAATCCTATGAACCGGCGGAGAAATTGTTAGCCCGGATTGAACTCAAGCCGGGAGATCTAATTGTCACCAGAGATAGTCAGGAATTTAAGGATAAACTGGCAGAAAAACTTGACCCGCTGCTTGCCGAGCTGAAAAAGTTATCCCGGGAGCTTGACACCGGCATTCCGACTCTGAAAGATATTATTGCTGCCCTGAAGGCACCTGACCGTGACCCCCGGCAGGAGGTGCCCGGACCGATATTTCGCACCGGAGTTCTGGAGCTTGAGGATCTGAAGGAGGGTCAGATTATGCAGGGTACGGTACGCAATGTTGTTGATTTCGGGGCCTTTGTTGACATTGGACTCAAGGCGGACGGCCTGATTCATGTATCGGAGATGGCCGATCACTTTGTTGCTGACCCCACCCAGCTGCTTAAACCTGGAGATATTGTTCGGGTCAAAATTCTTGAGGTTGATGAAAGAAGGGAGAGAATTTCTCTCAGCCGGCGAGCTGTTAAGGAGTAGATGTAGTTTTTTAGTTGCTGTTATCAGCTGCTATTTACACTTCAGAAAACAGCAAAGACAACTCAAAATTAAACCAGCAGTAAAATATTATACAAAAAATTGATTTTTATGCAGGGGTGTGTTACAATATAACTCCACTCTGGTTTTCTGGGTATTTAGTTCCTGTAATTACCGGCACAGATTTTCTGTGCCTTTTTAATTTTCCTATCATTTGTCAGAGGCAGACTTATTTTTTAGGAGTTTCAGGAGGTGAAATCCTGTGGAAGAATATATCAACTACCGGGGCGTATTTTTAAAAAAAGGTAAGAGCAGTAATAAAAACAGCAGTGACTCATCCGGCAAATTTTTCTTTTACCGTTTTAATGCCGGTTCTTTCCAGGATGCTCCCATTATTTTTCATGACAATATTAATTACGATAGCTATGAGGATTCCTGGCTAATTGAGTTGATTGAAAAAAACTACTTAAGATAAATATAACCTCGATTTAATGCCAGTAATTACAGCCAGCAATCAGCCTGGCAATGGGACATAATTATTTGACAGACCATTAATGTTAGGTTATAATTGTATTAATATTATTATTAAGGAGGATATTTAACGTATGTCCATTGAGGTTGGAGAAACAGTAGAGGGAAAAGTGACCGGAATAACAAATTTTGGAGCCTTTGTCGAACTTCCCACAGGTGACACAGGTCTGGTTCACATTTCTGAGGTAGCTAATACCTATGTCAAAGACATAACCAACTACCTTAAGGAAGATGAAAAGATCAAGGTCAAAGTAATTAATATTGATGATGACGGCAAGATTGGTCTTTCAATCAAACAGCTGGAGGATCCTGATGACCGGATTGATCATGCACCCAAACGCTCCTTTGAGGATAAGATGGATGATTTCCTCAAACAGTCCAGCGAGCGTCAGCAGGATATCAAAAGCAGAGAAGCAAAGCGCGGTGGTAATGGCCGGGGGAATTAAAACCCCGTCACCAGCAGGTAAATGGTATTAGCACCAGATTATATACTTTATACTTTTAGCCTGGAATGCCTGTGTAGAATTAGATAAAATAGACAGCAAATAATAGCACAAATATATAAATATTTTCTGGAATTACACTATTTCCCTGAACTCAAAGCATCCCCCCTTCCGGGGATGTTTTTTTGTTATTCTTCCGGTTCTGACTGTTGTTTTATTATATCTGCAGCTCTTCTAGACCATTTACAGATTTTTTAAATGTAAGCCATTAAGAAAAACTCCATTTAAGACAGGTAAGACAGGCTCTATTAAAACCGACTCCATTTTGGCTCCCTCCATTTAGACAGACCTAATTAAAACAGGTTCTATTAAGGTGCAAATTACGCAAATTTTTTACTAAAGCAATTATGATAAAAAAATAATTATAAGTAAATATCTGCTAAACAGGTGATTTACAGTGAAAAATAAAGCCAGCAACTTCAACTCCGGCAGTTTTAATGCCGATAACTCTTCAGAAAAGTTACCGGATGACTCTCCAGAAATAGATCTGGAAATCAATCAGCCCGGTCCGGAAGAAGAAAAAATTATTGCAGCCCAGCTTGATTCTCAGGTGCTTAAAATTATTAAGATAATTACAAGGTGTTACTCTGGATTTCCCCAGCTGCTGCTGCTTAATCCCTTTTCTTCTGAGCTGATTTCTCCCACGATTTTCTGGCTGAGCTGCCCTGTTCTCAAAGAGCAGATCAGCAGACTGGAAGACCAGGGGCTGCTGGAGGAGCTGACAGTTTATTATCAAAATCATAGTGACTTTGCCTGTCAGCTGGAAAAGGCCCATCAGGACTATGCCAGACTCCGGAGGAAACTATTAAGCCCGGCTGACCGGGAAAGGGCAGGGGAAATTTCTCAGAATTTGCTGGAGACTCTTTTAAACTCAGGAGTGGGTGGTATCAAGGATAGAGGCGGTTTGAAATGCCTGCATACTCACTTTGCCCATTTCTATGCCGGGTATGCTAATCCAGCAGGTGCTGAGGTAGCTGTAAGGCTGAATCACCCTCTTCTCTGCCGCTTTTGCTCAAGATATTAAGAATGCCAGTCTGTTATTATTTTAGTGAGGAAGGATTCTATGACAGCGATTTTTGCTGAGGAAAATAACAAATCTTATCTGCCTTTCCGGGCAGCAGCCCTGGATATCGGCAGCAACTCCTGCCGGTTATTGATAGCGGAAGCTGTAGCTGACTCCCGGCCGACCGGTTCTGAAAAAGCAAAGCTCAAAACGATTTACTATGACCTCAAAACCACCAGGCTGGCATCTGGAATTGAGAAAAGCGGCAGATTAAATTCTCAATCTCTGGAGAGAACAGTAGCAGCCCTGAAGGATTTCAGCAGCAGATTACAGGAATATCAGGTACAGCGGTACCGGATGGTAGGTACCAGCGCCCTGAGAGAAGTCAGTGATGCCAGCCGGCTGAAGTCAGCAATAAAGTCTGAAACCGGCCTGGAACTGGAGATTATCACCGGTCAGCAGGAAGCAGAGTTGATTTACCGGGGAGCTTCAGCGGCTCTTGACAGCTCCACCGGTGGCCTGGTGATTGATATTGGGGGAGGCAGCACCGAGATAATCACTGAAGAATCAGACAGGATACTGCCGGTCAGTTTGAAAATGGGGGCAGTCCGCTTTACCGAGCGCTTTATCTCAAACCCTGACCTACCAATATCCAGTGGAGAAATCAAGAAGCTTAAGGAGACAGCCCTTGCTCTTCTTCAATCCAACCAGCAGCTTTCTTCTCGTAACAGGGCTGAAAGCGCTCACCTGCAAAAAACTGATGAAAAAGCTTCAGATGAGTCTTTAACTGCTCCAGAGGCAGTTGGAGTGGGTGGTACCATAACCAATCTGGCGGCTGTCCAGCAGAAGATGACAAGCTACAGACCGGAGATTATCGAGGGATATAATCTGGCCCGGGAAGAGGTAGATTCTCTGATCGAACTGTTTGCCTCCCGCTCCCTGAAAGAGCGGCAGGGCATTACCGGCCTCCAGCCGGCCCGCGCTGATATTATCACCGCCGGTACTGTCATTCTCTCAGCACTGCTGGAGCACTTTCAGCTTCCCGCTATCAAAGTCAGCGAGCAGGATATTCTCTCCGGCCTCCTTCGAGAAGAACTTAATATATCGCCCCGATAGCCCCAGAAAATCAGCGTTGAACTATTATCCCTGAGAGCTTACTGCCAGATAAATAATGTTGCTTCAGGCAGGATAATCTGGGCGAATCCAGAATCTTATCATTAGCAATAAAACCATTATTTCTGGGGGAGAGAGAATACTGTGGATCTGCTAGCTGAATTTAAATCCTATTGCCAGCAGCAAAATTTTTATCAGCCCGGCAGTGCAATTTTGCTGGGTGTTTCCGGAGGACCTGATTCCCTGGCAATGCTGGATCTTTTCTGCCGTATCAGGGAAGAAGAGCAGCTTGATCTGGCGGTTTTTCATCTTGATCATGGCCTTCGGCATGCCTCCCGGGAAGAAGCAGATTTTGTCCTCAAATTCTGTCAGGAGCGAGAGCTCAGCTGCAGGATAGAAAGAATAGATCTCCCCGGAATAGCAGAAAATACTCAGGCTGGAATTGAGGAACTGGCCCGCCGGATTCGCCGGGCTTTTTATTATAAGTATGCCCAAAAACTGGACTGCGATATCCTGGCTCTGGGTCATCAGCTCAATGATCGGGTGGAGACCATGCTTTTTAATTTGATCAGAGGCAGTGGAATTCAGGGGCTGCAGGGAATTAACCCCACCGGATATTACCGGGATCTGAAAATCATCAGACCCCTGTTGCAGTTTCACCGTTCCACCATTGAGTATTACTGCCAGGAGCGCCGGCTGAACCCCAGAAGGGATCGCAGTAATCTCAGTCTGAAATATTCCCGCAACCGGATTCGCAATGAATTGATACCCTATTTAGAAGAACATTTTAATCCTGAACTGATAAAAAATCTGGCCTCCACAGCAGAACTGATAGCAGAAGAAAGTGCCTTTCTCGACCGCATCACCACAAATATTTATAATGATCTGGTTGTTCGGGAAGAGGAACACCGTCTGGATTTTGTCTGCCAGGAAATAGCCAGCCTGGATCCGGTTCTGCAAAAAAGATTGCTGAGATATATTATTGCAGAACTGCTCGACTCCCGGCAGGGTTTTTATCAGCAGCACTATGAGCTGATGCAGAAGATTATCCAGGAAGAGGCTGAAACTGAGGAGAATAAACCTGCCCGGGATTATGATTTCCCCCGGGATCTGCTTCTCCGACTGGAATATGGAAATGTCTCCTTTCGGGACCGTATCTGGCAGGCTCTTCAGGCCAGAAATTCCTGTTTTGAGATAAATTTGAAGGGGGAAGGTCGGATTGAACTTCCCCGGGGAGTTAGTCTCCAGGCTGAAATCAGCGAACTTCCTGAGAACTGGCGCAGCCTGGCAGCCAGGAAAAATATAGCTCTGGTTGATTGCAGGAGTTTCAGCTGGCCCCTGAGAATCCGCAGCCGCCAGGATGGAGATTATTTTTATCCCCTGGGTCTGGGAGGCAGTCAGAAAGTCAAGGATTACCTGATAAATAATAAAGTTCCTCTGGATAAAAGAGATCGACTTCCGGTTATCACTGACGGAACCGGCAGGATCATCTGGCTGGCAGGGGAGCGGCTGGATGAAAGATTTAAAGTGACCCCGGAGACCGACCGGGTTCTTATACTAAAGTATTGCCCGGAAGCTTAACAATTTTTCTTAATGCTCTTTCTTAACAGGTTTTTTTAAGGATCTTTGCTTATTACTAAACTGATTATTTAAAAAGTGATAATTACAATAATCACCTCCAGAGAAGCTATGATTATCTTTTCAGGAAATATAACTCTATTCTTGAGAAATTAAGTGATATTTTAATGAAAATCTGCCAGAAAAGCTATCTTTATAATTTTTTTAATGATATTTACTGGCAAAGATGATATCATTATATTGAAGGAAGCAGCTTAAAGCAGTTATCGATAAAGTTTTATGGTTATTATGGGAAAGTATGAGGAAAGGGGATTTAAGTAAATGAGACTGGATGTTTTGAGGAAAGATATAGCAGAAGTGATAATATCTGAGGAAGAGCTGCAGCAGCGGATTGGCGAACTGGGAGAGCTGATTACCGAAGATTATCAGGACAGCACTGAACTGATGCTGGTCTGCATTCTGCGGGGTGCGGTGATCTTTATGGCAGATCTGGCCCGCAAAATCAATCTGCCTGTCACCTTTGATTTTATGGATGTTTCCAGTTATGGCAGCGGCACAGAATCCAGCGGTACTGTTCGGATTCTGAAAGATCTTGAAGATGACATTGGCGGCCGTCATATCCTGATTGTAGAAGATATCATCGATACCGGCCTGACCCTAAAACATGTCATCAAACTTCTGGAAACCAGAGATCCTGCTTCGGTTCGGGTAGCCACTCTGCTCGACAAGCCCGAAAGGCGGGAGATGAAGCATATAGAGGTCGATTACAACGGTTTTGAGATTCCCGATAAATTTGTTGTCGGCTACGGCCTGGATTTTGCTGAGAAGTATCGCAATCTCCCTTATATTGGAGTACTAAAGCAAGAGATGTATAATTAGATAGTTGTCTGAGATTTGCTGGTTCTTTAAGCTTTCAAATATCTTTTTATTATAACCATATTTATTATATCCAAAAGCATTAATGATATGATAAATAATGTGCAGCATTATATTTACAAAGTTAGCGACTTGTGCTATAATGGTTTACTGTGTAATAGGCGGTTTCCCGAAATAAATTGTTTTTATTTACCATAAAATAACTGCTGCAGGTCCGCTGATAACCCTTCACCATTACAGGAGGTTGGCACCTGTCAGCAGTAATAATTATCTGGAGGTTTTCCCGATTATCTGGAATGACAGTATAACTGGAATTATTCTATATTTATTAAACTTCTTTTATGTTTTTAGGAGAGGAGGATCAGCAATTTGAAGAAATTTGCCAAGAATATAGGCTTTTATTTACTGCTGATTGCGTTATCAATTTTGATTGCGCAGTTTTTCATGCAGCAAACTCCTCAGGAAATTGAAGAGTTCACCTATACTAACTTTATCAACCAGGTTGAAGCAGGCAATATCGAGCAGGTAACGCTGATCGGCAACGAAAAAGCTGAAGGCACCTATCAGGGTCGGGAATTTGCTGTAAACATTCCTCCTGATGATATGCCCTATCTCCTGCAGCAGCTTAGAGCAAATAATGTGGAAATAAATACCGAGCCTGAGCCCTCAGCGCCCTGGTGGCTCAATATCTTTGGCTATATGTTTCCCATCCTGATTTTAATTGTCGTCTGGGTCTTTATCATGCGCCGCATGCAGGGTGGCGGCAGTCAAATGATGTCCTTCGGCAAGAGTAAAGCTACTCAGATGACTGAAAGTGAAAAGAACAAGACCTTTGATGACGTGGCCAATTACGAAGAGGTCAAGGAAGAGCTGCAGGAAGTGGTGGAGTTTCTTAAAAACCCCCGCAAATTTGCCAGGCTGGGTGCAGAAGTTCCCAAGGGGATTCTGCTGGTTGGCCCACCGGGGACCGGAAAAACACTGATGGCCAGAGCGGTAGCTGGAGAGGCCGGAGTACCCTTTTTCTTTATCTCGGGTTCTGATTTTGTTGAGATGTTTGTTGGTGTTGGAGCCTCCCGGGTAAGGGATCTCTTTGAAAAGGGCAAGAAAAACTCTCCCTGTATCATCTTTGTCGATGAGCTCGATTCTGTCGGCCGCCAGCGTGGTGCCGGGCTGGGTGGAGGTCACGACGAGCGGGAGCAGACCCTGAACCAGCTTCTCAATGAAATGGATGGTTTTGAGCCCAATGAAGGGATAATTTTGATGGCCGCTACTAACCGGCCCGATGTGCTGGATCCCGCCCTGCTGCGCCCCGGACGTTTTGACCGTCAGGTAATTGTCGATAAGCCTGACCGACGGGGCCGGGAATTGATTCTGGAAATTCACATGAAAAACAAGCCGACATCACAGGATGTTGATGTAGAGACTCTGGCTAAAAGAACTCCAGGATTTTCCGGAGCTGATATGGAGAATCTGGCCAACGAGGCAGCTATTCTGGCTGCCCGTCGCGGCAGGGATACCATCTCCATGCTGGAGTTTGATGATGCTATAGATCGTGTTATTGCCGGACCTGCCAAAAAAAGCCGGGTTATTTCCGATAAGGAAAGAAATCTGGTGGCCTATCATGAAACCGGCCATGCTCTCCTGGGTGAGTTGCTGGAGCATGCCGATAGAACCCATAAGGTTTCGATTATACCACGGGGGCGGGCCGGTGGTTTCACCATTCCGCTGCCTGAGGATGACCGTAATTTCATGACCAAGCGGGAGCTATTAGACCGGGTATCAGCTCTGCTGGGCGGAAGGGTCGCTGAAGCAATTTTCCTCGATGATATCAGTACCGGAGCTCAGAATGACCTGGAAAGGGCGACCCGGATCGTGAGAGCAATGATTACAGAGTATGGTATGAGCGAAAAACTGGGTCCTTTAACGCTGGGTCAGAAGCATGATGAAGCAGGTCTTTTTAGGCCGGGATATTTCCCGTCAGCGCAACTACAGCGAAAGTGTGGCTGCTGAAATTGATGCTGAGGTCAGCTCCATGGTTGATCAGTGTTATCGCAAGGCCGAGACTCTCTTAAAGGAAAACTCCGATGCTGTTGAGCGCATTGTGAAAGCTCTTAAAGAGTATGAGACCCTAAATGCCGATCAGATAAAACAACTTCTTGAAGGAAAAGAAATTGATGAAATAGATATCGAAGAAAGCCAGGTCGAACGCGGGCAGGAAAGTGAGCCCTATCAGGGTCAGGAGGCAAAAGCTGCTCCCCAGACCTTTTCTGGAAACCCTGATGATTCAGGAGGAGGTCCCGGTAGTGCTGAGAAAGCTGATTCCGGTGACCCTGACTTTGAGGAAACAGGCAAGCAGCGGGAAGAAGCTGCTGAAGAAACACCTCCGGGTTCTGAGAAGAAACAGAATAAAGAATCTCCTGAAGACTCCGGGGGAAAATCTGAGAAGAAACCTGCTGAAGGTCCTGGCAGAAACCGGGACCTGGATGTTGATTATCCCGTAGACGAGTCCGATCTCAACTCTGATTCCGATGATGGAGAAGACAGCAAGACCGCCGGGCAATACAACATCAATCGTCTGGAAGAAGGTAACAATAGCAGCTCAGGCAGCTAACATCAAAGTGAAGAGAAAATTTGCAAAGCAAAATATCCTGATTAACAATTTCAGGAAATTAATATAAATGGCTGAGAGGACCTGAAAACGGTCCTCTTTCTATTTATATATGATTATATATGAGATTAAAAGCTCAGATTAATAAGGCTTTAAAGCATTGGATTAGTAAAATTTGGCTCTTCTTAAATTACATATTGTTCAAGTAGCTGGAGGCAAATATAACATTATTGTCAAGTGTATTATTTCTTTCTGCCCTGATAATAAGTTCCAACCAGCAAAGTCAATTATCCAGCATTAGATTAACAACAGGGAAATTTAAATGAGGCTAAAATTTTAAGCATGGATTAATAAAATCTTAAGCTTGGATAAAAAGGTCTTAAGCTTAGAAGATTTTTTAGCGCAAAGATAAATTATATAGAAAGAATAATTATATAGTAAGTTCCTATCATTGCAGATAGCTTTACATATATTATTAAAAAAATATTTCTGCTGGCAAAGATTGAAAGGAGGAGTTGATGGCCTTGTTTTTATTGCAAAATGTCGAGTATAAAAATATACTTACTGTAGAAGAGCTGCAGCTGGGAGAAAGGGCGGTAACTTCAATCAGCGGTCCCAGCGGTGGGGGAAAGACAACTCTCCTGCGGCTGCTGAATAACATTATTTCACCTGATCGAGGAAAAATTTTCTATCAGGAAAGAAATCTTGAAGAGTACGAGCCTCTGGAACTCAGACGCCGGGTTATGATGCTGCCTCAAAATCCCATCCTTTACGGAGACAGCATTCGGGAAAGCTTTCTGAAAGCTCAGGAGTTTTCCGGCAGCGAGATTTCCCTTACTGAAGCTGAAGCTATGCTGGAGCAGCTGCACCTGGAAAAAAAGCTGGAGGATACCACCGAAGAGCTTTCCGGAGGCGAGCGACAGCGTATTGCCCTGGCCCGTCTGCTCTTAATATCTCCGGAAACCATGCTGCTGGATGAGCCAACCGCCTCTCTCGACAGCAGCAATGAGCGTGACATCGTGGATTTCCTGGGGGAATATGCCCGCTCCCGGGGCAAAAAAATAATTATGGTGACCCATGCACCCGAGTTTGCAGGCAGCGTAGCTGACCAGGAAGTAATCATTGAAGACGGGCATTTGAAAAGCTCAAAATTTAATGATCTTTAATAGATGAAAAATCACGATATTTTTTCAAGGTAAACCGCCATGCCCCTTCGGGGCGCAACAATATATGAAAATTTTTCTGCAAATTTTCAAGATAAACCACAATGGCCCATTAGGCCACAACAATAGATGAAAAATCACGAAATTTTTTCAATGTAAACCGTCATGCCCCTCTGGGGCACAACAATATATGAAAATTTTTCTGCAAATTTTCAAGATAAACCACAATGGCCCATTAGGCCACAACAATAGATGAAAAATCACGAAATTTTTTCAATGTAAACCGCCATGCCCCTCTGGGGCACAACAATA
>SL_5KL_010_SEDDRAFT_10000678_pt1 | contig 21799 bp, 21 predicted proteins | sample SodLakKL_010_SED_FD_9118 | JGI IMG/M metagenome (IMG submission 9118) | reverse complement strand
GCTCATCCGCCAGCGTTGAGGGAGGCAAAGGGACCCCTCGAAGCGGAGGAGTAAAGCACGCTCCCTCCCCTGCGAGCGGGAGAGAGGAGTGTGCTCCCTCCCGTGCGAGTGAAAGAGAGGGGGGTGTGCTCCCTCCGGTGCGAGCGAAAGAGAGGGGGTGTGCTCCCTCCCCCGCTTGCGGGGGAGGGATGGGGAGGGGGTGCGGTCGAGACGGTTCAGTGCGCTTCGGCCCGTCCGTTATAGGCCTGCGCGAGGCGCGACTGGACGTCCTGAGGCGCGGCTTCGTACTCGCCGCCAGCGAGCACGAATTCGCTGTCTCCGGCGCAGATGGACTTCAGCCGTGCTTCGAAGCCCTCCATTTCGGCCATCGGCACGAGCGCGTGGATCACCATCCAGCCCGGTGCCGGGCTGTCGGTTCCGGTGACGCGCCCACGACGGGTCGAGAACTCGGAGCTTATCTCGCCGAAATGGGTGTCCGTGGCCTTCACGCTGACGTTCACCAGTGGCTCGAGCACGACCGGATCCGCACCGCGCGCCGCCTCGAGCGTGGCATTTCTGGCTGCCAGCGAAAAGGAGATCTCGTTGGAATCGACTGCGTGGTGCTTGCCGTCAAAAACGGTCACGCGCACATCCTGCAGCGGATAACCCGCGACCGCGCCCTCCTCCAGCGCCTGTTGAACACCCTTCTCCACCGCGCCCATGAAGTTGCCCGGGATGGTGCCGCCCTTCACCTCGTCGTGGAACTCGAAGCCGCTGCCGCGGGGGAGCGGCTCAATACGCAGCGCAACCTCGCCGAACTGTCCGGAGCCGCCGCTCTGCTTCTTGTGCCGGTAGCGGGCCTCCGCGGTCCCGGTGATCGTCTCGCGGTAGGGGATCAGGGGTGTGGCCGTGTCCAGCTCGAGGTTCCAGCGCTCGGCCAGCTGATCCAGCACCAGTTTGAGATGCAGTGCGCCCAGACCTCGCACGACCGTCTGACGCGTCTGTGTCTCGAAGCCGACCTCCAGGCACGGGTCTTCGTCGAGCATGCGCGGCAGCGCTTCCGACAGGCGCTGTTCGTCGCCGTGTTTGCGAGGCAGCAGGGCGAGGCCGAAAACGGGTTTCGGGTAAGGTGGGGGTAGCAGGTGGTGGTAGTCCTCGTCATGGGAATCGTGCAGTACCGCGTCCCGGTGGATCTGGTCGATCCGCGCAACCGCGCAGATGTCACCGGGCACTGCACCGCGCAGATGTCACCGGGCACTGCGCGGGGGGTCTCGACCTGGTTGCGGCCCTGCAGCCTGAGAAGATGCGCAGGTTTGAAGGGTTTGCGCGCGTCGCCGATGAACAGTTGGGTGTTCGGCGTCATCGTGCCCTGATGTACCCGGAACAGGGCCAGGTGACCGCGGAACGGGTCGTTCTGCACCTGAAAGACATGGGCGATTACGTGGCGGTCCGGGTCGGGCGCCACCTCCACCGGAGTCGCCGAGGGTCCCTCGCCCTTGACGAAATGGGGCGGGTTGCCTTCGGTGGGATCGGGCATCAGGCGGCCAAGGATGTCCAGCAATTCCCGTACGCCCGCGCCGGTCTTGGCCGACGTGAAACACACGGGAATCAGGTGACCCTCGCGCAGGGCCTCCTCGAAGGGGTCGTGCAGCTGCTCCGGGTCCAGCGACTGCCCCTGTTCGAGGTAGCGGTTCATCAGCTCTTCGTCGAGCTCCACCACCTGGTCGACGATGGCCTCGTGGGCGTCGGCAACGCTGGAGAAGGCGGTGGCCGCACCTTCGTCGGGATTGAAGAAACAGTCGATCACGGTCTGGCCACCCGGGGCCGGCAGGTTGATCGGCAGGCATTCGGAGCCGAAGTATCGGTCAACGACCGCATCAGTGCTGACAGGTCCGTTGCGCCGTCGTCGATCTGGTTCACGATGATCATGCGGCACTTGTCATTCGCCGCGTCCATCACCTTGCGCGTGACCGCCTCGATGCCGGCGGAGGCATTGACCACAACCGCCGCGGTCTCGACCGCCGGCAATGCGAGCAGGGATCGGCCGAGAAGATCGGGGAGTCCGGGCGTGTCGAGCAGGTTGACCCAGTGGCCTGCCCACTCCAGGTGGGCCAGGGCGGTATTCAGGGAATGCCCCGTCGACTTCTCCAGCGGGTCCTGGTCGCTCAGGGTATCGCCGCGTTCGACCTGCCCGGGTGTTTTAATCTCACCCGCGGCCGCCAGCAGGGCCTCAAGCAGGGTGGTCTTGCCGCTCCCGGCATGTCCGAGCAGGCTGACGTTGCGAATGTCCTGTACTGCGGTCGGTGTCATCACGCGCTTCCGTTTGGGTGAATGTCATGTGAAGTCTGGCGCGCCGACGGTTTTCTGACAATGACCTCAATGCCGCATCACGGCGAACCGGCCTTCCCGCGATGTCGCGTGCCAGCGAAGCACAGCACGCGTTTGCGCTCAGAGGTACCCGTCAAGCCGCAGGTACCCGATCAGGAACAGCACTGCCAGCACGCCGGCGACAACGTAGAGGATGTTGGACAGGACCCGGTTGTTGGGGCGGCTGAAATAGGCCGCCCAGAGCGAGAGCAGGATCAGCACGAAGAAAAAGAAGAGGAACCGCATGGTGGTCAGGCACTCCCGGGGATGGTGTAGGGAAGCGGTATTACGTGCGCCGCGGGACCGTCCGGGTCGCCCCAGCGCAGCGGTTGCTCGGCCGAGGCGACCTGCACGACCGCGAGGGCTGCATAAAGTCCATCGGGATGGAGCGTGGCGTCCACGATCTCACCGTCGGGCTGGCCCGCATCACCGCCGGCGCGGAATACAGGGCTGCCCGGAGCGGGACGCTCCTGCCCCTCGATCGCAAGCCGGTACATGCGCCGCTTCAGCTTGCCGAGATAGTGCATGCGCGCCACCACCTCCTGTCCCGGGTAACAGCCCTTGTTGAAGCTGATTCCGTCGAGCGCGTGCAGGTTGACCATCTGCGGCACGAAGGCCTCGCTGGTCCCGGAATAGATCGCGGGAATGCCCGCCAGGATATCGAGCAGACGCCAGCCTTCCGGACCGACGGGCGCACTGTGCACGTTGAGGTCGTCCCACAACGTGCTGCAGGCATCGATCTCGCCGGCGATTTCAAAACGCGGGTGCGTCATCGTCGGAACTCGCGCGATCGACAGCCCGTTGCGCTTGACCACCGCGTCGACCTCGGCCGGGAAGGCGCCCAGGCTTTCCGCAAGCTGCTGTTCGGCGCTGGGACCGGAGAGGCCGAACCGGATGCGCGAGTCCTCGGCATTCTCGATCACGACGTCCGCGCGCATCACGAACATGCTCAGGCGCTTGCGGACGGATTCCAGCGGCTCCGGGTTCATCTCCAGCAGATAGACGTCGCGGTCGTGGAACACGCGGAAGACCGCATAGGCGCGCCCCTTGGGATTGCAGTAGCTGGATAGCTGCGACCGCGTTTCGCTGACTTCGCGGATATCGTTGCCGAGCTGTGCCTGCAGGAAGTCCCGCGCATCCTTGCCGCGCACTTCCAGCAGACCGCGGTGCGAGAGATCGCAGATCACGTCGCCGTTGACTGCCATGCTCCGCTCGCGCTCGGCGTTGCCGTAGTCGCGCAGGCGGTCCCCGTCGAACTCCGCGCCAATGTTCAGCAGGTGTTTCTTCCAGTCATCCCGCATCGCTAGTTACCTCGCGCACTGGCTATACTGTGGAACCAACGGGCGCCATAGTAGACGAACAGCCAAACGTGCGACAGATAGGCACAGACCTTGAGGAGAAGCGCATGACCACGCAGGGCCGACCGGTCTTCCTCGATCTCACCAAAATCCGTCTTCCGATCAATGCGCTGGTCTCCATCCTTCATCGAATCACGGGGGTCCTGCTGATCCTTTCGATCCCCCTGGTATTCTGGTTGTTCCAGCTTTCGCTGGCGGGTCCGGAGGGTTTCGAGCAGGCGCTCGGGGTGCTGGGGCACCCGGTGGGGCTTTTGCTGCTGCTGGGCTGGCTCTGGCTGCTGATGCACCATTTTTTCGTCGGAATCCGCTTTCTCCTGGTCGAGGTGGGTGTCGGAGAGACGCGCAAGGGTGGACGGGACACAGCCTGGTCGGCCCTGATCGCGGGGATCGTCTCCGCAATCCTGCTGTGGGCGGTGTTCCTGTGAGCGTGCTCAGCGGGCAGCGCGCCTGGCTGCTGCAACGCATCACCGCCGTCTACGCAGGCGTCTATGTCTTTTTCGCTGTCGCGCTGCTTCTGGCGCGGCCGCCCGCCGACCATGCCGCCTGGCTCGCGCTGATCACCCACCCGGTTGTCGGACTGGCTACTGCCGTCTTTGCTGTGCTGATGCTGCTGCATGCCTGGATCGGCCTGCGTGATGTGATCCTGGATTACGTGCGGCCCTTTGGCGTCCGTCTGACGGCTCTGGCGATCGTGGCCATCTTCTTTCTGTTACTGGGACTCTGGGCCCTCTGGATTCTGATCGAGGCAGCGCTGCGATGACACTGACGACACGAAAGTTCGATGCACTGATCGTCGGGGCCGGCGGCGCCGGACTGCGCGCTGCGCTGCAACTGTCCAACGCCGAAGCCCGTGTGGCGGTGGTGTCCAAGGTCTTCCCGACGCGCTCGCACACGGTGGCGGCGCAGGGCGGTGTGAACGCGGCGCTGGCGAACGTGCTGCCCGATTCCTGGCACTGGCACATGTTCGACACGGTCAAGGGCTCCGATTACCTCGGCGACCAGGATGCAATCGAGTACATGTGTCGCGCCGCACCGAAGGTCGTCTATGAACTCGAACACTTCGGTGTGCCGTTTTCGCGGCTCGAGGAAGGGAATATCTACCAGCGCGCCTTTGGCGGCCAGAGCCAGCACTTCGGCAAGGAACAGGCCGCTCGCACCTGCGCGGCGGCGGATCGCACCGGCCATGCGATTCTGCACTCGCTGTATCAGCAGAACCTGCGAGCGCAAACGCACTTCTTCGACGAGTATTTCGCGATCGATCTCATCAAGGACGATGCCGGGCACGTGCTCGGCGTGGTCGCCTTCGACATCCTGTCCGGTGAGCCGATCGCGATCGAGGCCAAGACCACCCTGATCGCGACCGGTGGGGCCGGGCAGATCTTTCGCACCAACACCAACGCACTCAGCAATACCGGCGACGGTATGGCGATGGCGCTGCGGGCCGGTGTGCCCCTGGAGGATATGGAGTTCGTGCAGTTCCACCCCACCGGCATCGCGGGCCGGGGGATGCTGATCACCGAGGGTGCGCGAGGCGAGGGCGGATTCCTGATCAACGATCAGGGCGAACGTTTCATGGAGCGCTATGCGCCCAACGCGAAGGACCTGGCGTCGCGCGACGTGGTCAGTCGCGCGATCGCGATCGAGGTGCGCGAGGGCCGCGGCTGCGGGCGCAACAAGGACCACGCTCTGCTGGATCTGCGGCACCTGGGCGCCGACACGATCATGAAGAAGCTGCCCGGCATCCGCGAGGTGAGCATGACCTTCCTCGGCGTGGATCCGATCGAGGCGCCGATTCCGATCTTCCCGACCTGCCATTACAGCATGGGCGGGATTCCCACCAATCGCGACGGACAGGTCGTGGTGCCGGTGAAGGACACGCCGGAAGATCCGGTACCGGGGCTGTATGCCGCAGGCGAGGCGGCCTGCGTGTCAGTGCACGGCGCCAACCGACTGGGCGGCAACTCGCTGCTCGACATCCTGGTTTTCGGCCGCGCAGCCGCCAACCACATCCTCGATTTTCTGAAGGACAACCGTCATCACCGTCCTCTGCACAAGGAATCCGTGGACCGGGCCCTGGCGCGACTGGCACGCTGGGACCGCAAGGGCGAAGGCGAGGCGGTGGAACCGCTGCGGCGCGAATTGCGCAAGATCATGGAGGACCATTGCGGGGTCTTCCGCACCGCGGAGGTGATGCAGGAGGGCGTGACTCGGCTCGACAACGCCGTGATCCGGGATCACAGCCGCACCTTCAACACCGCCAGGGTCGAGGCGATGGAACTCGAAAACCTGATGGACTGTGCGATGGCCACGATCGTCTCCGCGCTGGGTCGCGAAGAAAGCCGGGGTGCGCACAGCCGGATGGACTTCACCGATCGGGACGACGAGCGCTGGCTCAGGCACTCGCTCTACTCGTTGCAGGACGACGCGATGGACTACAAGCCGGTGCGCACGCAGCCGGTGACGGTCGAATCGTTCCCACCGAAGGAACGGGTTTACTGAACCGCCGCCGGGAGAAAACCGCATGGAATTTTCCATTTACCGCTTCAATCCGGAAACCGACAGCGCACCCTACATGCAGGACTTTACGCTCGGGGACGATCTGGTCGAACCCGGGATGATGCTGCTGGACGCGCTGCTGCTGCTGAAGGAGCAGGACGACAGCCTGTCCTTCCGGAGATCCTGCCAGCACGGTGTCTGCGGCAGCGACGGGATGAACATCAACGGCACCAACGGACTCGCGTGCATCATGCCGCTGAAGGATCTCAAGACACCGATCGTGCTGCGCCCGTTTCCCGGGATGCCGGTGATCCGGGATCTGATCGTGGATATGGACAACTTCTACCACCAGTACCGCGAGGCGGAGCCCTGGCTGGTCAACGATTCGCCCGAGCCGGAAGTCGAGCGGCTGCAGAGCCCGGAGGATCGCGACAAACTGGACGGGCTTTACGAGTGCATCCTCTGTGGCTGCTGTTCCGCGGCCTGTCCGTCGTACTGGTGGAACCCGGACCGGTTTCTCGGACCCGCTGCGCTGCTCCAGGCAGCGCGCTTCATCCAGGACAGCCGCGACGAGGCCACCGAGGAGCGACTGGAACGCCTGGACGACGCCTACAGTCTGTATCGTTGCCACGGCATCATGAACTGCACCCAGGTCTGCCCGAAGGGACTCAATCCCTCCAAGGCGATCGGGGACATCCGCAGGATCATGCTCAAGCGCTCGGTGTGACGCCGGGGCGGCCCGTGGCCGGATGATGAACCTGCCCGATACACAGACGCGCTGGCGCTGCCGCCGGGGAATGCTGGAGAACGATCTGTTGCTCCGCGCCTTCCTCGAAGAGGGATATGACAAGCTTGACCAGGAGGGTCGCGATGCCTTCGATCGATTGCTGGGCTACCCGGACAATCTCTTGCTGGATCTGGTGCTGGGCCGCCAGCAGACCGTTGACGCGGGCATAGCCCGGCTTGTCCCGCTCATCCGCGCCGCCGCTGCGGCTCGCACTGGGGAGTGACCGTGTCCTGACCGCTCTCGGGGCGCTGGGTCTGACCGGCGTCGCGACCGCGGTGATGGTCCATACGCTCCTGTTCAGCGGGCCCTGGCTCGCGCTTCTGGCGCTGTTCGGTGCGACTGTCGCCGTGGCCTGGACATTTCGATCGCCAGCGCCGCGGTGGGACTGGTTGGGCTGCGACGCCGAGGGCCAATGGTGGCTGGCGACGCGGGCTGGCCTCCGGGAAGAGCGGCGGCTCGCGATTCGGGTGGGCCCGGATACCCGCGTGGGCGCCCGGTTGGTGGTGCTGGTCTGGCGTTCTCCCGAGAGCGGCCGCAGCGGGGTGCTCTGGGTGCCCTGGTGGCGGATGGATCCCGAGGATTTCCGGCGCCTGCGCGCGCGTCTGCGCTGGCCGGTGGACGCACCCGGGAAACCCGGTCTTGGCGCGCGGCTTCAGGCGGTGCACCGGCAAGCGGTTGCTATACTCGCGACCGTTTCCAGGCACGGAGTGCGATCGATGAACACCCCGAGACAGATGGCGGCGGTCGAGCACCTGCTGAGCGATGACCCGGACCACGTTTACACCGAGGACGAACTCGACGCGATCGAGGCCGTCGATCCGGAGCTCGCGCTGCGCCTGGATCGCGCCCAGACCTTTGCCCAGCGTGAAGCGGCGGATGTGCCGGCAGACGGACCGATCGACGAGGCGGATGTGCGTCAGGCGGTGGAGGAGGCGCGCCGTATCCTGATGCAGGATGGCGGCGACATCGAGTACGTGGGGCTCGATGGGCGCACGGTCCAGGTACGTTTGAAGGGAGCCTGTGTCGGCTGCCCGCGGTCGACCCTTGATCTGAAGAACGTGGTTGAGCGGCTGGTGCGCTCACGGGCACCGGGCGTCGAGCGGGTCGCCAACACCTTCTGAGCGCGGGCACGCGCCGCGCGGCGGCTCAGGTGATGACGTCCGGCGCAGCCTTGCCGGTGCGGTTCCGGATGTCGGCCAGGGATTCGGCGATCTCGATCAGCGCCGCCAGTGCGGCCTGGTTGTCCTGGTCCAGTTGATCCCCGACGGTCTCGTGACGCTCCAGATAGACGCGCAGTGTCGCACCCATGGTCCCGGTGCCGGAGAGGCGGAAGACGATTCGGGACCCGTCTTCGAAAAGGATCCGCAGGCCCTGACCCGTGCTGACGCTGTCGTCGACCGGGTCCCGGTAGCTGAAGTCGTCGGCTGCGCGAACCCGCAGGTTGCCGAAGCTTCTGCCCGGTAATTCGGGAACTGCGGCGCGCAGCCGCGCCATCAGCTCGTCCGCGCGCCCGCTGTCGATCTCCTCGTAATCGTGCCGCGTGTAGTAGTGTCGGCCGAACCGCTGCCAGTGCTCGCGCACGATCGTCGACACCGACTGGCCACGCGTGGCGACCAGATTCAGCCAGAACAGTACCGCCCAGAGACCGTCCTTTTCGCGGACGTGATCGGAGCTGGTTCCGAAGCTCTCTTCGCCGCAGAGCGTGATGCGCCCATCGTCGAGCAGGTTACCGAAGAATTTCCATCCCGTTGGCGTCTCGTAGCAGGGGATGCCGAGCGCCTCCGCGACCGTGTCGATCGCCTGGCTGGTGGGCATGCTGCGGGCGACGCCCTTCAGCCCGTCGCGGTAGGCCGGTATCCGGTGTGCGTTGGCGGCCAGCACCGCGAGGCTGTCGCTCGGGCTGACAAAGAAACCGGATCCCAGAATCATGTTGCGGTCCCCGTCGCCATCCGACGCGGCACCAAAATCGGGCGCACGGCGACCGTACATCAGCTCGCCAAGCTCCCGAGCGTGGGTCAGATTGGGGTCGGGGTGACGCCCGCCGAAGTCGGCCAGCGGTTCCTTGCGCATCACCGTGCCCGACGGAGCCCCCAGCCGTTGCTCGAGAATCTCCTCTGCATAGGGTCCGGTGACCGCGTGCATTGCATCGAAGCGCATGGTGAACGAACCCGACTGGAGCAGGGCGCGCATCGCCGGAAAATCGAACAGCGATTCCATCAGATCCGCATAGTCACGAACGGGGTCGACCACTTCGACTTCCATGTCGCCGACCTGATGATGGCCGACGTGATCGATGTCCACGTGCGGCGCACGCGCGATCCGGTAGTGATCGATCTCAAGGCTCGCGGCGTGAATCGCTCCGGTCACCGATTCGGGTGCCGGACCGCCATTGGCCACATTGAACTTGATTCCGAAGTCGCCCTTGGGGCCGCCGGGGTTGTGGCTGGCTGAAAGTACGATGCCACCGGCAGCGCCCCGCGTGCGGATCAGGTGGCTGGCCGCGGGTGTCGAGAGGATACCGCCGCGGCCGACGGTGACCTTGCGGATCTCATTGGCACAGGCCATCCGGAGGATGACCTGAACCGCCTCCCGATTGAAGAAGCGTCCATCCCCGCCGAGCACCAGCTCACCGCCGCGCAGCTTCGGCTGACTGTCGAAAATGCTCTGGACAAAGTTCTCGAGGTAATGGGGTTTTCGAAACGACGAGACCTGCTTGCGCAAACCGGAGGTTCCGGGTTTCTGGTCCGTGAACGGGCGGGTCGATACGACGGTGATTTCCATCTTCGTTTCTAGTCCCTGGCCTGGGCGGAGTGCGGTGATCGGGACGCGCAACCTTCGCAGGGGAAATTAGCAGAAATGGGGGGAGGTGTCTCGGGCAGACCAGCCTTCGCCGATCTCTGCAATTTGACCGGACACGGGCAGGGGCTCGGTGTTGTCAGGGGCCTCCAACACAGTACACTCCGGCGCATGATTCTGGAACGACCACTGCCGATCCATCTGAATGCGCGCCAAGCGAGTTTCGCGGCGCTGATGGAGATGTACGAAAGCAATTACCTCCGCCTCCGGCGACTGTGCCCGGACCTGGACGCGCTTGCGGATGAGCAGGTCTCTCGGGTCGCGGGTGCATCGGATCTGCACCTGACGGTCCTGGAACGTACCCCCTATACGACGACGCTGCGACTGACCTACGAATTCGGAAGCGGGGAGCGAACGCGGCGACAGCCGGACCTGAGCATCCGGATGTTCCACGACGCTCGGCAGGCCGAGGTCGTCGGACGCTATTGCCGCCGCACGGGGCAGGATCTGCGTCTGGAAATGCGCGCCGGTGTCTCCGGGCTGGCATGCCGGTGGCGGCACAACCGCTTCCTGTTCAAGTGGCTGGGCTTCTGTCTGACGCAGGGGCACCATTTTCGGGTACTTACGGCACCCCCCTCGCGACCGCTGGTCGACCCACTGATCTGATTTCCGACCGTTACCGTGAAGGTGCCGCATTTCTCCCCTCTCCCGCAGGCGCGGGAGGGGGTTCGCGTCTCGGGGTGAAGCGGATCCCGATGACCGTCAGCGTTCCAGGTACTTGAGCTTGTCCGGCTTTCCGTCCCACTCCTCGGCGTCGGGCGGCGGGTCCTTGCGGGCAGTTATCACTGGCCACGATCGCGAGAGTTCCGCGTTCAGTTCGATGAACTCCTCCTGTCCCTCCGGAACATCATCCTCCGGAACAATCGCCTCGGCCGGGCACTCGGGCTCGCACAGGGTGCAGTCGATACACTCGTCGGGATCGATCACCAGGAAGTTCGGCCCCTCGTGAAAGCAATCCACCGGGCACACTTCGACGCAATCCGTGTACTTGCACTTGATGCAGTTTTCAAGAACGACGTAGGTCATGCGGTTCTCCGTTTTCGAATAGCCGGCACTGTATTTCGCCGCGGCATTCTAACCCCAGATCAGCCGTCAGGTGCGAACACGCACGCCGGTTGCCGGAAACCGCGACGGGCTGGCCCCTGCCGGCACGTTCAGTCCAGCAGTTCCCGCAGCCGGTAAAGGGTCTCCAGCGCCTGGCGGGGTGTCATCCGGTCCGGGTCGAGGCCTCTGATCTCCTCGAGCAGCACCGCGCCGGGTCCGGGATCGGGTGACGCTGTCGGCGTGGAGAACAGTCCGAGTTGGGGCTGCGCGTCGGCGGCCAGCGCCCGGGCCTCCAGCTCGGCCAGGTGCGCGCGCGCCCGCCGCAGCGCCGCGGCCGGCACTCCGGCCAGTGCCGCCACGTGCAGACCGTAGCTCTGGTTCGCGGGGCCTTCCTGGATCTGGTGCAGGAAGACCACGGTGTCCTGATGCTCGATCGCGTCGGTGTGCACGTTGGCGACGCCGCGTTCCCGTTCGGCCAGTGCGGTGAGCTCGAAATAGTGGGTCGCGAACAATGTCAGCGAGCGGTTGTACCGGGCGAGCTGTTCGGCACAGGCCAGTGCGAGTGCCAGGCCATCGGACGTGCTGGTGCCGCGCCCGACCTCGTCCATCAGGACCAGGCTGTCGCGTCCGGCGTTGTGCAGTATGTTCGCCGCTTCGGTCATCTCCACCATGAAGGTCGACCGGCCCGAAGCCAGGTCGTCGGAGGCACCGATCCGGGTGAAGACGCGGTCGATCGGCCCGATTCGCGCCGAGCCCGCCGGAACGAAGCTGCCCGTGCAGGCGAGGATCACGATCAACGCGGTCTGGCGCATGTAGGTGGATTTCCCGCCCATGTTCGGGCCGGTGATGACCAGCAGGCGGCGCGTCTCGGGGTCGAGAGACACGTCGTTCGGCACAAAGGGCTGTTCCAGGGCCGCCTCGACTACGGGATGTCGGCCGGCCTCGATCCGGATCCCCCCGTCGGATGTCATCACCGGGCATGTCCAGTCTCGATGATCGGCCAGCGCCGCGAGCGAACAGAACACGTCGAGTTCGGCAGTGGCATCGGCGAATTCCCTGAGGTTGTCCATCTGACTCTGAAGCTCGGTCAGCAGTCCATCGAAGAGCTGCCGCTCGAGGGTCTTGGCCCGATCCCGAGCGGAAAGAATCTCGTCCTCGAAGCGTTTCAACTCCTCGGTGGTGTAGCGTTCCGCGTTCTTCAGCGTCTGACGGCGCACAAACCGAGGGGGCACTTGGTCCGACAGGCTCCGCGCGACCTCGATGTAATACCCATGCACCCGGTTGTAGGCGACCTTCAGCTGGTGCAGTCCGGTTGCTTCGCGTTCCCGCGCCTCGATCTCCCGCAGGACGTCCTCGGCGTCGTTTTCCAGACGGCGAAGGCGATCCAGCTCGGGGTCGAATCCCGATCGGATCACGCCCCCGTCACTCAGGCGCACCGGTGGCCGCTCTTCCAGGGCTCGCGCCAGCAGCGCGGCAAGCTTCGTCCGTGGCAGGAGCCGGTCCCGCAGCGGTCCGAGAGGCGAGGGTGGCAGGCCGCCGGAAAGGGCCTCGTGCAGCGGCGGCAGGCGCTCCAGGGCATGCAGCAGAGCCACCAGGTCGCGCGGCCGGGCCGTGCCGAGGGCGACTCGGCTGAGGATCCGCTCGCAGTCCGCGATGCCCGCGAGCGAGCGGCCGGTGCAGCGCCTCTGTCAGCCCGGTCTCGAGCAGTTCGCGGATCAGGCCCTGCCGTGCCCGAATGTGGTCCTGGTCGCGCAACGGCTGGTTGAGCCAGCGGCCGAGCAGTCGAGAGCCCATCGCGGTGTGCGTGCAATCGAGCAGCGCCAGCAGGCTGCCGTCTCTCGATCCGCTGAGCGTCCGGTTTATTTCCAGATTCTGCCGCGTGACCGCGTCGAGCTGGAGCGTATTCCCGTGGGCTTCACGCGCGAGGCCGGTGATGTGACCAAGCTCGCCCTGGTAACGGCTCTGGACGTAGGTGAGCAGCGCGCCGGCGGCCGCGAGCCCCAGCGGCAGGTCTTCGCAGCCGAAGCCGGCGAGATCCCGGGTACGGAAATGCTGGATCAGCGCGCGGCGAGCGGAAACCGGGTCGAAGTGCCACTCCGGCAGGGTTTGACTGCCGGGGAATTCTGCCGCAAGGCGCTCCGGCACCAGGCATTCCACCGGATCGAGGCGGGCGAGTTCGGCGGCCAGCGTTGGCCGGTCACCGACTTCCAGCACGCTGAACCGTCCGCTGGCAAACTCGAGGATGCCAAGTCCCACCGGGTTCGCGTTCGCCCCCGGGGCTCCCGGGGCTCCCGGGCAGAGCGCGACGATCAGCCGGGCCTCGCGGGCATCGAGCAGCGCCTCCTCGGAGACAGTGCCGGGGGTCACCACGCGTACAACCTCGCGCTGCACCGGACCCTTGCCCGCGCCGACCTCGCCGGTCTGCTCGCAGATGGCGGCGGGGACGCCCTTGCGCAGCAATCGCGCGAGGTAGTTCTCCATGGTGTGCACCGGAATACCGGCCATCGGGATTGGCTGACCGGCGGACTCGCCGCGCCGGGTCAGGGTGATGTCCAGCAGTTCCGCCGCACGCTGGGCGTCTTCGTAAAACAGTTCGTAGAAATCGCCCATGCGGTAAAGCAGCAGGGTGTCCGGGTATTCCGCCTTGATGCGCAGATACTGCTGCATCATGGGTGTATGGGCTGACAGGGGGGTCATCGCAACAGCTTGGGGGAAAACCGCGATTATAGGGCAGGTAACGGGGTCGCCCAGAGGGCTCGCCTCCCGGCGACCTTCGCCGCGGCTTCCGTTGTGCTGCACCCTCTCGTTACACTGCGGTCACCATCGGAGCTCTCCGGTAGCGCCGCGTCTTGCGGCTGGAGGGTGGGGTTAGTCGGGACGTTGAGGAACAGTTGATGGTGGAAGCCGGGTCTCCGGAAGATGGCAAGCCGCTGGGGCCGCCGTTGCCCGAGCCTCCTGTCGCCGAACTCGCAGCCCGGCTCCAGGAGCGGCGCCTGCGGTTGTGCACCGCCGAATCCTGCACCGGCGGCGTGATCGCCGCGCGCCTGACCGACATGCCGGGCAGCTCTGCCTGGTTCGAATGCGGTTGGGTGACCTACAGCAATGCAGCGAAGACCCAGATGCTCGGCGTTGCGCCGGAGCTGCTCGAGCGCTGTGGTGCGGTCAGCGCTCCGGTTGCCGAGGCCATGGCCCGCGGAGCCCTCGCCGGCGCCGATGCGGATCTCGCGGTAGCGGTCACCGGCATCGCGGGTCCCGGCGGTGGCAGCCCGGAGAAGCCGGTGGGGCTGGTGTGGTTTGCCTGGGCGCGTCGGGGTCGGGGCTGCCGCACCGCGGAGCGGGTGTTCCCCGGAAACCGGGAACAGGTGCGCGCCGCGGCTGCGGCGTGGTGCCTGCATCAGTTGCTGAAGCACGAACTCGCGGCCGACTGAGCGAAGCGGCAACAAGCTTCCCACGGACCCTGCGGTGGCTGCGTGCGCTTGGGCTGAAAAGCCGGTTGTGGGATACTCCGCCCCGGCCGGAACGTCTGAAAACACCAAGGAGGAAAGTGTGGACGAAAACCGCAAGAAGGCGCTCGCTGCCGCGCTTGGACAGATCGAGCGCCAGTTCGGCAAGGGCGCGGTCATGCGCATGGGGGACGGAACCGCCGTGCGGGACGTGGAGGTCGTGTCGACGGGCTCGCTGGCGTTGGACGTCGCATTGGGTATCGGCGGCGTGCCCCGCGGACGCGTGGTCGAGATCTACGGTCCGGAATCCTCGGGCAAGACCACCTTGACGCTGCACGTGGTCGCGGAGTGCCAGAAGCAGGGGGGCACCGCGGCATTCATCGATGCCGAGCACGCGCTCGATCCGGGTTACGCACAGAAGCTGGGCGTGAATGTCGACGAACTGCTGATCTCCCAGCCCGACACCGGCGAGCAGGCGCTGGAGATTGCCGACATGCTGGTGCGCAGCGGTGCAGTCGATCTCGTGGTGGTGGACTCGGTAGCGGCGCTGACGCCAAAGGCGGAGATCGAGGGCGAGATGGGTGACGCCCATGTGGGTCTGCAGGCGCGTCTGATGTCCCAGGCTCTGCGCAAGCTCACCGCAAACATCAAAAGATCAAATACTTTGGTGATCTTCATCAACCAGATTCGGATGAAGATCGGTGTGATGTTCGGCAGTCCGGAGACGACCACCGGCGGCAACGCGCTGAAGTTCTACGCCTCGGTCCGGATGGACATCCGCCGGATCGGTGCGATCAAGCGCGGCGACGAGGTGATCGGCAACGAGACCCGGGTGAAGGTGGTGAAGAACAAGATGGCCCCGCCGTTCAAGGAGGCGCACTTCGAGATTCTCTACGGCGAAGGCATCTCGCGGCTGGGCGAGGTCATCGAACTGGGTGTGAAGCAGGGCCTGATCGACAAGGCCGGCGCCTGGTACAGCTACAATGGCGAACGCATCGGGCAGGGCAGGGAGAATGCCCGCCAGTTTCTGAAGGAAAACCCGGATATCGCCACGGACATCGAGCAGAAGCTGCGCGCGGTTTATCTGCCCAGCCGCCAGCATGCGGGCGAAGAGCCGGAAAGCGCCGAGGGATGATCCGGACGCGGCCTACGCGGCCGGGTTGCGCCTGCTCGCCCGCCGCGAGCACAGCGAGATCGAGTTGCGCGGGAAGCTGGCACAGCGCGGGTTTGCCAAGCCCCTGGTCGCGTCCGCGCTCGAGCGGCTGCACGCGGACGGTTATCTGAGCGAAGAACGATTCGCGCACTCGCTCGTGCGGCACCGCGCCGATCAGGGTTACGGTGAGCTGCGTATCCGCGCAGAGCTCGCCCGGCATGCGCTCGACGGACCGTTCCTGGAACAGGCTCTGCTCGAACTCGATGCGGACTGGGTGGAACGGGCCCTGTACCAGGCCCGGCGGCACTTCCCTTCGCTCCCCGACAGCGGTCCGGAGACCGCGCGGGTGCTGCGTCACCTGACGCAGCGCGGCTTCCCCCCAACAGTGGCCCGTTCGGCACTCGCGCGGTGGGCCGAAAGCGTGCAGGAACAGGGGTGAAATCCGCACAAGCGCAGCAACCCCATGATACCCTTCGCGTTTACGTAACAGTTGCAACGGACTTTGATGAAAAGCGCTGAAATCCGCCGAAGGTTCCTTGATTTCTTTGTCCGCCACGGGCACGCGGAGGTCCCCTCGAGCCCGCTGGTTCCGGGCAACGATCCGACCCTGCTGTTCACCAATTCGGGCATGGTTCAATTCAAGGAGGTCTTCCTCGGGCGCGAGAAGCGGCCGTACACGCGGGCGGCGAGCAGCCAGCGCTGCGTGCGCGCGGGCGGCAAGCACAACGATCTGGAGAATGTCGGTTATACCGCGCGGCATCACACCTTTTTCGAGATGCTCGGCAACTTCAGCTTTGGCGATTACTTCAAGCGGGAAGCGATCGCCTATGCCTGGGAATTTCTTACCGATACCATCGGGATCCCGGCTGACCGCCTGTGGGTCACGGTCTACGAGACCGATGATGATGCCTATGGGGTCTGGGTGAACGAAATCGGCCTGGCACCGGAACGGGTGATCCGTATCGGCGACAAGCCGGGTGGCGGATCCGACAACTTCTGGCAGATGGGTGACACCGGCCCGTGCGGGCCGTCGACCGAAATCTTCTACGATCACGGACCGACCGTGGAAGGCGGACTGCCGGGAACCCCGGAAGAAGACGGCGACCGCTACATCGAGATCTGGAATCTCGTTTTCATGCAGTACGACCGTGACGGCGAGGGGAACCTGACCCCGCTGCCGCACCCGTCGGTCGATACCGGCATGGGGCTGGAACGCCTCGCTGCGGTGCTCCAGGGCGTGCACTCGAACTACGAAATCGACATCTTCCGAGACCTGATCAAGGCAGCGGCCGACGTCGTTGGCACCGAGGACCTGGACTCCGCCTCCCTGCGGGTGATCGCGGACCACATCCGCTCGATCGCCTTCCTGATCCTCGACGGTGTGATGCCCGGCAACGAGGGTCGTGGTTACGTGCTGCGCCGGGTGGTCCGACGGGCCTCCCGCCACGGTCACAAGCTGGGCTGCTCCGAACCCTTTCTGCACCGCCTGATTCCGGCCCTTGTGGCGACGATGGGCGACGCCTATCCGGAACTGGCGGAAGGTCGGGAGAATCTGCAGCAGGTTCTCGTGAAAGAGGAGAGAAAGTTTCACGAAACCCTTGAAAAAGGAGTTCGGATTCTCGAGGAGGATCTGGGACGGCTGGAAGGTTCCACGATTCCCGGCGAGACCATCTTTCTGCTTTACGATACGTATGGGTTCCCGGTGGACCTCACCGGCGACATCGCCCGGGAACGGGGGCTGGAACTGGATCTCGAAGGCTTCGAGCGTGCGATGGAGGTGCAACGCAGCCGGGCGCGCGCCGCGAGTCACTTTGCCGCTGGCAGTGCCGATGCCGAGGCGCTGGATGTCAGTACCGACTTCCTGGGCTATGACCGGCTCGAGGACGAAGGGACGATCGTCGCTCTGCTTCGGGAAGGAAGCCGCGTGGAGTCCCTGGAGCTCGGCGAGGAGGGGATCGTGGTGCTCGACCGGACACCGTTTTATGCCGAATCCGGTGGACAGGTCGGGGATGTGGGTTCGCTGATGGCCTCGGGCGTGCGCTTCGAGGTCGCCGATACGCGCAAGCAGGGCGACGCCCACCTGCACGTTGGCCAGGTCCGGGCCGGGCGGCTGGAGACCGGTATGCGGATGCGGGCGGCTGTGGCCGGACCCCGGCGCGAGTCGATCCGGCGGCATCACTCGGCAACCCACCTGCTGCACAAGGCGCTTCGCGATCAACTGGGTCCTCATATCCAGCAAAAGGGTTCGCTGGTCGACTCCGACCGCCTGCGTTTTGACTTTGCGCACTTCGAGGCCGTCACTCCGGAGCAGCTGCGCGCCATCGAAGAACAGGTGAACGCCGAGATTCTCGCCAACGAGTCCACGGACACGCGTCTGATGGACATCGATTCGGCGCTCAGTTCGGGGGCGGTCGCGCTGTTCGGCGAAAAGTACGGCGAGCGCGTTCGCGTGCTTCGGATCGGAACCTCAACCGAACTGTGCGGCGGAACGCATGTGGCGCGCACCGGCGATATTGGTCCGTTCCGGATCGTCTCGGAAGGCGGAGTGGCGGCCGGAGTCCGAAGGATCGAGGCTGTCGCGGGTCAGGTCGCGCTCGCGTGGATGGACCAGCAGGTCGATACGCTTGATCACGCCGCGGATCTGCTGCGCGGGAGCCGTTCCGAGGTTCCGGAAAAGCTTCAATCGGTGCTTGAGCGAAACCGCGAACTCGAGAAGGAAATCGCGGCGCTGCGTGGCCGGCTGGCCAGCCAGGCCGGGAGCGACCTCGCCGGCAAGGCCGTCGACCTGGGGCCGCTGAAGGTGCTGGCTGCACGCGTCGACGGCGTGGAACCGAAGGCGATGCGCGAGATGGTGGACCAGCTGAAGCAGAAACTCGGGCCCTCGGTGGTGGTGCTGGGAACGGTGACCCCGGGGGGCAAGGTGAGCCTGGTGGCCGGCGTTACCCGGAACGAGACGGCAGCGGTAAAGGCAGGTGACCTGGTCGGCTTCGTCGCCGGGCAGGTGGGCGGCCGTGGGGGTGGCCGGCCCGACATGGCGATGGCCGGCGGCCAGGATCCGCAGGGACTCGACCCGGCGCTGGCGTCCGTTGAGTCCTGGGTCCGCGAGCGCTTGCGCTCGTGACCGTTCGTGGTCCTCGCGACGCGAGTGCTGACAATGGGTATGATTACCCAGTCTGGCGGCAGCGCCTCTTTGTGCTCTGAGCCGCGTTTGCGAAAATCCGCGTTGATCGAAGTTCAAGGCCATCCATGTCCCTTCTTGTACTGAAGTTCGGCGGCACCTCCGTCGGTAGTCCCGAGCGCATCATGCATGTTGCCGAGCGCGTACTGCGGCTGCGCGGCGAGGGACACTCGGTCGTGGTGGTGGTCTCGGCGATGAGCGGCGAGACCGACCGTCTGCTGGGCCTCGCACGCGCGGTCCAGCCGCGCTCAGAGGGCCGCGAACTCGACGTGCTACTGTCCACCGGCGAACAGGTGACGATCGCACTGCTGTCGATGGCGCTCGAGGCGCGCGGATGTCCCGCCCGTTCCTACACCGGCGGTCAGGTGCGCATCCTGACCGACAGTGCCCACAACAAGGCGCGGATCCAGAGCATCGACGATGTCCGGGTCCGGGAAGACCTTGGTGCCGGACGCGTGGTGGTGGTCGCGGGTTTTCAGGGTGTCGATGAAGCGGGATCGATCACGACACTTGGCCGCGGTGGGTCCGACACCACCGCGGTGGCGCTGGCCGCAGCACTGGCAGCCGACGAATGCCGGATTTACACGGACGTCGACGGCGTGTACACGACCGATCCGCGCGTGGCCAAGAACGCGCGCCGGCTGGAGCGCATCACCTTCGAGGAGATGCTCGAGATGGCGAGCCTGGGGTCGAAGGTGCTGCAAATCCGTGCGGTGGAGTTTGCCGGCAAGTACAACGTGCCCCTGCGCGTACTGTCCTCCTTCGAGGAAGGCCCGGGGACGCTGATCACTACCGAGGAGAGCCCCGTGGAACAGGCGTTGGTGGCAGGTATCGCGTTCAACCAGAACGAGGCCCAGTTGACGATACAGGGCGTTCCGGATCAGCCTGGCGTGGCTTACAGCATTCTTGGCCCGATCGCGGACGCGAATATTGAAGTTGACATGATCGTGCAGAACATTGGCGGCGATCAGACGACGGACTTCACCTTCACGGTGAATCGGAACGATTTCGAAAAGGCAATGGAAGTCCTGCAGGCGGTGGCTGACGAACTGGGTGCCCGCAGCGTCTCCGGTGACACGCGGATCGCAAAGATCTCGGTGGTCGGAGTCGGCATGCGCTCACATGCCGGTATCGCCAGCCGCATGTTCAAGGCTTTGGCGCGTGAGTCGATCAATATCCGGATGATCTCGACCTCCGAGATCAAGATCTCGGTGGTGGTCGACGAGAAATACCTGGAACTGGGTGTCCGTACGCTGCATGATGCCTTTGAACTTGGTCAGGAACCGGCAGGTCAATCCCCAAGCTGAGCAAGCAACAGCTGCAGTCATCGGGAACCGGACGACCGATAACCGTCCGACACAGGGTGTGGAGAAAGGCATGCTCATATTGACTCGACGCGTGGGTGAAGCTCTGATGATCGGTGACGAAATTTCCGTCACCGTGCTGGGCGTGAAGGGAAATCAGGTACGAATCGGAATCAACGCACCGCAGGATATAGCGGTGCACCGCGAGGAAATCTTCGAGCGCATCCAGCGTGAGAATCAGGATCCCGAAAGCGGTTCCTCCGATCCGGAAGGCAGGGCTGGAAACAGCTGAGTAGGGAACCGGTCGCCCCGCTCCTGCCGGGGCGGCCGGGGAATGCGCGCACGCTCGGCTGGTGTGGGCCAGAAACAGCCGGATTCCGTGCACTCCCTTCCCATTTTTGCGTCAACCCCGTATCCTTCGGGGCCGTTGGAGAGATGGCCGAGCGGTCGAAGGCGCTCCCCTGCTAAGGGAGTATGGGTCAAAAGCCCATCGAGGGTTCGAATCCCTCTCTCTCCGCCATTACATCAGTGAAAACAGGCGCTTACGAGCGCCTTTTTCATTTACCCCACAATATACCCCACATAAAAAATCCGCTTGAGCCCGCTTGAAAACGGGGGCCGCGCGCGCCAGATCGTGGGTGCGCTGAGCAGGGTGCCGTGGCGTTCCTCGCGCGGGCGTGTCGGGTTGCCCTGACTAGATGGTCGTTGATGGCTGGCGCTTCACGTGCGGTTTGCCAGGTTGGCCCGCGCTGGTGTGCAAAACCGTTCCCGGGGGCGCACAGACTCGATATCGGATTTTTGGATGCGTTGCTCCTCACCGCTGCCCCCGGGCGGCGACCGTACGCAGACCGGTCCAGAAGAGCCTCGAGTGGCCGTCCATGCCCGGTGGCAAGAACTCGTGCAGTCGCGCGCTGGTGCCAAATGAGCAGCGCGTAGCCACGCCTTGCGGCCGCCCGGGGCACCAAAACCGTTATCGGGCGAGCAGTTCTCTGTGCGGTTGAAAGCCCGAGTCTCCCTCCGCTCTGGATTCTTTACCGCATCGACCCGTTGCCGAGGTCGAGCGGAAAGGCTGCGCACCCACGGTGAGCGGAGGCCCCACGCGGTAGCTCCCGCCGGGGTGAGCGCGAGACCGACCCAGAATCGCCGTTCGCGGGTTGGACGGATTGCGCTTGGTCACGGGGGCTCGCCGATTGGGTCGAGCGGGGTCGTCAGGAACCGGAAGCCGCGGATCCGCCATCACGAAGACATCGGGTACAGGCGCATACGGATTGTCGACGCGTCCGGTTCAGGCGCATTGGCGGTGGCCGAACAAGACGAATGGTGATGCCGATCCCGACCAGTTCGAGCGGGTTCTTGCCCGGCGTCAGAAGCTACCGGGATGGTCGTTTAGCGCGGCGCTTGGCTTGGAACTGCTTGGGCGCGAGGCGCTATTAGCGCTTACCGTTGCGTCACCCGTCTCCATTGAGTTGTAGCAAAATCCCGCCTGATTAGCACGAATCGTCCGCAGGCTCACTCTGTGAGCCACCACCGGGCGTAGGCTGGCCCTACACCTAGAGTGGAGAGGTGCACCATGGCCCAGAATCGGATCCAGTTTCAGTCGGGAATGTCGATGCCGGAGTTCATCGCCCAGTATGGCACCGAGGAAAAATGCGTAGCGGCGCTGGAGCAGACCCGCTGGCCGGACGGCTTCCGCTGCCCGCGCTGCGGCAGTGCCTCGCATGGCGTCATCGAGGACGACCGGGCGAAGCGGTTTCAGTGCAAGGCCTGCCGCCACCAGACCTCGCTGACGGCCGGTACGGTGATGGAGGCGACCAAGCTGCCGCTGACCACGTGG
>SL_5KL_010_SEDDRAFT_10000677_pt1 | contig 21804 bp, 14 predicted proteins | sample SodLakKL_010_SED_FD_9118 | JGI IMG/M metagenome (IMG submission 9118) | reverse complement strand
CTTTGAGATATTGATCGCTTTCCCGGAATAATTTGCCCCTCTCAACATCTCTCCTCTAGCCTCTAGATCTTCAGGCTCTTCTACCACTCGAACGATGTTCTCCAAAACCAGTTCGATGGCTTTCCTCGCATATCTTTTCGACTCTGAAGTAGAATTCACGCTCCAATATGATTCTATTCCCTGGCAGAGCGCGTCCATCCCTGTNCAGGCGGTNTGATACTCAGGTAAAGTCNCTGTCAATTCAGGATCTANTATCACGTATCCNGGCAAAAGACNATCATGAGCTACAGAGTATTTCTCTCCATCAACATAAACCACTGCAAAATGAGTCGCTTCACTTCCCGTTCCTGCAGTAGTAGGAACAGCTAAAAGAGGCAGATCACTTTTTTCCATATTCTTCTTACCCAAAATATATTCTTCTGGTTTACTTTCCTGGAAAGAAAATATTTTGATCATCTTTGCCACGTCGATAGCACTCCCTCCACCGACCGCCATGACTAGATCATGATCTTCTTCATCAAAGAGCTCAACGCCTTCCTCAACCTCTTCAACCTTCGGATTGGATGAAAAATCAGTAAATTCTACGATCTCCAACCCCAGATTATCCCTGATCCCCCAAAGCTTTTCCTCAGCACCACTCAATGAAAATGAACTCTCACCGTGAACCAAAAACACGCTTTCGACACCTAGGTCATCAAATACTTCTCTACTTTCCTCTATAGCTCCCTCACCAAAGTATTCTTCAACCATCTAACTCCTCCAACATCTCTTTAGCTTTATGAAGATCTTCTTGAGTGTCTATCTCCATACAAAAACTGTCAGAAAAATCTACTCCTTTCAATTTGACTTCTCCGCTCTTCAACAGCGGATTCAGGGCGTCTTCAGCATAGACTCCAAGCTTACCTTCATCAACGAACTCCTCTATCGAGCGCATCCATCTCGAAAGATCCTCTTCCAACAGATGATAGAACGGCATGAATCCTACAGTGTCATCAGACTCAAGATCCACACCGATACTCTTCACAAATCCGTCTTCAACCAGTGCATCGAAATCTTTATCGGGAGAATCTTCGTCGGTATCGATCAATGCGGTACTTCCACCATCGACCAATTTATTCAACACTTTTCCCTCAAAACATAGATCTCCATGCAGAAGTAAAACATCTTCCTCTATTTTATCATCGACTAAATACAAGGAATAGATGTAATTAGTCGAATCATACTCTGGATTATGGATAAATTCGATATTAAGATCACTCACAGCTTCCGCATGCTCTCTCAATTTCTCCTCGAAAGGCCCCGTAGTCACCACCACATCCGTAACTCCAAAATTAGAGAGCAACCTGAGCTGTCTCGCCAAAATAGTTTCCTTGTTCAATTTCACCATACATTTGGGCTTTTCAGCTGTCAAATCGCCCATCCTTTTGCCTTCGCCCGAGTTCAGTATTATCGCTTTCATAGTCTCTATTCTAATCCTGTAAAAAATCCATGAACATTTTTTTTCTATCCAAAGGCTCGACATCTGGCCTTCCCAGATCCTCTCTAGCACCTTTTTCCACCCTGACTTCCAACAATGCAGGGCCTTCACACGCAAGCAGTTCTTTCATCTTTTCCTCTAATTCAGCAGATCTCTCAGCCATCATCACTTTTCTGTACCCTGCTCCCTCAGCGATCTTCTGAAAGTCGACAACAGGAGCTGCGGTAGGTTGTCCGCCTACAGAATCATGTGCGCAGTTGTTCAATATCACGTGCTTGAAATTCGTAACTTCGTTCAAACTTATCGTAGCTAATCCTCCCATGTGCATTATCAGTGAACCGTCGCCTTCCATACAAACAACCTGTTTATCTTCGTTCTTCAGCGCAACACCTAAAGCTATCTGAGAAGCGTGCCCCATAGAACCGACCATGAGAAAATCTTTCTCGTGCCCTTGACCCAACCGCTCCCTGACCTCGTACAACTCTCTAGAGATCTTACCTGTAGAAGATACCACTAAATTTTCACCACTTTCCCGTCCCACACTTTTCAACATCTGCTCGATAGCTTCTTCCCGACTCATCTCACATCTTACTTCATCTTCTTCACCCAAAGTATATTCGGAAAAAGTTCCCCTCCTGACTACCAAAGCACGAGGTTTGCCGTCCTCTTTCATACCCTCAACTATCTCTTCTATCAAACCTTTAGCTTCCAAAATATCTTCAGGTAAGACGTGATTCGGTATCTCCATGGTATCTAAAAGTTCTCTAGTGATCTTTCCCTGCTTGATGTGCTGACATGCATCTTTCACCCCTGGTTCTCCCCTCCATCCTATCATCAGGAGAACAGGGATCTCGTACACCTCTTCATCAACCAACGACAGCAAAGGATTGGTAGCGTTACCCATGCCGGAGTTCTGCATATAAACTAATGGGATCTTTCCCGTAGCTAGATGATATCCTGCAGCCACTCCAATAGCGTTCCCCTCGTTAGCCGCTATGATATGATCCTCTTCGGAAACGTTATCCGTGACGTAAGCACAAAAATACTTCAACAAAGAATCTGGAACTCCCGTAAAGAACTCCACTTCATTCTCTTCCAACAAGGAAAAGAACTTTGACGGCTCTAACATTCACTTTCCTCCTGGTATCAACGTCAGTATGTCGGATATAGGCATGCAGTACTCTTCGTCTGCCTCCTTAGCTCTGTTGTTCTCCAATATACTCTCAGCAGCCTTCTTCATAGCCGGATAAGCACTCCTCAACAGGTGGTTCGCATAGATCACCACATCTACACCGGCCTCGACCAACTCTTCTTCAGTTATCTGACAATAAGTCGTAGGAACAACAACCAGCGGAACTTTGTACTCAAAATCTTCGTAATGATCACAGAACTCCAGTATATCATCGGGCTCCTCGTCCTTACTGTGTATCATTATGGCATCCGCCCCTGCATCGATATAAGCTTCCGCTCTCTCTAAAGCGTCGTCCATACCGGCATCTAGGATCAGACTCTCCACACGTGCGATTATCATGAAGTCGTCGGTCACCTGAGCTTTTTTAGCTTCAGATATCTTCTTACAAAAATTTTCTATGGAATCCTGCTGCTGTTCCACTTCCGTACCGAACAATGAATTTTTCTTCAAGCCGATCTTGTCTTCGATGATCACTGCAGAAACTCCCACTCTCTCGAGCGTCTTCACACTGAAGACAAAATGTTCGATCTTGCCGCCTGTGTCACCATCCAAAATTATAGGTTTGGTGGTAACTTCCAGTATCTCATTTATCGTCCTCAACCTTGAGGTCGGGTCCACCAGTTCGATATCCGGCTTTCCTTTAACGGTGGAATCACATAGGCTGCTGATCCACATACCGTCGAAGCTCTCTATCTTATCTTCTTTTGTCACTTTTGTTTTCTCAGCTATTAGTCCTGTCAAGCCGTTGTGAGCTTCGATGATCCTCACTATATCTTTCATCTCTATAAGATCTCTGAGCCTCTTCCTCCTCTCATCCGGAGTCGTGCCCAGCTTCTCTATCTTCTCATCTAACTTATCAAGAGAAACATCTTCCGTATATTCGACTTCGACCAGCTCCCCGCCCCATCCCGCAAGAGTCTTGATAACTTTATCCCTGATCTTCTGCTGAGGACCGCTCCTCCAGTCTTTTCCATGAACCACGTAATCCGGCTTCAACTCTTTTAAAGTCGGAGTATAATCCAATTCTTCTTGTTTAACTACGTTGTCTACACCCTTTATGTTCTCTATGATCTTTTTACGCTCATCGTAAGACAATATAGGATAACGTTTGTAACTCACTATCACCTCGTCGGTCAAGATCCCTACTGTGACTTCCCCCAATTCCCTTGCCTTTTCGATCACGTTTATATGACCGTGATGGATTATGTCGGTCCCCATGGCGAGATAGACTTTTTTCATGTTTTCACCTCGTATGTTTATTACAAAGGATGGCCATATTATTATCTTTTTGGTGGCTGTGATTTTGTTCCACTTTTCAGTCTTCTTCTTTTATAGACTGATCGTCCTCATAGTAAACATAATCCTTTTTGGGAGTTCTCCAATCGTCTCCATATCTGAATTTTAAATATTCTTCTATGGGACTTGGAGCAGAAAATTCCATCCCATAAAACTCGATTTTAGATAAATCGGTAAAATATTTTGAAGGTACTGAGACGATAACTTTAGAAGAACACATCTCGTGCAAATTTTTCAGCACGAAAGCCAGCTCAGACCGGATTTTCGAAGGTATTTTGGAAAAAATAGTTCCCAATGCATTGGTAAATGAAATAGGGATGTTTTCAGATACGCTGATCGCATTTTTTTCATCCTCTAATAGTTTAGATATGCTGAAAACAAACCCAGAAAAATAATTATCTTCTACCACAAAGCTTCTCGTTGCTTCATCATCCTTCAATCTGTATAATGTGATATTGACTTGACTATACCCACATATGATTTTTACTTCTTCTGGATGATGGACTGTATAAATTTCGTTTTGAAGCCGCTGGATCGCCTGATCTATACGATCAAAATCCTTCCGCCAAGCACCCAGGTCGATATCATTGTCCCATGGTATTATCTTTCCATCTCTAACCGCACCAAGCAGAGTACCGCAGTCCAACCAAAAATCTACTCCTTCTTCATCAAGGACCATTTTCACGTGCTTTAAAGATAGGATTGCTTCGTCCTCGTTCATGACTATCTGTTTTCTACACAATTTCAAGTAATAAATAGTCTTTTACGTGACTTTTGCCCGTTTTCTAAGAGATTTAGCATCTGAATTGCCTATCAGATTGAGGCAATCAAATTACAATAAATGCATAAAAACCTGATAGGAAAATATAAGGTTAGCACCTTTTTACGGTGCCCTCAATTATGCATCCCTTGACAAAACCAACACTCCACGCCAAGTTGATCATGTTGAGCACCACCCAGGCTTGAACTACATTCCTTCTATCAGTATGTCTCACCAGTAGATACGTTACCATACCAAAGCTCCCCACCAAACCCAACAGTATGAACCCCAAAAAATACATGTGCAGTAAAGAAAGCCCTAAAAACAGGAACACAGAGAGCGGAAAGAAACGTGAAAGCTCTTTCCAACTAAACCTGTTCTTGTGCTGTGAAATAAGTGAATACTCTCTAACGCCTATATCGAATTCTCTCCCCATCACCGATCCGAGGGTCTGAGGATCTTTATGATGCGCCACCGCCTCCCGCCTCAACAACACCTTCCATCCTTGATCCCTCAACTTCCAAGATATGTCTTTATCGGCGCTCACTTTCTCCTTCGCCAATCCACCGACTTTTTCCAGAGCTTCTCTTCGATAGGCTGAACAACCTCCTTGTATCCAGTCGGCTTCTTCACCCTCGGCTCTCAACACGTAAAAAGCTTCGTTCAAAGCTCCGTAAGCCTCGGTAACCCATCCCTCGCCTTCAGACTTCAACATACCTCCGACGGCACCGACATCTTCGTCCTCGAAAGGTTTCACCAACTTCTCTAAAAAGTCTTCCTCCAATATCTCGTCGGCATCTATTATCACGACGATCTCAGAGGAACTTTTCTTCACACCCTTCCTCCGAGCTTTCTTTATACCAACGTGTTCTGTCCTGAATGTTTTCATATCGAAGTTATCTATGAACTCTTCGACGATCTTCATGGTATCGTCTGTAGAACCGTCATCTACCACCACTAACTCGAAGTCCGACAAGGTCTGTTCCCTCAGCGACTTCAGACAGTCCTCAATGTTCTCCTCCTCGTTGTAGACGTTGATGACGACTGAAACGGACTTCTTCACGACCAATTATATCGACAAGGCTAACGCTCTCAAATATTTATAAACCTTGTGTCAGAAAACCTGTGGTCTTGGCACTTAATTTACCATAAAATTCAATAAAACATATGGATTTCAATCTACAACATCAGTAGATATAAACACGGAGTTAAAAACCTCTTACAGCTCTTTCAGCATCAACCAAACCACTACAAAGAATTGAAAGAAGTGCTGCCACGCGATCCTTTTGGGCTTCTCCACATCTTTCACAGGAGCTTTCACCTCTTTCACTTCGGCACCCAACGAAACAGCTTCCAGCACGAAAGTTCCGCAGGTGCAGTAGCCGTACAACTCCATCCTTTCGGCTAAACTGACTTTTAACGCCCTGAAACCCGTTCCCGTATCTTCAAGACCTACTTTCAACCCCACAAGCTCCGAGATCAGTCTTTCCGACAACCTGGGAACTCTTTCACGTTTGCCGAAGACCAGGTCCGCTTCACCGTTTTGTATAAGAGCGACCATCTTTGGAATAAAAGAAGGATCGTGCTCTCCATCCCCGTCTAAAGTAACTACGACGTCTCCTCCGGCAGCTTCAAACCCTCTCCTGATAGAACGCAGGTAACCCCGATTAGTCTCATTTTTTAAAACTTTCCCGTACTTTTCAGCTCTCTCAGCAGTCCCATCGGTAGAGTTGTCATCGATGACGATGATCTCATCTACATACTCAGAAGTCTCTTCTAGAACATTCTCGATCCTTTCCTCTTCGTTGAAAGCTGGAATTACGGCGGTGATCATATCTCCACTACATCGTCGATCATCTTGTTCAGCTGTTTTTTTCCCTGAGCGCCCACTCTTCTTTCGACTTCTTCACCGCCGTTGAAAGTGATAAATGTAGGAACACCTTGGATATCGAACTTATCTCGGATATCCATGTTCTTGTCCACGTTAGCCTCGACCACCTTCACGTCGTCCCGTTCCTTTTCGATCTCACCGACAGTAACTTCACTCCTCTTGCATGCGGTACACCACGAAGCCCAGAAGAGAGCGAAGACTGGTTTATCTGCCTCGTTTATCTCCTCATCGATATTTTCCGAAGTGACTTCCATAACTATCACTCTGTATCCAATCTACCTTCATAGCCGCCCTTTTCCTTCTCGCCGGGTTTATAAACCTCTAACACACCGGATTCTTTCTTCTCCCCAGACCATCTAGTCCTGGGCATTATCACGTGCTTTTTTTCTTTGATGCGCTTCTTTATCTCTTCTTTAGTCAAAAGATCGAACATCCTTTCGACTTCTTTTTCCATAGAAACTTTGGGATCAAAACCATGCTCTTGAGGTAGTTTTCTAGAGACGACTTCCATAGGATGCTTTTCTGCTTCCACCCGCGGATTCTCTAACCTCTGTATCGTCACGTCCAGATCAAACTTTTCGTTTCCAACTTCAGCCACAGTTTCAGCCACATCTTTGATCTTGTGCAGTCCGGAAACTTGATTCACGACGTCGTACTGTCCAGGTTCGGGCGGAGAAACTATCAACCTAGTCATACACTCCATCGCATCTTGCAGAGCTATCATACCCCTTATCTGTTCTCCTTCCCCGTAGATAGTAAGAGGGATACCATGAACGGCTTGAGTCACGAAACGATTGATAACGGTGCCGAACCACTCGTCGTAGTCCAACCTGGTCCTCAGATCGGGATGAGCCGCCACCTCGTCGGTGTGAACTCCATAGATTATGCCCTGCATTATGTCGTAAGATCTTAACCACCAGTACTTACATGCCTCATAAACATTGTAAGTATCTTGAACTTTAGAAACGTGGTAAAAGCTGTGAGGATCTCTCGGCGTCATCTCACCGCCGAGACTCCACTCCCTATCGTTCCACTCTAATATAGCGTCGTTGGGGAATAAACCTTCAAATAACGGTCTCCCGGTCAAAGGAGAACCGTACTCGCCCATGGTACCCAGTTTGAGCAGCGAAGTCATCGGAACTACGTCTCTCATTATGTGTAGTAAACCCAAAGTTCCCAACACATTGTTCCTTTGGACCTCGATAGCGTGTTCAGCATCGACCATGGAATAGGGAGGTGAAGGTATCTCCGCGTAATGAACTATAGATTCGGGTTTGACCTCTTCGATAAACTCCCTCAATTTTTTTCGATCGTTGAGGTCCATCTTCCTAAAATTCAAAGTTATGTCTAATTCATCCCTAGCCGCCTCTAACTTTTTTGTCATCCTAGGGATCGGAACTACGGTATGAGAGCCTTTCTCCATAACGCAGTCCCTTCTAGTGTAATCGTCTATCCCACTAACTTCGAAACCCCGATTTGCTAACCAAAGAGACAGGGTCCACCCCAAATAGCCGTCCATACCTAATATCATCACTTTCATGTTCTTCAGCATGTAGCCGTACTCCATCTTCTCCCATTCAGGACACTGCTCGAAAGTGATGTTAGGTTCAAAGTGGCCTAACTCATCTCTCCTCCTACATTCGATCATCAGCTGTTTATCCTCGCCCTTTGGGACGATCCTACGGGACTGACCGCAGCCTCTGAAATCAACATTTCCTCTGAATTTGGCCGCAGGGCAGTTCCAGCACGTGTTGTCTGCATTGTGTAACTTCCCATCTGACATCTTATCTACCTTTATTTAATCATCTATAAGGTTCCTCACATCCTCTACCTTCGGTTCTTCGGGTAAGTCTGAGTTCTTACTGTACAGGAACGCATCGTTCAGTGTATGTTTACCTTTAAATACATTTTGTTCGAAAACGTCTTCATATCTCATGCTCCCTTTCAAGTTGTAACCAGAAGCGGGAGTCAATACCAGATCTGGTGCTCTCTCCACCTCTTCCCCGAAATAGATCTCATCTTTCCTATGAACCTCTTCGATCACTTTTTCACCATCACAAACAAGCTCTTCAAAGACATCCATAATCTCATCCAAAAAGACTTCTTCTTCATCCTTTCCTACCTTACCACGTGGATATTTATCCTTCTTGTTCAAGTAAACTCGCCCGGGATCCAGAACGAATGCTTTCGTACCTTCCCGTATGTTCCTGTATCTCTCCGAAGGTTTATTTCCCGTTTTCAATATTCCCTCGTCCTCTAACACTTTGTTCAGATTAACGTTCTCCTTGATCAGCTCCATACCATGATCTGAAAGCATCACCAACTCGTCGTCTTCCCCGAGCCTATCAACTATATCGCCGATGATCCTATCCACCTCTTCGAAGTATTCGACAAATCTTTCATGGTATTCGTGTTCTTCATCAATATAAGCATCGAATAGGAAGTGTTCGAGCCTGTCACTTCCGGTAAATACTAACATGAAGACATCCCATTTTTCCTCCCAGAAATGTTTATAGGCCTTTTCTCTTTTCTCCAAGGTCTCGAAAAGCTGATCTAAGAACAGCCTTTTGGATTTGTGTGCTTTCTCGGAATCAACGTCGACCTGATAATCCATCTTTTCCAATACGTTCAAGGTAGAATCGGGACTAACTGCCTTTCCCAACTGGGGAGAAACGAAGCCTGAGACAAATATTCCATTGATCTCTGGCGCAGGATACATCGCCGGAACGTTCAATATAACGTATCTTCTCTCTTCATCCTCCCAAAATGGAGAAGCCTTCAGCGCCCTCCTGTCCGGAAAGTTGATCGTGTAAGTCCCTTTTATGAGATCGGTGAAGCCGAAGATTCCGTGCTCACCAGGATTCTTTCCCGTGACGATACTTGACCAGTTCACATTAGAGATCTCCGGTATAGCGGCTCTCATGGCCGACATTTCTCCCTCTGAGAGCAAACTCTCTACATTCGGCATCCTCCCGCGATCTGCCAGGTCCCTTATCAGATCGACAGGTACACCGTCAATACCGATGATCACTTTTTTTGGTTCTGAACCGTGATTACCTGTCATCAGTTTCAAGTAATATTACCTTACTTAAAAGGCTTTTTGAAATAGAACAGGTCCTAGCACATCCAAGATAGATTTTTTGCTGTGTTATCTACGATTATTTTATTTCATCCTAATTCAGCACGATTTCGATACAGTTCTTCATCTACAACAGATAACATCTTCTTCTTGTCTAATACTCCATCGAAAAAAGCAGATATGCTTTCAACTACCAGTTCAGGATGACTCATTATGTCGTTGTAATTAACATATATAACCTCCATCGATGGATGTGAAGCCACCTGCTGTTTTAGTATAATCCTATACTCTTTGAAGGTCTTCCTAAAATCTTTGTTTGATATGCCTTCCAGGTCTTTACCTTTATGTTTCAACATCTTTGTTTGAGATTCGATTATCTCCTCTAGATTTCTCTCCATAAAAATAACTTTGTAATCGTAGCTATCAGGGAGGTGCTTTATGAGTTCGCCTAGAACTTTCAACGCCTTTCCCTTCGCCTCTTTAAGCCATCTCGTATCCTCCGGTAATCCTTTAACCCTTTCATACTCATAATAGCCTTTAGGGTTGTCCTTATCCGGCTTTCGGACTTCATCGGTCAAAACTTCTATGCCTCCTTTCTCTAGCATCTCCATCATCATGGATGTACCGGATCTCGGAAGGCCGGATACTATTGTTATTTCTTCTTCATCCATCTTCTGCTCCATATCTATATTTTAACGAGGTACTATGTTAACTATTAATCATATTCTTAAAATTTCAGATAATATTTAGATTTTTTCAATAGACTTATGTAGCATACGAGTCCTATTTTTGTTCATTCTACTTCTTCAAAATGAAGGAAAAGATGGATATATATCGAATTCTTAGCCTTGAATGCATAGGTGAAAAAAAATGGCGAGATTCTTAGTTACAGGTGGCTGCGGTTTTATAGGGACCAATCTGATCGAGTACCTTTTAGAAAGAATCGACGAGAGGATAATGGTCCTTGACAATTTTAGCGAAGGGAAAAAAGAGTACCTGAAAGGCATTGATAATTACTCCGATGAGAGGATAAGTTTGATCAAAGGCGACGTGAGAAAAAAAGAAGATGTCAAAGCCGCTATGGAAAACTGTGAGTACGTGATCCACCTCGCCGCTCAAACCGACGTGATGGATTCTATAAAAAAGCCAAAGGAAGATGCCGATATAAACATAATGGGCACTATCAACCTTTTGAATGAAAGCGTTGACAGAAATGTTAAAAGATTCGTTTTCGCATCATCTGCAGCTCCACTAGGCGAACAAAAAATGCCGATCCATGAGAACAAAGTACCTCGTCCCCTAGCCCCCTATGGAGCTAGTAAACTTGCCGGCGAAGGATACTGCAGTGCTTACGCAGGCAGTTTTGGGCTAAAAAGTGTTGCACTGAGATTTTCAAATGTTTATGGTCCAAAATCCTGGCATAAGGGAAGTGTTGTGGCAAAATTCATAAAGCAGATCATAGAAGGTGAGACACCTAAGATATTTGGAGATGGTGATCAAACGAGAGATTTCATCCATACTAAAGATATCTCTCAGGCCCTATATCTATCTTGCACTGAAAAATTAGATAAGGACTTTGAACTGTTCCAGATAGCTACGGGTGAAGAAACCACAATTAATGACCTCTACTCCATGCTGAAGAAAAAATTGGAGGATAAGGGGTTAGATGTTCCCAAAGTGAATCACATTGAAGAAAGAGATGGTGAGATCTATAGGAACTACGCAGATATAAGTAAAGCTAAAAGAGAACTAGACTATAATCCTGAGGTCACTTTAGATGAAGGCTTAGATGACATCATAGATTGGTTTTTGAATGATTATCTATAAGTGGTCAAAAGAGGTATGTAAAAGTTACTATGTTGGGAACTTCCCAGGGATACATCAGAGATCAAAATATGGGTGGTAATGGAAAACCGATATAGAAAGATATTGTTAATACGGCTTGAGTTTATCTTTTCAAGTGGAATCGATATCCTCTGAGAATCTGTAATATTCTATTCAAACCTTAACTCAGTAGCTCCCTTCTCAAATACTAAATTTTGATCCTGGATATTCAGATTATTCAAAGATGATATGTTAGTAGTCATCAGTATATTTAGAAGGTGTAACTTAGTAAAAGAGATACTAGAAAAAACTGAAACTATCAGTATAGAACAGCCACTTAGAAAAGAATCATGCCTTGTTAAACAGAATACACTCCATCTATTATTAAAGAATGTACCTTCACTTGTACTCCTGGCAGTCGTCACAGAACCAGCTGTCGTATTCCTCTACAAATCTTATAGGCCAACCACAATCCGGACAGATATTGGCCTGCTGAGGTGGTGGAGGTTGTCCTTGTTGAAACTGTTGTGTCTGTGCATGTCCTGCTTGAAGTTGTTGCTGTCCATCACCCACGGGCTCCATATTGGTATCATCATCGTCGCCCATCATCACATATACTATCACTATGGCTAGGACCACCACGATAACTAATATCAGCCCTATCAGCATCCACGTGCTTATAAACCCTTCATCTTCTTCGAACAGAACTTCGGTTATCGTCACGTTTTCACTCAAGGTTATAGTTATACTGGCATCCTCTTCATTTATACCGCCCCATCCTTCAAAGTACCATCCCTCGTCTGGATCTGCTAACATCTCAGCTTCTTCTCCCTGCTCGTAATTCTTCTCAAAAGGCGTTTCTACAACATCACCGTCGACGATAACAGTTCCATCACCCGTGATGCCCTCTATAGATAAAGTGAAGTAGTTTTCAAAGTGCGCCGTTATCTCCTTGTCAGAATCCATCACAACGGTTATACTCTCTTCGGTACCTTCGTGATCGCCGGTCCACTCCTTAAAGTACCAGTCTTCCCCAGGTTCAGCCGTTAATATCACTTCAGTATTTTCTATATAACTATGACTGCCTACCGCCGGATCCGTACTTCCCTGGCCATATACATAGATCTCAAGGTTATAAACATCTACTTCATCCTGCCATCTGAGCGAAGGGTATCCAGAGTTTCCTTGAGTATCCACCACAAGCTCATGGTCGCCATCTCTCCAGGTGTCATTAAAATCCCAACCATCATATGTGTTATCGTATTCCCAAGTCATCTCTTCGGTCGTACGGCCTTCGCCCTCAAAGATATCTGGTTCATTCAAGCCGATCCCTTCACTCACTCCCGTTACCTCTTCATTCCAGTAAGAACCCACGATAGAAGGATTCGTCCTCTCTCCGTCGGTAGCTCTTCCAACCAATCCTCCAACATATTCATCACCAGATAAAGATCCAGCAAAATAAGAACCGACTAATTCTCCAGTTCCCCACCAACTATGTCCGTGACGACCTATCAAACCACCGACATAGGAATCTCCTTTGATCTCGGCGATTGAATAACTATCGTAGATCCCGTCGACGGGACTAGTCGCGTCGGAATTTCCCATATTATATCCTACCAAACCGCCAACGTATCTCTCTCCAACTATCGAACCGGAAGTAAAACTGTTCCTGATCAGGCCGTCTGTGTAATCATTATCACAGTCTATTCTTCCTGCTATACTCCCTGTATTATTTCCACCGGTTATATCTACATCTATCAATCCAAGGTTCTTAAGTTCTCCTCCTACGGGGCGTCCGATGGCTGCGAATAAACCCACGTAATCGGTATCAGGTCTATCGATATACAGACCACTAATCTCATATCCATTACCATCGAATATACCTGTAAATCCGCCAAAATCTGTCACTTCTCCGATAGGATCCCAACCCGCCGTATCTGGATCGTTGTAATCCATGTAACCTTCTGTATCTTCGTCTAAATCATTGAGAAGAATATAATCTCCAGATAAATCCTCCCTCACATCGTTTAGATCATGCCAATCGCGAACCTCTTGTACAGCTTTAGTTCCTAATCCCTCTCCAACAACACTTTCAACTTCTCTCGCCTCACTTCCAATCGATATAACAATTCCGCTGAGTAGCAGTAAGAAAGTGATGGTGAATACGATCATCTTATTTTTCATAGTATACTCCATTATAAGGGATTGAAAACATCTAAATATATTTTATGATAAAATCCCCGTTGATGATATTTCACCGCCTAATATAGAAAAGATTCAACGTATCCTAAGTATTTGCTTCTATGATCAAACTAACGACTTTTTCATATGTATCATCGGTAGTTTTTTTCCTCTTTTGAGGAAGTTTCATGAGATGATCGCATCCATTGAATAGTTCTCTCGCTATTCACCAAGTACAACATGCCGACGAGTGATATGATCCCCACTAGAAGCAAGATGAACACCCAATTGTAGTTAAGATCAGAACCAGGATCTTCATCGACATCCATGGGAGAGGACCCGTCTCCGGTCTCTAACTTGTAACTTTCCTCCCCTTCGATCGTGTAATTTATAGAGGGAGCCTTCGTTCCACCGATCTCTATCCTAACGGTGTCAGAGCCGACTCTATTTACTACGAACACGAAGGTAAAATCCACGGTTTTATCTTCATACATTATGATATATCCTGTTATATGTACTTCGTCTCCTGTCCATGATACCTCTCTTTTCACCTTAAAAAACCTACCTCCCGAGGGGATCTGTACCTCTTCGTCATCTTCATAGTCTTCGCTGGCTACTTCAAGAAGGTACCATCCCGCGTGTTCCGTGGTGTTCGTTTCCCACGAAAAATTACCCAGGTGAGTCTCGCCGGCATCAAGAGTAACTTCTGGTTCAACGTCCTCGTACACCACTTCCATACTTGGATCATCGCAGACTGTAAACTCGATATCTTGAGTATCCATCTCATCGCCAGTATTCGTGACCATGTAATCGATAGCAACCATGACTTTAAGGCCGGGATCTCCGGGTTCCTGGATCACCTCTACATCGGTTCCTGTTATCTCTACCTCAAAATACGCCGGAACTACTTCTTCAAATTTTGCCGTTAGCACTTTATCCTCATCCATAACAAGCGTTATCTCTTCTTCCGTACTCTCAAGATCGCCTGTCCACTCCACGAAGTGCCATCCCTCGTCCATTACGGCCGTTAAGCCGACTTCTTCACCTGGTTCGTACTTTTCTTTATCTGGTTCTATCTCTACCGAACCCTCTCCCTTGATTCTCACTTCTAAAGAATATGTATGCTCTACAAACCGTGCTGTAACGGACTTATCGTCATCCATCGTTATCGTGATCTGTTCCTTATTACCATAAAAATCGCCTGTCCATTTATCGAAGTTCCAGTGCTGGTCTGGCTCGGCTGTTAAAGTTACTTCAGTCCCCTCTTTGTAGTATTTTTGCTCTGGATCTACTTCAACAATACCTTCTCCCTCTATGTTAACAGTCAATTCGTATGTAGGTATAGATATTTCTCCAAACACTGCTGTCACTTCTTTATCATCGTCCATGATGATCATGATCTCTTCTTCCTCGCTTTCTACATCTCCTGTCCATCCGTCGAAGTACCAGTCCTCGGCAGGTACCGCACTTAGTTCAACTTCAGTCCCCTCTTCGTAGTCTTCTTGCTCCGGCTCTACCACAACGTCTCCTTCGCCTTCTATGTTTACTTCAAGTTCATGATAAGCGGTATCCTTTTCAAATACAGCTGTTATCTCTTTATCTCCATCCATGGTTATGGTTATCTCTTTCTCCATCTCTTCATGATCTCCCGTCCACTCCCGGAACTGGTAACCATGGTCCGGAAGAGCTTCTACGGAAACTTTAGTTCCCTCTTTATAAGTGTAGGTCCCGGGCTCGGGATGGGTAGTGCCACCTTCAGAAGCATCGATTGTTAGAGATACACTATCCGCGCCCGACCCGATAGCATACAAGTTATAGTCATTGGAGGCAACGTAGATAGTTCCATCCGAACTTATAGCTGGGGCTGAAAATATACTGCTATTCGTAGCGAAGCTCCACTTCTCAGTACCGTTTGGATTTAATGCGTAGAAATTATGATCATAGGAACCTACATAAATAGTTCCTTCAGCATCGATTACAGGAGGGGAAGCGATGGTACCGTCCGTGGCAAAGCTCCACTTCTGACTACCGTCGGGATTTAGTGCGTAGAGGTTATCATCGTGGGTGCCTACGTAGATGGTCCCGTCAGCAGCTATAGCTGGCGAAGACCACACTTGGTGCCCTGTAGAAAAACGCCATCTTTCGCTACCATCCGGATCGATGGCATAAAAAGTATCGCCTCCTGGGGATCGTGTTCCTACATAGATGGTACCATCCGGTCCCACACCAAGGGAGTAATGGGTGGGCCCATCAGTATTGAAAGACCACTTTTCACTACCGTCGGGATTTATCGCATAAAGGTTACTAGCCCAAGTCCCCACATAGATAGTACCGTCAGGACCTATGGCGGGAGCCGATCTAACGTCTCCCCTCGTATTGAAGGACCACTTTTCACTACCGTCGGGATTTATCGCGTAAAGGTTATTATCGTAGGATCCAACATATATAGTTCCTTCGTCATCAATAACTGGAGAAGATAATACCCCTGCACCGGTTGTGAATCTCCACTCTTCTGTTCCATCTGGATTTATCGCATAAAGATTAGTATCTTGAGCACCACTCCAGTATCCAGAGCCTATGTAGATGGTTCCGTCTGATCCTATAGTAGGGGAGGATCGGATAACATCACCGGTCGTGAATCTCCACTTTTCTGTTCCATCAGGATGTAAAGCGTATAGATTGTGATCCTCCGATCCTACATAGATAGTACCGTCAGAAGCAATGGCTGGCGAGCTTTTAATCATATCTTCTGTTTCGAAATACCACAAGAGTGCGGAACTGTCAGGACCAGTATAGGGACTTCTACTGGAACGCTGTTGATCATACTGGTACATAGGCCATTGAGGTTCGCTCTCAGAAGACTCACTTTCTTTTATCCATTCATCTTCTTCAATATTTTCTTCCATTTCAAAAACATCCGCCGATATTAAAAGGACCGACGTGCTTACGACACTCAAAATCAAAAACAAGATAATACCTATACTCTGTACTTTTTTAAGGCTCATGTTCATCCCCTTTTTATATTACTGTATGGTTACAATGCTATTTATTATTTGCGTGTTTTCGAGTGAATAGGCTAAGGATATAAAGGAACTACGATGAACACACCTAAACACCGCTGAGCAGTTCCTCTTTGATCCAAGGTATTTCGATGTTTTTGATCGGACCACAGTTTCCTGTAATTGTAGATGTACTCGTGCATCCCTAACTTGTCGGCTTGGAGTTCTTCGAAGAGATGAACGTCGTAGCTCTTCGAGACAGTATCGACTCTTCTAAAGACGCTCACTCTGAATATCCTTTCGATCTTCTGACCTACATATAGATGTACAACTTATAGAGTCATATCTCAAGTGAACGATGTACCTTCACTTGTACTCCTGGCAGCCATCACAGTACCAGCAGTAGTGTTCTTCTACAAACCTTATAGGCTGACCACAATCCGGACAAAGATCAGCCTGGGGTTCAGGAGGTGGCGGGGGTGGCGGAGGAGGTGGAGATTGTACCTGTTGAACCTGTTGTGTTTGTGCATATCCCGCTTGAATTTGTTGTTGTCCCTCTGGCTCCATATAGATATCATCATCATCGTCGTCGCTCACCATCATGAATCCTATCACTATGGCCAGGACTACCACGACAACTAATACCATCCCTATCAGCATCCACATGCTTATAGACCCTTCATCTTCTTCGAACAGGACTTCGGTTATCGTCACGTTTTCGCTCATAGTTATAGTTATACTGGTATCCTCTTCATCTATACCTCCCCATCCTTCAAAGTACCAGTCCTCGGCCGGTTCTGCTAAAATCTCAGCTTCCTCACCCTGCTCGTAATTTCTCTCAAAAGGCGTTTCTACAACATCGCCATCTACGATCACTGTTCCTTCACCCATGATCTCAGTTATCGTCAAAGTAACATATCGTTCAAACAGGGCTTCATTTATGGTTAAATCTTCGTTCATGGTGATCGTCATACTAGCATTTTCGGCTAGTAAGCCGTCCCATCCTTCAAAGTACCAGTCCTCGGCTGGTTCTGCTAAAATATCGACTTCCTCACCCTGCTCGTAATCCCTCTCAAAAGGCGTTTCTACAACATCGCCGTCGACCATAACACTTCCGTTACCAGTGATATCTTCTATTCTTAAAGTGACGTACTCCTCAAAGTGCGCAGTTATCTCCTTGTCTTCATCCATGATCATCGTTATCGCTTCTCCTTCTACAGGCACGTCACCGGTCCATTCCACGAAATACCACTCTTCGGCCGCTTCAGCCGTCAGGCCGACTTCGGTACCTTCTTCATATTCATCCTGGTCCGGGTCAACATCTACCGTGCCTTCTCCTTCTATTTTTACTGTAAGCTCGTAGTACTCTAACTCCTCAAAGTGCGCAGTTATATCCTTGTCTTCGTCCATGATCATCGTTATCGCTTCTCCTTCCTCACCTACCACATCACCGGTCCATTCCACGAAATACCACCGTTCGGCCGCTTCAGCCGTCAGGCCGACTTCGGTACCCTGCTCGTACCGTTCCTGATCTGGATCAACGTCCACCGTGCCTTCTCCCTCTGTCTCTATCCTTAAAGTGACGTACTCTTCGAAGTGCGCCGTTATCTCTTTATAGTCGTCCATCACCACAGTGATCTCTTCCTCCGTACCTTCAGCATCCCCGGTCCATCCAACAAAATACCAATCTTCTTCAGGTATCACAGTTAGGACCACCTCGGTTCCATGCTCGTACTGTTCCTGTTCCGGATCAACTTCGACACTGCCTTCTCCTACCTCATCGACCGTTAACGTGTATTCGTGTATGGCAAAATGCGCCGTTATATCTTTGTCTTGGTCCATCACCACTGTTATCTCTTCTTCTGTTCCTTCAGCGTCTTCGCTCCATCCATCGAAGTACCAGCCTTCATCCGCTGTCGCCCTCACAGTCACTTCCGTTCCCTCTTCATAGGTGTGAGTACCTTCTGATGGATCTGTAGTGCCTTCTCCTTCTATGTTTACCGTAAGCTCGTAGGTATCATTCTCAAACCATGCCGTTATCACTTTGTTTTGATCCATGGTCAACATCAGCTCTTCTTCAGTCCCACTATGATCTCCGGTCCATTCCACGAAATTCCAATCGGGATCCGGAACCGCCTTCAGTTCCACCTCAGTACCGTTATCGTAGACAAAGGTCGTGCTGTCCACGATCTCTTCTCCGTCGACTTCCACGGCTCCGTTGCCTTCGATGTTCACCGTCAGGTCGAACTCCTCCTGCCAGGTCAAAAAAGGATAGCCGTCGTTTATCCCCTCGTCTATATCCCATATGTCTTCGTCACCTTCGTCGTCGTAAGGGTCACCTACAAAATCCCAAGGTCCTTCCAAGCCATCGGTAGATAGATTTGTAAAAGTGGCGACGTCCTTCATCTCTTCTGTCGATTTACCGGTCGCAGCGCCGTTATCTGTAGAATCTTGATCACTGAGGTCCGTATCCCAGAAGTTATCAGAAGCTGTTCCATCATAATATTGATTACCTATAAATCCTCTGTTAGTGGGGTCTGAAGAATCTTCGTAGTGAACACTCCCTGTTGAATAACTATTTTGAACGTGTCCTCCTTGGTTGCGACCCATGAACCCGCCGAACTGTGTGCTTGTGCCCGATATACGTGTCACGCTTCCAGTCGAATAGCAATCTGATATCGTTCCCAGCCAATTCCTACTTCCTACAAAACCACCGACTTCATCGATACCACATACCTCTCCTGTTGCATAACTAGTGGATACTTGTCCTTGATAATTATGTCCTAGAAGGCCGCCTACCCGAACTTCTCCTACGACGTACACATCGGCATATGAGTTAGATATCTCTCCATAACGATTTTCTCCTACCAGTCCTCCGGTGCGAGAGCCGTTTACGTATCCTGTAGCGTACGAGTTGTTCACAAACCCTTCATTGCGTCCGGAAAGTCCTCCGGTACTCCCTCCTACCATATCAACATCGATCACACCTACATCTTCTATCACTCCTCCTCCACCAACATAACCGAATAATCCTATATAGCCTTCGGCGGACCTATCCACATAGACGCTTTTTATCTCGTGTCCGTTACCATCGAAGGTTCCACGGAACCGGGAATCCCTATCGCCCAATGGTTTCCAGCCCAGAGCATCACCACCTTCTTTATCGGTCTCTATCCAGTAGTCCTCTTCAAAATCTTCCGAACTCTTGTGTTCTTCTATGGAGTAGTAGTTGAGACCTTCGTGTTCAACCAGATCATTCGCTTCATATATGGTGTTCTCTTCCCACTCTCCTCTATCGACTAGTTCGTTAGCCTGTTCAGAAGCCAGTTCACCATAACCTTCCGTGTTCTCATCTAGATGGTTCATCAAAATATAGTCGCCGAACAGATCCTCCCTCACCGCATCTAGATCATACCAGTCCTCTATGATGTATTCCTCAGGGGGTCCCGCATAGATACCTTGAGCTTTCAATTGCACTTCTCTAGATAGTTCCTGCAGGATCGGATAACCGTCTTCTTCAGCGTCTTCGTGTTCTTCTTCTACGGTCTCCCAGACATCATCGAAGTCGAGATCCATATTTTCTTCGGCTTCTGAGCCGACCATCTCGTACGATCCTAGACCTTCGCCCTCGAATATATCTGGTTCATTCAAGCCGATGCCGGAACTGATTCCTGTCTTCCCTTCATCCCAATAAGAATCACTGACTGATGGAACTGTTTCACCATGATTAGCCCTCCCTATAAGGGACCCTACCGATTCTTCAGCAGAAAGTGTCCCTCCAAAATATGATCTAGCCAGCTCACCTGTTCCCCACCAAGTGTGACCGTGCCTACCCATCAACCCCCCAACATATTCTTCTCCTTCAACGTGGGCTAAAGAATAACTATCGTATACTCCGTCGGTAGGAGAAGTGCCGTCTGAATTCCCCATATTGTATCCTACTAGTCCCCCCACATACTGATCCCCAACTACCTCTCCCGAAGAAAACGAATTTCGGATCAATCCTCCAGTGAATGTGTTTCTGCTATCTATCCTTCCAGATAGAGAGCCAACATCACTTCCTCCCACTATATTGACATCGATCAATCCTACATCGCAGATGAAACCACCATATGTCACCGAAGAAAACAGACCCACTTGAGATTCTTCAGGCCTATGTATGTATAAATCCTTTATAACGTTCCCTCTTCCGTCAAAACTTCCTTCAAAATTTGTAAGGCCACCATAATCATATGCTCCGATCGGATCCCAGCCCAGAGCATCACCACCTTCTTTATCGGTCTCTATCCAGTAGTCCTCTTCAAAATCTTCCGAACTCTCGTGTTCTTCTATGGAGTAGTAGTTGAGACCTTCGTGTTCAACCAGATCATTCGCTTCATATATGGTGTTCTCTTCCCACTCTCCTCTATCGACTAGTTCGTTAGCCTGTTCAGAGGCCAGTTCACCATAACCTTCCGTGTTCTCATCTAGATCGTTCATCAAAATATAGTCGCCGAACAGATCCTCCCTCACCGCATCTAGATCATACCAATCACGGATCTCTTGGACTTCCTTTTCAACAACTTTTCCCTCTTCCGCCTCGCCTCCAACCGCTATCAGCATACCGCTGAAGAGCAGAGAGAGTGCCATGGCAAATACGATAATTTTATCTTTCATAGTGTCCTCTAAAGCGGATTGATAAAGACCTAAATATATTTTAGGTTGAGGATTCGTTAAAATATCTCCGCTGTCAGTCTTCTTATAGCTATCAAGAAAAATATTTTTCTTTTCCGCTATAACACTTCTTTCACGCTCATGTATCGATGATCTACCGGATAAGATACTTAAACGCCTTCTTGCAGTAATAGACGAATTCGAAAAAGATCCATTTCGTCCAAGACCAAAATTCGATGTGAAGCCACTGAAAGGTCTTCCAGGCAATTCGTACCGACTAAGGCTTGGAGACTATCGTGTGCTATATTCTGTAGACAAAGAGAATGAAAAGGTCATGATTACTACTATAGACCATAGGAGTTCCGCTTATAAACAGTCATAGGTTACCCTCGAATCCCTTTTCTTTCAGCAGCTTTTCGATGTCAACTTTTCTTCCTATCTCTATCTTACCA
>SL_5KL_010_SEDDRAFT_10000676_pt1 | contig 21811 bp, 38 predicted proteins | sample SodLakKL_010_SED_FD_9118 | JGI IMG/M metagenome (IMG submission 9118) | reverse complement strand
AAACCCCTCCCCGGGAAACCCTCCGCCTGGTCCAGACTCCTCAGGGGTTTAAGAAGGAAATTCTTATGGGAGCCTATCAAAAAGCCAGGGAATTTAATTGGGAAGTAACAGATGACGCAGCTTTATTGGAGAAGGTGGGGCACCCGGTTTTCACCCTGGAAGGTGAAAGGAGCAATATCAAAGTGACAACCAGAGATGACTTAAGTTTTCTTCAAGGGAAAGAAGAATACCGCACCGGACTTGGAATTGATATTCATCCCCTGGAAAAGGGTCGAAAGTTGGTAATTGGAGGAGTAGAGATTCCCTATGAGAAGGGGTGTAAGGGTCATTCGGATGGGGATGTTTTGACCCATGCTTTAATGGATGCCCTTCTGGGGAGTGCTGGTTTACCTGATATCGGGCATTATTTCCCTGATACAGAGGAAAAATATAAAGGAGCTTACAGTATTGACCTTTTAAAAGAAGTGAAAAATATACTGGGTGAAAAAGGGTGGCACATAAACAATATTGATTGCACAGTTCTATTAGAGAAACCAAAAATTTCTCCTTATATGGAAAAAATGAAAGGGAAAATTGCCAAAACCCTGGATATAATACCGGAAAAGGTTGGAATTAAAGCAACTACCGGTGAAACCCTCGGCTTTGTAGGCCGCGGGGAAGGGGTTTTAGCCCAGGCTGTCGCTACAATTAAACGCGAAATTATCGAAGGAGGGAATGCTGGTGAGTGTAAGGGTTAGGTTTGCTCCCAGTCCGACTGGAGAGATCCATATTGGAAACATCAGGACGGCAATATTTAACTGGCTTTTTGCCCGAAAGGAACGGGGCACTTTTATTCTGAGAATTGAAGATACAGATCAGCAGCGCTCAACTGATGAATTTAAGGAAATAATTTTCCGGGAACTAAAGTGGTTGGGTCTTGATGTCGATGAAGGTGTTGGTTCGGGGGGCGGGTTTGGCCCCTATCGGCAGATGGAAAGGCTGGAAATTTATAGAGAATATGCTCGTGTCCTTGAGGAAAAGGGGCTTGCCTATCCCTGTTTTTGTTCTCCCGAGGAGTTGGAAGCCGAGCGAGAAAAGGCAGTTAGTGAAGGAAAAGATTCCAGGTACAGTGGGAAATGCCGGGATCTGTCCTCGGAAAAAAGAGCAATTGCCAGGGAACAGAAAGCTCCTGAAGCACTTCGTTTTTATAACCAGTTTAAAGGGCCGGTGGTTTTCAAAGACATTATTCGGGGGGAAATTTCCATTGATTCAGAATCCGTCGATGATTTTGTCCTCATGAAATCGGACGGTTCTCCAACTTACAACTTTGCCTGCGTAATCGATGATTATACAATGGAGATTTCCCACGTTATCCGAGGGGAAGACCACATTTCCAACACTCCCAAACAAATCCTTGTTTACCGGGCTCTGGGATGGGAAACCCCTGAGTTTGCCCACCTACCATTGATTCTGGATAAGAATCGCAAGCGTATGAAAAAACGCTCGGGAGAAGCTGAAGTGTTTATCAGCAGGTACCGGGGAATGGGATATTTACCCCAGGCCATGCTAAATTACCTGGCCCTGCTTGGTTGGTCTGATGAAAGTGGGGAAGAAATTCTAACCAAGGAAAAGTTAATTTCCGGTTTTTCCCTGGAAAGGATCAAGCACAGCGGAGCAATTTTTGATCGGGAAAAACTGGATTGGATGAACGGAGTGTATATCCGAAAATTAAGCCTGGAAGAACTCAGGAAGGAAGCCCATCCCTTTATCCGCGAAAAAGGGGTTGAGTTAAAAGTTGAGAAATTGGACTTTCTCCTGCTGGCTTTACAGGAAAAAGTATCAACCCTTGAAGAACTGGCGGAAATGGCTTCGGATTTTATCGGGGACTTTGAATATGAAGATCCCAAAAAAGCAAAAGAAATTTTTGGCCAGGATCGGGTTGACGAAGTCCTGGAAACTTTAATAGAAAAAATGGCGGACAAGGACGAGGTGTCTCCCGAAGAAGCCAAAGGTTTTTTAAAGGAGATTGGGAAGGAACTTGGAGTAAAGGGAAAACTTGTTTTTCAACCTGTTCGCTGGGCCCTGACAGGAAAAGGTTCTGGACCGGATCTTAACTACCTTATGGCCTTTTTTGGTCCAGAAGAATCCATAATTCGCCTGGAAAAAGCGCTTCAGGCTAGGGAGGATTGATTATTATGAGTACTTACTCCCAGATAAAAATTGAGGTTTTGACCCATACCCCCGACCCGGAACAGACTGTTGCGCTGGCTGCCCGCCTTTGCTATTCACCTCTGGGTGGGGATGAGTTAAAGGCAGCCCTCACCCCGGAGAAAGTAAAGGGTCTTTTGCAAAATGTTTTGGGTATGGGTCATTTTTCTGTTTTAGAACATATTTCTTTTACCTTCCTCATCGAAGGGGTTTCCCGGGTAACCACTCACCAACTCGTAAGGCACCGTATTGGTTGTTCTTACTCGCAAAAGTCCCAAAGATATGTCCGGGAAAAAGAACCGGAATTTGTGATTCCCCCGAAAATTGCCAAGGATCCTGAAAAAAAAGAAGAATTTTTAAAAACCTGCCGGGAAGCCTTCTCCGCTTATTGTGACCTGGTTGATAGGGGAATTCACCAGGAAGAAGCGCGGTACCTCCTTCCCCAGGCTCTGGAAAGTAAAATTGTGGTGACGATGAATGGAAGAGCTCTTCACCATTTTTTCTCATTGCGGTGTTGCACCCGGGCCCAGGGAGAAATAAGGACTATGGCCCAAAAAATGCTTAATCTGGTTAAAGGGAAAGCCCCACTTCTTTTTGAGACTGCAGGAGCTGCCTGTGAAAGGGGACCATGCCCGGAAGGGGATAAATCCTGCGGACGTTGGCTTAAGAAAGGGGAAAGAAATGGAAACAATTAGCGGAAGAAACCCGGTCCTGGAAGCTTTAAGATCAGGAAGAGAAATAAAAGAAATATTTATCCTCAGTGACGGCAGGGGACCGGCGGTAGAGGAAATTAAAAGGATGGCTTTGCGGAGAAAAATTACCCTGCAGGAGGTTGACCGCAGAAAACTGGACCAGATGGTCCGGGAAAACCACCAGGGAGTTGTAGCCCGGGTCCGCCCGCGTTCTCCCTGGACCATGGAAGATATATTAAAAAAGGAAAACTTAAACCTGGTAATTGCCCTGGACCAGATTCAAGACCCCCAAAATTTAGGAGCAATTATTCGTTCGGCCGCTTTTATCGGGGCTGACGGAATTTTAACTCCCAAGGACAGATCCGCCCCCCTTACCGAAACCGTGCACAGGGCAAGTTCGGGGGGATGGGAATGGGTTCCTGTAGTGGAAATTACCAATCTGGCCCGGACAATTGATGAATTTAAAGAGAGGGGTTTCTGGGTTACTGCTGGGGATCAAAAGGCAAAAACTCAGCCCTGGGAGGTTGATTTTACTTATCCAACTCTGGTGGTAATTGGAAGTGAAGGAAAAGGAGTTCGCCCCCTGGTTAGAAAAAAATGTGACCACCTTATTAGTATTCCGGGATCGGGAAAACTGGAATCCTTAAATGCTTCGGTGGCCACAGGGATTATACTTTATGAGATTATGAGACAGCGAAAAATGGAGCAGGAATAATGTCTTGACGATTTTTATGCTAATAAGTATAATATAAGGGAGACTTTCGACAGAATTTGTTCTGGGGGGTATATTATTGAAGGGTAATTTACAGCAGCAGAAAGAAGAAAAAGTTTTATGTTACAATGAACGCTGTGATGACGAGCTGGTGGAATTCTGTCATCAAGGAGATTCTTACGCTCTCGATCACTTAATTCGCAAATACAAAAACTTTGTAAGAGCCAAATCCCGGTCCTACTTTTTAATTGGAGCTGACCGGGAAGATATTGTCCAGGAGGGCATGATTGGTTTGTATAAAGCAATCCGGGATTATCGCCCTGATCGCCTTGCCTCTTTTCGAGCTTTTGCCGAGTTATGTATTACCCGCCAGATTATTACTGCTATTAAAACAGCTACCCGGCAAAAACACCAACCCTTAAACTCCTATGTTTCCCTGAATAAACCAATTTATGATGAAGAATCTGACCGTACCCTTCTCGATGTCCTTCGGGGAAGCAAATTAACAAACCCAGAAGATCTTTTTATAAGCAAAGAAACCTATAGTTTAATTGAAAACAAAATTACCGAGATGCTCAGCGAACTGGAGATGAATGTTCTCCAGGAATACCTGGATGGAAAATCCTATCAGGAAATCGCTGATCAGCTTGACCGCCATGTTAAATCAGTTGATAACGCCCTGCAGAGGGTTAAAAGGAAACTGGAAGTATTTTTGCGCAAGCACAATATTTAACCACTGTTAGCATGCAAATTAATCAGCACAATTGTGTAAAAGGAGGAAAAATATTTTATGGCCAAAGCTAAGTTTGAAAGAAAGAAACCGCACGTAAATGTGGGAACAATTGGACACATCGACCACGGGAAAACAACCCTTACCGCAGCAATCACCCGGACCCTTTCCAGCAAAGGAACCGCCGAATTCCGTTCTTTTGATTCTATTGATAATGCTCCGGAAGAAAGGGAACGCGGTATCACTATTGCAACAGCCCACGTTGAGTATGAAACCGAGAACCGCCACTATGCCCACGTGGACTGTCCCGGACACGCTGACTACGTAAAGAACATGATAACCGGAGCAGCTCAGATGGACGGTGCAATCCTGGTAGTATCAGCAGCAGATGGCCCCATGCCCCAGACCCGGGAACACATACTTCTGGCCCGGCAGGTAGGAGTGCCCAATATAGTAGTATTTTTGAATAAAGCAGACATGGTAGATGATCCCGAGCTAATCGACCTTGTAGAAATGGAAGTAAGGGACCTGCTTAATGAATATGAATTTCCTGGAGATGAAATTCCTGTAGTAGTAGGTTCAGCCCTTAAGGCCCTGGAATGCGATTGTGACAGTGACGAATGCGACGCCTGCGGTCCCATCTATGAGCTGATGGATGCAGTAGACGACTACATTCCGACTCCGGAAAGGGATACTGACAAACCTTTCTTGATGCCGATAGAAGACGTATTCAGCATTACCGGACGTGGAACAGTAGTAACTGGTCGTATTGAGCGTGGAATAGTTCGCACAGGAGAAGAAGTAGAGATCATAGGAATTCGTGACACCAAGAAGACAGTAGTAACAGGAGTAGAAATGTTCCGGAAACTTCTGGACGAAGGAGAAGCAGGAGACAACGTAGGTTGTTTGCTACGAGGAGTAGGTCGTGAGGATGTAGAAAGAGGTCAGGTTCTTGCCAAGCCTGGAAGCATAACTCCTCACACCAAGTTCAAGGCCGAGGTTTACGTTTTGTCCAAGGAAGAGGGAGGGCGCCACACTCCGTTTTTCAACGGTTACCGTCCCCAGTTTTACTTCCGGACAACAGACGTAACAGGAGATATCACCCTGCCTGAGGGCGTAGAGATGGTAATGCCTGGTGACAACGTAGAGATGACTGGAGAACTGATAACCCCGATAGCACTGGAAGAGGGAGTTCGGTTCGCCATCCGCGAGGGCGGACGCACCGTTGGTGCCGGAGTTGTTACCGAAATATTAGAGTAAAGGGGTTGCACCCTTAAAGAGGAGGGAGAGCATTTGGCCCAACAGGAGAAAATTAGAATAAGGTTAAAGGCATACGAACATCAGGTGCTGGATCAATCAACCAGCAAGATAGTGGAGACTGCGAAGAGAACCGGGGCAGAAGTTGCCGGCCCAATACCCCTGCCAACCCGGCGAGAGGTATTTACAGTTTTGCGTTCTCCGCATATCCATAAAGATTCTCGGGAACAGTTTGAAATGAGGACCCACAAAAGACTCATCGATATATTGAAACCCACCCCAAAAACAGTTGAAGCTTTAATGCGCTTGGATTTGCCGGCCGGGGTCAATATTGAAATCAAACTTTAAACCCGGGTTGGAGTAAAGGAGGTGCCGAGATGCCTAAAGGCATAGTAGGGAAAAAAATCGGAATGACTCAGGTCTTTAATGAAGAAGGACACCTGATCCCGGTAACAGTAGTTCAGGCCGGACCCTGTGTCGTTGTAGATAAAAAGACTCCCGAAAGGGATGGCTATTCAGCCATTGTTGTTGGCTTTGAAAAACCTAAAAAGTTGAACAAACCCCGTGAAGGTGTTTTCAAAAAAGTGGGAATTGAACCCAAAAAATATTTGGTAGAATTCAAAGTTGATAATATCGACGATTATGAGATCGGCCAGGAATTTAAAGCAGATGTTTTTGAAAAAGGCGAAAAGGTAGACGTAATAGGGAAAAGTAAAGGAAAGGGTTTCCAGGGAACAGTTAAGAGATGGAATTTCCGGACTGGTCCCAAAACCCACGGTTCCCATTCTTATAGGATCCCCGGTTCATTGGGTTCAACCGACCCGGCCCGGGTATTCAAAGGGAAAAAGCTACCCGGCCGAATGGGTGGGGAAAGAATAACCACCCAGAATCTGGAGATTGTTGATGTAGATGTTGAAGAGAACATTATTTTGGTAAAAGGTGCTATTCCAGGACCGAATAAAAGCCTGGTTACCATCCGCGAAGCGGTGAAAGTTGGGTAAGGAGGAGTGAACCATGCCTAAAGTATCAATTTTCGATAGAGAAGGCAGCCAGGTTGGTGACCTGGACTTAAAAGAGGGAGTGTTCGCGGCGGAAATCAAGCCCGGATTGATGCACGACGCAGTTGTTGCTCAGTTACGGGGAAAACGCCAGGGAACCTCTTCGACAAAAACCAGAAATGAAGTTAAAGGTGGAGGACGTAAGCCCTGGCGCCAAAAAGGAACCGGTCGTGCCCGGCACGGAAGTATTCGTTCTCCGATTTGGGTTGGTGGTGGGATTACTTTTGGACCAAAACCCAAAGAATATCGCAACCGCCTGCCTAAAAAAGTGAAGAAGCAGGCACTGCGCTCTGCGTTTTCCGCTAAAGTTGCAGAAGAAAAATTTTTGGTTCTTGAGGGTTTTAATCTTGATGCCCCAAAGACAAAAAGTGTTATCTCTCTTCTGCAGAACCTCAAGATTGACGGGAAAAAAGTTCTCCTGTTAATTCCAGATCGTGATGAAAATGTATACAAATCAGCCCGGAATATTCCCGGGGTAAAAACACTGGTTGCTTCAGCGCTTAACATTTTTGACCTGCTTAACCATGATTATATCGTGGCAACCAGGGACGCTGTCAGCCTGGTTGAGGAGGTGCTTGCACCGTGAAGGATCCAAGGGAGATTATCCTAAAACCCCATATTTCGGAACGGACCATGGATTTAATCAACGAAAATAATTCCTATACATTTAAAGTTGCCCTGGGGGCAACAAAAATTGAAATCAGGAAAGCAGTTGAAGAAATCTTCGGGGTAAAAGTGGAAAAAGTAACTACTCACAGGATGCCCGGAAAAGAAAAATCCATGGGAGTGCACCGCGGGTTTACCCCCAAGTGGAAAAAGGCAGTTGTCAAACTTGCCCAAGGTGACAGCATCGAGATTTACGAAGGAATGTAAGCTGGGCAGTAAAGGAGGGTGAATGATGGCGATTAAAAAATTCAAACCCACCTCTCCGGGACGAAGGTTTATGACCGTTGCTGATTTTTCCGAACTGAGCAAGGAAGGTCCGGAAAAAAGCCTTTTGGCACCGCTTTATAAAAAAGGCGGCCGCAACGCTCATGGTCGCATTACCGTGCGCCACCGCGGAGGAGGGCATAAAAGAAAATACCGGATTATTGATTTTAAGAGAAACAAGGACGGAGTTCCAGGAAAGGTTGTCCGGATTGAATACGACCCCAACCGCTCTGCCAGGATTGCACTGCTCCATTACCTGGACGGAGAAAAACGCTATATTCTGGCTCCCAACCGCTTAAAAGTTGGGGATCAGGTAGTGTCCGGACCTGAAGCTGACATAATTCCTGGAAATGCCCTGCCGCTGGCTAATATCCCGGTAGGTACCGTGGTCCATAATATTGAGCTAAGGCCTGGAAAAGGAGGCCAGCTGGCTCGCTCAGCTGGAACAGAGGCTCAGCTTATGGCCAAAGAAGGGAAATATGCTCACGTACGGATGCCTTCAGGAGAGGTCCGTTTGATTGAACAGAAATGCCGGGCTACTATTGGCCAGGTTGGTAATATTGAACACGAAAACCTTTCTGGTGGAAAAGCTGGTAGGAGCCGCTGGAAGGGATTCAGGCCGGCAGTGCGGGGAACCGTAATGAACCCTGTTGACCATCCCCATGGCGGTGGTGAAGGAAAAACTCCTCCCGGCCGTCAACCGGTTACCCCCTGGGGTGTTCCCACAATCGGTTACAAAACCAGGAAGCGTCGCAAAGAATCGGACAAATATATTGTTCGCGGACGGCGCAGGAAAAAACGGTAGAGGAGAGGAGGTATATTTATGGGTCGTTCCCTGAAAAAAGGACCTTTTTGTGAACCCAAACTTCTCAAGAGAATTGAGGAGATGAATAAGAAAAACGAAAAAAACGTAATCAAGACCTGGTCGCGTGCCTCCACTATCTTTCCGGAAATGGTTGGTCACACCATAGCCGTCCATGACGGTCGCCGCCATGTTCCGATTTACATCACCGAAGAGATGGTGGGGCATAAACTTGGTGAATTTGCTCCAACTCGTAGATTTAGAGGCCACGGGGCTCACACTGAAAGGTCGACATCACTGAAATAGGAGAGGGGGTTAGGATAAGATGGAAGCAAAGGCAGTTGCCCGTTATTTGCGGATTTCTCCCCGCAAGGTTCGCCAGGTAGTTGATCTGGTCCGAGGCCAGGATGTGGGAGATGCCCTTTCCACCTTGAAATTTACTCCGCGGAAAGCCGCTCGGTTGGTTGAGAAAGTCATAAATTCGGCTGTGGCCAACGCCGAGCATAACAATGAGATGGAACCTGATAATCTCTATATAAAAAAGGCTTACGTTGACGAAGGACCGACAATGAAACGGTGGAGAGCCCGGGCTTTTGGGCGGGCTACGATGATTAAAAAGCGTATGAGCCACATTACAATTGTGGTCGGCGAGAAAGAGGAGGGATAAGATGGGTCAAAAAATTAATCCTCATGGATTACGCCTCGGTGTAATCAAGGATTGGGATGCCAAGTGGTTCCCTGAAAAAGGAAAAATGGCCGATTATCTCCATGAGGATCTCGAGATCCGTAAACACATTAAAAAGAATATGTTTAATGCCGGGATTGCCCGGGTTGTTATCCAGAGAGCAGCCCAGAGGATAAAAGTTGATATCCACACTGCCCGTCCTGGAATGGTAATAGGCCGGGGTGGATCAGAAGTAGATAAACTTAGAACTGACCTGGAAAAGCTAACTGGAAGCAAGGTTGTTGTTAATGTTGAAGAAGTTAAATCGCCTGATCTCAACGCTCAGCTTGTTGCTGAAAACGTTGCTGCTCAATTGGAAAGAAGGGTTTCCTTCCGGAGAGCAATGAAACAATCCCTTAATCGTGCTATGCGGCTCGGTGCAGAAGGTTTCCGCATTCGCTGCGGTGGCCGGCTGGGTGGTGCTGAAATGGCCCGGGTAGAAGGATACAGTAAGGGGAACGTTCCCCTGCATACCCTTCGTGCCGATATTGATTACGGTTTTGCCGAAGCCCTTACAACCTATGGGACTATTGGGGTAAAAGTCTGGATCAATAAAGGGGAAGTTTTACCCTCAACGGAAGGGCAGCAAGAAAAGGCGTAGTAAGTGAAAGGAGGCCGGACAGATGTTAATGCCCAAGCGCGTTAAATATAGAAAACAACAGCGGGGTCGGATGCGCGGACTGGCCCGGCGGGGAAATGAAATTGAATTTGGTGAGTACGGCCTGATGGCTTTGGAGCCTGCCTGGATTACTAACCGGCAAATTGAATCAGCCCGTATAGCTATGACCCGAAGCATTAAAAGAGGCGGAAAGGTCTGGATTAAAATCTTCCCCGACAAACCCGTAACCGCGAAACCCGCAGAAACCAGAATGGGGAGCGGAAAAGGAGCTCCAGAATACTGGGTGGCAGTGGTTAAACCTGGTCGGATAATGTTTGAACTGGCTGGAGTTGACAGAGCAAAAGCCAAAGAAGCTTTACGTTTGGCAGCCCACAAACTTCCCATTAAAACCAAGTTTGTCACCCGTGAAGAGTTGGAAGGTGAGCAAGAATGAAAGCAGAAAAATTGCGTGATATGACCGGTGAGGAACTGGAATTAAAATTAAAGGACCTGAAAGAAGAACTTTTTAACCTTCGTTTCCAGAATGCAACTGCCCAGCTAGAAAACCCCCTGCGCATTAGAAAAGTCCGTCGGGATATAGCAAGGGTAAAAACTGTAATGAGGGAAAAAGAGATCAGAGCTTAATGTTTAAAGGGGGTTATCCCCATGACCAGCAGGGAATTGGAAAAGATCCCTCTTGTCGGGAAAAGAATTAAAATCAGCAAGGTAACCGGAGGGACCTACCTGGGTTTAAGTGGAGAGGTCCTGGAAGACAGGGAGAACGTTTTGGTAATAGAAGATCAGGGACGGAAGAAAATGATCCCCAAAAAGGTTTGCACCTTCGAAATTTTTGATAATGGCCGGCTTTTAGGGGAGATTAACGGTCAGACCCTGATCGGTCGTCCCGAAGACCGGTTTAACTGAAAGGAGGTAGCAGCTTGGAAAGAAAAACAAGAAGGATCCAGGATGGCACCGTAATTAGCGATAAAATGGACAAAACTGTGGTGGTCCTGGTTGAGCGGCGTACCCAGCATCCTTTATATAAAAGGACTGTAAAGCGGAGCCAGAAGTTTATGGCCCACGATGAGGAAAATACCTGTCGAATTGGTGATAGGGTAGAAATAATTGAAAGCCGCCCCCACAGCAAGAACAAAAAGTGGCGGGTGCGCAGGGTTCTGGAAAGAGCCGAAAGAATTTAGCGGTAGAGAGAGGAGGGGCAGCAGGCCATGATCCAGTCAGAAAGCAAGATCCGTGTTGCCGACAATACCGGTGCCCGTCAGATTCTTTGTATTAAAGTCCTTGGCGGCTCAAGGAAAAGATATGCCCGCGTTGGGGACGTTATTGTTGCTACAGTAAAAGAGGCCATCCCCGGCGGTATGGTAAAAAAAGGCGAAGTAGTCAAAGCCGTTGTTGTAAGGACTGAAAAGGAATTCCGGCGCCCGGATGGTTCATATATTTCTTTTGATGAAAATGCAGCTGTAATTATTGATAGGACCAACAATCCCAGGGGAACGAGGATCTTTGGCCCGGTGGCTAGAGAATTAAGAGAGAAGAATTACATGAAGATTATTTCCCTGGCTCCGGAAGTCCTCTAGGTTTCAGGGAAGGAGGTAAGGAAATTGGCGCATAAAATGCATGTGAAAAAAGGAGATACTGTCCGCGTTATTGCGGGTAAAGATTTTGGAAAAAAAGGTAAGGTTCTGGAAGTTATTCCAGATAACAAGCGGGTAATTGTTGAGGGTGTAAATATTGTTCACCGCCACACTCGGCCAACCAGGGAACTTCCCCAGGGCGGGATAGTGGAAAACGAAGCCCCCGTCAATGCTTCCAACGTCCAATTAATTTGCCCCCGGTGTGGGAAAAATGCTCGGGTTGGTCGCAAGGTATTGGATAGCGGGAAAAAAGTTCGAACCTGCAAAAAGTGTAATGAGGTTGTAGATAAGTAGTTGGGGAGAGAGGAGGTGCCACCATGGCTGTGCTTAGAGAACAGTACAGAGAAGAAATCGTTCCCAACTTAATGGAACGGTTTAAATATAAGAATGTAATGGAAGTTCCCAAACTGGAAAGAATTGTTGTTAATCTTGGTGTTGGCGAAGCCAAGGATGATGTAAAAGCACTGGACGATGCAGTAAGCCAACTTACCCAGATTACCGGGCAAAAACCAGTAATAACCAAGGCAAAAAAATCAATAGCTAATTTTAAAATTAGGGCTGGGATGCCTGTAGGATGTAAGGTGACCCTACGGGGAGAATTAATGTATGAGTTCTTTTACAAGCTGGTTACTGTTGCCCTACCCCGGATAAGAGATTTTAGAGGAGTATCCACCCGTTCTTTTGATGGCCGGGGGAATTACTCACTTGGAATCAGGGAAATGACTGTCTTCCCGGAAATAGATATTGACTCTATTGATAAAGTCCGGGGAATGGACATCATCATTGTAACTTCCTCCCAGACTGACGAAGAGGCTCAGGAGCTTCTTGCCCGTTTGGGAATGCCTTTTAAGAAGGACTGAAAGGGGGAAAACGAGTGGCACGAAAGAGCCAGATAGAGCGAGAAAAACACGGCGAAAAGTATTCCACCCGAAAAGTTCGGCGCTGCCGTCGCTGTGGCCGGGCCCGGGGAGTACTCCGTAGATTTGAAATATGTCGAATTTGTTTCCGTGAATTAGCCCATAAAGGTGAAATTCCCGGGGTCAAAAAGGCTAGCTGGTGATTAATTTTATGAAAGAGAGGAGGTTGGCATTACATGGCAATGACTGACCCCGTAGCTGATATGCTAACCAGGATTAGGAATGCAAATATGGCCAAAAAAGATACCGTTGATATCCCTACCTCCAAGATAAAGGCCAGAGTTGCGGAAATCCTAAAAGAGGAAGGGTTTATCAAAAACTTTAAGGCAATTGAAGACGGCAATCCTCAGGGGATTTTGCGTCTCCAATTGAAATATGGCCCGGATGGAGAAAAGGTTATCACCGGGTTAAAAAGAATCAGTAAACCCGGAATGAGAGTTTATGCTAAAAAGGACGATATTCCCCGGGTTTTAGGTGGCCTGGGAATTGCAATTATTTCAACAAGCCAGGGAGTAGTGACCGATCGCGAAGCCCGGAAAATGGAACTGGGTGGAGAGGTCATCTGCTATGTTTGGTAAGGGAGGTGACTTAATTGTCCCGTATAGGTAAAAAACCGATTCCTATTCCCGAGGGAGTAGAAGTCAAAATTAAAAAGGACAGTGTTGAAGTCAAGGGACCAAAAGGTGCCCTTACCCAGTCCCTGCACCGTTATGCCCAGGTTAAGGAAGAAGATGGCCAGGTGGTTGTTGAGGTTCCGGGTAAGGAAAAGAGGTTCCGTGCAATACAGGGTTTAACCAGGAGCTTAATTGCCAGCATGGTTGATGGAGTAACCAAGGGTTATGAAAAAAGGCTGGAAATGGTAGGCACTGGTTACCGAGGTGCAATGAAGGGGAAATCTATCGAATTACAACTGGGTTTTTCCCATCCAGTAGTTGTTGACCCCCTTGAAGGAATAGAACTGGCAATGGAAGGAAACACTAAAATTATTGTCAAGGGAATCGATAAACAAAAGGTGGGCCAGATGGCTTCCGATATACGCCAGATTCGTAAACCCAACCCCTATAGTGGGAAGGGAGTTCGCTATGAAGGCGAACATGTCCGGCGCAAGGTTGGAAAAGCTGGTGCCCAATAAGGTGTAGAAAAAGGAGTGAGGGCCATGAAAAACAAGAGACAGATGCGGCGTAGCCGACATCTTAGGGTAAGAAATAAAGTAACTGGAACTCCCGAGCGGCCCCGCCTCAATGTTTACCGTAGCTTGAAAAATATCTATGCCCAGATAATTGATGATGTCAGCGGAAATACCCTGGTTTCAGCATCTTCTCTTGAAGGAGATTTAAAAAAGCAATTAGATGCCACCGGGAATAAAGATGCGGCAAAAAAAGTAGGTGAGCTAATCGCCGAACGGGCAGTTGCGAAAGGTATTGAGCGGGTAGTATTTGATCGGGGAGGAAATCTATTTCACGGCAGGGTTAAAGCTCTTGCTGATGGAGCCCGAGAAAAAGGGCTGAAATTTTAAGCGGAAGGAGGGTAATATTTGACTGCAAAAGATGTTCAGGAAAAGGAATTTATTGAAAAGGTAGTTAATATAAACCGGGTAGCAAAAGTTGTAAAAGGTGGACGTCGTTTCAGCTTTAGTGCTCTTGTTGTAGTAGGAGACGGAGAAGGTAAAGTTGGAGTTGGTCTTGGAAAAGCCAACGAGGTCCCCGATGCAATAAAAAAAGGTGTAGACGATGCCAAAAAAGAGATGGTTAAAGTGCCCATGATTGGAACAACAATACCCCATGAAATTACCGGGCAATTTGGAGCAGGTCGCGTTCTCTTGAAGCCTGCCTCTGAAGGAACCGGTGTTATTGCAGGGGGTGCTGTAAGGGCAGTCCTGGAAGCTGCAGGAGTTTCGGATATCCTGACAAAATCTCTGGGATCCGATAACCCTCTTAACATGGCTTCTGCAACAATGGAGGCCCTGCGCGGCCTGAAACGCCCTGAAGAAGTTGCCAAACTCCGCGGAAAAGAAATCAAAGACTTTATGGGTTAGTCCTAGAAGGAGGGGAAATAAATGCGAATTCATGACCTTAAACCCCGTCCGGCTAGCCGGAAAAACAGGAAAAGGGTAGGCCGAGGAACTGGTTCCGGTCTGGGAACCCACGCTGGGCGCGGCGATGGAGGACAAAAATCCCGTGCCGGAGGCAGTGTTCGCCTGAGCTTTGAAGGTGGGCAGACACCCCTGTTTAGGAGGCTGCCAAAAAGAGGTTTTAAGAATATCTTCGCTGATAAGTATTCGGCGGTTAATGTCCGGGCTTTAAACCGTTTTGAAGAGGGGACGGAAATAACCCCCGAGCTTTTGCTTGAAGCCGGACTTGTAAAAAGAAGAGAAAAGGTAAAAATCCTAGGTGATGGTGAATTAAATCACTCCCTTACCATTAAAGCACATAAGTTCACCAAAACTGCCCTGGAAAAAATTGAAGCAGCCGGTGGCAAGGCGGAGGTGCTATAGATGCTTACTGCTCTTTCAAATGCATTAAAAGTAAAAGAACTCCGCAAAAAAATCCTGTTTATTTTTGCCATGATAACAGTATACCGACTGGGTTCTTTTGTCCCGGTTCCGGGGGTGGATCCTGCTCAGTTCCGGGAATTAATTGAAGCCGGTGGTATCCTTGGCCTGCTCGATCTCTTCACGGGAGGAGCTTTGGGTCGTTTCACCATTTTTGCTATGGGAATAAGCCCATACATTACTGCATCTATTATCATGCAGCTCCTTACCGCAGTTGTTCCCAAGCTGGAGCAATTATCCAAAGAGGGACCTGAAGGAAGAAAAATTATTGCCCAGTATACCCGTTATGCAACCGTTGCTCTTGGCTTTGTCCAGGGTATTGGTTTTACCATGTTTATTCAAAACATGGGAGCCATTCCGGATCCTAATGTGGTAGCCCTGGGAATAATTGTCCTGACCCTTACTGCAGGAACTGCTTTCCTGATGTGGTTGGGAGAGCAGATTACGGAAAAGGGTATTGGAAACGGAATATCGATTTTGATTTTCACCTCGATTATTTCCGTTTATCCCAGTGTACTATTTGATACTATTGAACGCTTTCAGCTGGGTACAGTAACCATATGGAATCTGTTGATCTTTACCGTTGCTGGGCTTGCCCTTGTGGCTGCGATTATTTTTGTTCAGCAGGGTGAAAGAAGAATTCCGGTTCAATATTCCAAACGGGTTGTTGGCCGTCGCATATACGGTGGACGCTCAACCCATATTCCGATGAAGGTAAACCAGGCCGGTGTTATTCCGGTAATATTTGCTTCAAGTGTTCTGGCCTTCCCGGTGACGATAGCCCAATTGTTGCCTTTCGGTTGGGCCCAGAGCCTTGCCGAAGCACTGCAGCCTGAAGGAGCCCTTTACCTTGGGACCTTTGCTGCTATGATTATATTCTTCACTTATTTCTATACTGCTATTACTTTTAACCCGCAGGAAGTTTCAGACAACATTAAAAAGTATGGTGGTTTTATTCCCGGGTTGCGTCCCGGACGTTCAACCGCCTCCTATATGGATCGAATCCTGACCAGGATTACCCTGGCAGGTGCTGTGTTCCTTGCTTTTGTTGCTATCCTGCCCAACTTTATGCTTCCACTGACCCAGATTAATATTGAATTCGGTGGAACATCACTTTTGATTGTAACAGGTGTTGCTCTTGAAACGATGAAACAAATTGAATCTCACCTTCTCATGCGCCATTACGAAGGATTTATGCGTTAGGAGGGCTTTTATGAATATTGTTTTTTTGGGTCTGCCGGGGACAGGAAAAGGAACCCAGGCTGAAGAGCTGTCAAGAGAATTAAACATCCCCCATATTGCAACCGGGGATATTTTCCGCCAGGCAATCAGCCGGGGCACAGAACTGGGAAAGAAAGCGAAAAATTACCTTGATTCAGGAGAACTGGTTCCGGATGAGGTGACCTGTGGAATGGTTAAGGAAAGACTTGCCGAGGGAGACACCAAATCAGGTTTTATTCTTGACGGGTTTCCTAGAAACATTGCCCAGGCCGAAGCTCTCGATAAAATAATGGAGGAGTTGGGAAAGAAATTAGAGAAGGTAATATTCTTTTCTGCTCCCGAGGAAGTTTTAACCCAGAGATTGTCGGGCAGGCGGGTTTGTTCCGAATGTGGAGCTACCTACCACATTGAATTTAATCCTCCCTCCAGCGAAGGGATTTGCGATAGGTGTGGGGGAAAACTAATTCAACGCGAGGATGATCGGGAAGAAACAGTAATTCACCGCCTCAAGGTAAACCGGGATAAGACCCAACAACTGGTTGATTATTATGATAAGCAGGGAAAAATTGTTACAATTAATGCTGATAAATCTCTTGAACAGGTTCGAAAACAGTTGAAAGAAGCAGTGGTTTCCCAATGATTATCTGTAAATCGAAGCGGGAAATAGAATCTCTTTTAAAAGCAGGTTCAATTGCCGCCCAGGCCCAGGAATTAATGGCAGAGATAATTGCTCCAGGGATTTCAACCAGGGAGATTGATCGAATTGCTGAAGAGTTTATAGTAAAAAAAGGTGCCCGGCCAGCTTTTAAAGGCTACCGGGGTTTCCCCGCAAGTGTATGCACCTCAGTGAATAACGAAGTTGTTCATGGAATTCCGGGCGACCGGGTTTTAAAAACAGGAGATATAATCAGCCTGGATGTGGGGACGATCATTGATGGATTTTATGGAGATTGTGCCCGAACTGTACCTGTTGGGGAAATCAGCCAGGAGGCTTCTAACCTGATTGAAGTAACCCGAAAAAGCCTGGAAGAAGGTATTGGTAAAGCCAGAGAGGGCGGAAGGCTCACAGATATATCCCATGCTATTCAGAGCCATGTTGAGGAGAACGGGTTTTCAGTTGTCAGGGATTATGTTGGGCATGGAATTGGAAGGTCCATGCATGAAGCCCCGCAGATCCCCAATTTTGGACCCCCTAACCGCGGCCCCCGTTTAAAAAGGGGAATGACCCTTGCTATAGAACCAATGGTCAATTTTGGGGGGTACGAAGTAAAGACCCTTAAAGATGGCTGGACTGTTGTAACCAGTGATGGAAGCCTATCTGCTCATTTCGAAGATTCAATTGTGATTAATGGAGAAACTGCTCAAATACTAACCAAACCTTAAATTGCAATAAACGCTTTCTCTGTGTTATAATATTTAGTTGAGGTGATTTTATGGCCAGCAAGTTCTCGCTGGGCCAGGTAGTTCAATCCAAAGCCGGAAGAGACGAAGGAAAACTTTATGTTGTGGTTGACGTTGAACCAGATCAGAAATTTCTTTATCTGGCAGATGGCAAAACCCGTAAGGTTGAGAAACCAAAGAAAAAAAATCCCAGGCACCTTAATCGCCTCAATGAAGTTCTGGAAGAAATCCAGACTAAAAATAAAGCCAGGATGAGGATAACCAATAGGGAAGTGGAAAGTGCCCTGAAGAAGGTGCGGGAAAAAGATCACAATAATAAGGAGGTCTAGCCGGCCCCATGCCAAAAGAAGAGGCTATTGAAGTTGAAGGGACTGTTGTGGAGCCCTTACCCAACGCCATGTTTTGGGTAGAATTAAAAAACGGCCATAAAATTCTGGCCCATGTGTCGGGTAAAATGAGAATGAATTTTATCCGGATTCTTCCCGGGGATCGAGTAACCGTTGAGTTGTCGCCTTATGATCTTACCCGGGGCAGAATAACCTACCGTCATAAGTAGGAAGGAGCGAAGAGTACAATGAAAGTGAGGCCTTCAGTAAAGCCCATTTGTGATAAGTGTAAAGTGATTCGGCGAAAAGGAAAAGTATTGGTAATCTGTGAAAATCCGAAGCATAAACAGAGACAAGGATAGAGAGGGGGTAAAGTATGGCCAGAATAGAAGGTGTTGACCTTCCCAGGGATAAGCGGGTTGAGATTGGTCTGACCTATATATACGGTATTGGAAGGTCTCTTGCCCAGAAAATACTGGAAAAAGCCGATATTGATTTTGATACCAGGGTTCGCGACCTGACCGAGGCTGAAATTACCAAACTCCGGAAAGAGGTTGGAGAGCTGCAGGTTGAGGGAGAATTAAGACGCGAAGTCCGGGGAAACATTAAACGTTTAATGGATATTGGAAGTTATCGCGGCCTGCGTCACCGGCGGAATGTCCCTGTTCGGGGACAGAGGACCAGAACTAACGCCCGGACCAGCAAAGGGCCCAAGAAAACTGTTGGGATCCGCAGGGGTCGCTAAAGGAGGTTGAGAATATATGTCTAAAGGAAAATCCCGAAGCAGGAGAACAAAGAAAAAAGTAAGAAAAAATATAGAACGAGGCCAGGCACACATCAAGTCCACCTTTAACAATACCGTGATAACTCTAACCGACATGGAAGGGAATGTAATTTCTTGGGCTTCCGGTGGGAACATGGGTTACAAGGGATCAAGGAAAAGTACTCCCTTTGCGGCACAAATGGCTGCTGAAAAAGCTGCCAAGGATGCCATGGAACATGGTCTTACCCAGGTGGAAGTATATGTTAAAGGTCCTGGAGCGGGAAGGGAATCCGCAATCAGATCTCTGCAGTCAGCAGGCCTTGAAGTTAGTTTGATTAAGGATGTAACTCCCATACCCCACAATGGATGCCGTCCGCCTAAACGGCGTCGTGTATAATTCAATCAAGGAGGTGTACTGATGGCTAGATATACCAAGGCAGTCTGTCGTCTTTGCAGGCGTGAAGGAACAAAACTCTACCTCAAGGGCGAACGCTGCTATACTGATAAATGCGCTATTACCAAAAGACCCGGAAAACCAGGGGAACATACCCAGGAACGCCGGGGTAAAATGTCTGACCATGGACTGCAGTTGCGCGAAAAGCAAAAGGTCCGCAGGACTTACGGGCTGCAGGAAAAACAATTCAGAAGATATTTTAAAGAAGCCGAAAGACAGCAGGGGATTACTGGAGAAAACTTCCTGAAAATTCTCGAGAGCAGGCTTGATAATGTAGTTTATCGCCTTAACCTTGCTCGTTCTCGCCCTGAAGCTCGCCAGATAGTTCTACATGGACACGTTATGGTAAATGGTCGGCGGGTAAATATTCCCTCTTTCCTCGTAAAAGAAGGGGATGTAATTACTATCAAGGAAAAAAGCCGGGGTCTGGCTCATGTAAAAGAGATCCTTGAAACCAACGAAGGCCGAGGAGTTCCTTCCTGGTTGGAAGTTGATCTGGAAAAAGCCACTGGAAAGGTTCTTGGAGAACCACGGCGTGAAGACCTTGACATGGAATTTGAAGAACACCTGATTGTTGAATATTACTCCCGTTAAAAAGTAAAGGAGGGGGAAATGGATGATAGAAATAGAAAAGCCCCGTATTGAGGTTGTGGAGAGCACCCCGACGTACGGAAAGTTTGTGGTTACCCCATTAGAGCGGGGCTTTGGGATTACCCTTGGTAATGCCCTCCGCCGTGTTCTCCTTTCCTCGCTACCCGGAGCTGCGGTGACTTCTGTTAAAATTGATGGAATCCGCCATGAGTTTTCAACCATCCCCGGGGTGGTTGAGGATGTAACCGATATCGTTCTAAACCTGAAGAATCTTGTAGTAAGGACGTTTTCGGATGAACCCCAGACTTTGACTCTTGAAGCCCAGGGGTATGATAAAGTTAAAGCTGAACAGTTTACATCTACGGGTGATGTGGAAATAGTTAATCCTGATCTCTATATAGCCACGCTAAATGAAGATGCAGAATTACTTCTAGAAGTAACTGTGGAGAAAAAGCGAGGCTATGTTTCAGCTGAAGAACACAAACTTGAACAGGAACATGTAATTGGGATAATTCCAGTTGATGCTTCTTTCTCACCTGTGGAGAGGGTAAACTTTACTGTTACTGATACCCGGGTGGGGCAGGTTACTGACTTTGATCGTTTACAGGTCGAGGTTAAAACCAATGGAAGTATTAATCCTGAAGAAGCAGTAGCCCTGGCAGCAAGGATTTTGCAGGAACATCTCAACCTCTTTATTGACCTGACCCAAGAAGCCGGTCAGATGGAAATAATGGTTGAGAAAGAAGAAGATGAAAAGGATAAAATACTGGAGACCACTATTGAAGAACTTGAACTATCAGTTCGCTCTTCTAATTGTCTAAAACGTGCGGGGATAAATACCGTTGAACAACTAACCAGCAAAACCGAAGATGAACTGATGAAAGTTCGCAACCTTGGGAAAAAGTCTCTGGATGAAATAATGGAAAAACTCGAAAATTTGAATCTGTCTCTGCGTGAGCCGGAATAATTGTAAGGGAGGTAACGGCAGATGGCTAACAGAAAATTAGGCATTTCAAGTTCGCACCGACAGGCAATGCTGGCCAACATGGTTTGTTCTTTAATCGAGCATGGCCGGGTTACAACAACCCATACCCGGGCCAAAGAAGTCAGTGCGGTAGCCGATAAAATGATAACTCTTGCCAAAGAGGGTGGCGCACATTCTCGCAGGATTGCTTTTCGCACCCTGCAAAATAAAAAAGCAGTTGCAAACCTCTTTGATAATTTAAGCCCCAAATTCGCTGAACGCCAGGGAGGTTATACCCGGGTTCTAAAAATTGGGCCCCGTCGTGGGGATGGCGCTGAAATGGCTATCCTTGAACTGGTTGAATAACCAAGAAAGCCGCTATTTGCGGTAGCAGGTGATCATTGTGGCCTTTATTGAGCTTAATAATGTATCCTATACCTATATTGAAGGGGACGAACCTCCAGTAACTGCCCTTAGAAACATCGACCTTTCTGTGGAAAAAGGGGAAATGATTGCCATAATTGGTCCCAACGGGTCGGGAAAGTCAACCCTGGCCAAACTTTTTAACGGTCTCTTTCAACCAACAGAAGGTTCTGTTTCTGTTGGAGGCCTTGATACAAGCGATTCGGGTAAAATATGGGATATCAGGCAACAGGTAGGGATGGTTTTTCAAAACCCCGATAATCAGTTGATTGCAACCATGGTCGAGGAAGAAGTTGCTTTTGGACCTGAAAACCTGGGGTTGCCTTCGTCAACAATTAAGGCAAGGGTAGATGAAGCCCTTGCCCTGGTTGGTCTGGAAGAATACCGGCAAGCCGCCCCTCATCACCTTTCAGGTGGCCAGAAACAGAGGGTGGCAATTGCTGGAATTTTTGCCATGCGGCCAGATTGTATTGTTTTTGATGAACCTACGGCAATGCTTGATCCCATGGGACGAAAAGAAGTAATGGCTACCATTCAGAAGCTAAGATCTGAAGGAAAAACCATTATTTATATTACCCATTTTATGGAGGAAATAGTTGATTGTGACCGGGTAATTATCCTGAAAGAGGGGGAAAAAATTCTTGAGGGAACACCCCTGGAGGCATTCCAGGCCCGGGATTTGATCAAGGATGCTGACCTGGAATTGCCGGAAGTTCCTTACTTGGTTTACAAACTAAGAGAAGCGGGGTTGCCCCTTTCTGACGAAATTCTTACCCCGGAAAGCCTGGTGAAAAAATTATGTTTGTTGAACTAAAAGATGTCCGTTACCGTTACCAGGCGGGAGATGAGGATATTTTA
>SL_5KL_010_SEDDRAFT_10000675_pt1 | contig 21830 bp, 19 predicted proteins | sample SodLakKL_010_SED_FD_9118 | JGI IMG/M metagenome (IMG submission 9118) | reverse complement strand
CGAATAAACAAATAGTATTTAGCAGGTGCATTCTAAACCTGGTTACCGGCACATTATTTTAAGATTCAGGAACACGATATCCTAATAATGGCAGCATTCTCATTAATTATTCTTTAAATAGGAGGTGAACTTAACTGACTGAAAGCTTTTAAAGGTTACCAGTTGTTCAAAAAACCAAATAAAGGAGATGTGTTACAGTGGCAGAAGCGCTTTTAGCCTTCAATGACTGGCTAAACTCTATTGTTTGGGGACCCCCATTTATGGTCCTGCTCGTCGGTACCGGTCTCTATCTCACAATTCGTATGGGTTTCTTCCAGTTTACCCATCTGGGGCATGCCTGGAAGCAAACCTTCGGGCGGTTTTTCTCCAAAGCAGTTGAAGAAGAAGGAGGCGCGATTACCTCTTTCCAGGCGGTGGCATCGGCCATGGCTGCCACAATCGGCGTGGGTAACATCGCCGGGGTCAGCACCGCCATAGCCCTCGGGGGACCCGGGGCAGTATTCTGGATGTGGTTAACAGCCCTGGTCGGTATGGCCACCAAGTACGGTGAAGCCAGCCTCGGTGTTAAATACAGGCAGGTTGATCCCGAAACAGGTGAAATCTCCGGTGGTGTCATGTACTATATTGAAAAAGGCCTCGGCCCCAAGTGGAAACCGCTGGCCGTAATTTATGGGCTCCTTGCAGGAGTCGCCGCCTTCGGAATCGGCTGCATGGTCCAGGCAAATACTTTTGCCCATGCCTTTGAAACCGGTTTTGGTGTTCCTTCCTGGGCTTCAGGGATAATTGTAGTAATTGCCACCGGGCTGGTAACCCTTGGCGGAATCAAGCGGATCGCTATGACTGCTGAAAGAATTGTTCCCTTTATGGCCATTGTCTACATTATCGGCTCCCTGATCATTATCTTCATGAATATTTCCAGCCTTGGCTGGGCTTTTGGCCAGATTTTCTATTATGCGTTCAATCCCATGGCCGCAACCGGCGGCTTTGCCGGAGCCGGAGTTGCTGCCGCGGTTCGGTTTGGGATTGCCCGCGGTATCTTCTCCAACGAAGCCGGCCTCGGCGCCGCTTCAATCGTGCATGCCCAGGCAAAAAATACCCCCGTCCGCCAGGGAATGTGGGGCATGTGGGAAACTTTCATCGACACTATTGTAATCTGCACCATGACCTCCCTGGTAATCATCTTAACAGGAGTTATAACCACTGGAACAACCGGAGCTGAACTGGCTTCTACAGCATTCAACAAGGGACTGCCGGGACCGGGTGGAGTAGTTGTATTAGTCGGCCTTATTCTTTTCTCCTATACAACTATGCTTACCTGGAATTTCTACGGCGAAAAAAGCTGGGAATACATTTTCGGCAAAGGTGTAGTCGTACCATACCGCCTGCTGTTCCTGGCCTTCCTCTTTGTTGGAGCCATAGGCGGCCTGGTCCTGATCTGGGATATAGCCGACACCCTGAACGGGTTGATGGCTGCCCCCAACTTGATTGCCCTGCTGGTCCTGGCCAATATCCTGGCCAAGGATAAGAAGGGTTACGTAGATGAGTTGAAGAAAAAGTTGAGTGCAAAAATTGAATAACTTTAGTTAACTTAACATAATTCTGTCAAACCAATCAAATAACACCAAGCACCATAACTGCTTAATCCCCGGCCTGCTTTCAAAACGCCCTAAGCAGGCCGGATTTCTTTATAGCAGCTTAGTATGTTGATCAAGCAAGCAGGCAGGACAGTTGTACTCTTATCAGGAATAATATAATAATTCAGTAGTGCAGCACGACAAGACAGACCCTATAATACAATAGATGGTGGTGCTGAAATTGGAAGACCAGCTTCGGGCAACCCGCGCAGAAATAAACCTGGGACATTTAAAACATAACATCATCTCTTTTCGAGACTATATAGCGGATGAAACTGAAATCATGGCCGTAGTGAAAGCCGATGGGTATGGCCACGGGGCATCGGAAACAGCCTCTGTTGCTTTAAAGCATGGGGCTACCTGGCTTGGTGTTGCTTTTGTAGAAGAAGGGATTAAACTGAGGCGGGAAGGATTTAAAGCTCCTATCCTGGTTTTAAACCCGCCTTTTTCAAACCAGGCCGAGCTTTTTTTTGAATATAATTTAATTCCTACTATATTTACCTGGAATACGGCAAAGGTATTCTCTGACTGGGCTGTGAAAAAAAGATGCACAAAGGATTTCCACCTTAAAGTCGATACCGGGATGGGCAGAGTGGGAATCTTCCCTCATACCGGGGCGGAATCATTCCTGGAAGCAGCAGAGAAACTGCCGGGACTAAACTGCAGTGGAATCTATACTCATTTTGCCACCGCCGATGAAAAAGATAAAAGCTATGCCCAAAAACAGCTGGCCCGGTTTTTAGAGCTGGTTGACCATTTGAAGGTAAAAGGGACATGTCCTTCCGTGGTCCATGCTGCAAACAGCGCCGCAGCGCTGGAAATGCCGGAAGCCTGGCTGGACCTGGTCCGGCTGGGAATCAGTATGTACGGATATTACCCGTCGGAAAAAGTAGACAAAAGTACTCTCCGCTTAAAACCCTTGATGTCCCTAAAAAGCAGGGTTTCATTCACAAAGTCGGTCCCCCCGGGCACCTGCATCAGCTACGGATGTACCTACACCACCAAGCGGGAAACCACGGTAGCCACCATTCCACTCGGTTACGGGGACGGTTACAGCAGGCTCCTCTCCAACAAAGCCCATGTCTTGATCAGGGGGAGACGCCATCCCATCATCGGGCGCATCTGCATGGATCAATTCATGGTGGATATCAGTGATGATCCTGGGATAAAAGCAGGCGATGAAGCGGTTTTATACGGTGAGCAAAATAATGAATCCATGCCTGTTGAAGAAATTGCTTCCCTGCTTGGAACGATCAATTACGAAGTAGTTTGCGCTGTTGGGAAAAGAGTACCGCGGGTTTACAGGTTAGACGGTGTTTCCTTATAAAACTACATAAAGTCCGGCAAACGCCAGGGTGATTCACCGGTTGGTTTTAACAGCCGGCTCATGAAGTCCCGGCTCCGAGTTTAAAATGGATAGCCGTGGCTTTAAATTTATAAAAACGGTACTACAGCTCAGGCGTGTTTTATTTGGGTAGGGGACATTGTACTATAATGGTTGCAATGGCAGGTGAAGCAAAGGTTGCAACTGAGTCGCTGCCATTAACCGCGATGAGCCGTAACCAATCCATAATAAACTATGGCTGTGCAGATACCATAAAACCATTATCTTTACATTAAAAAAGGATTAAAATGAGGTTTTCAGAACCAGGAAGCTCTGCAATATGAATTAATACGGCTTGCTATAAAGTGAATATTATCGTAATATAGAAAGTGTAGAATGTAAAATTGTCGCATCCCCTCTAAGCGATTATTCTGAATTAAATTAACAAAGGAGGAGGATCTGTTAAATGCCGGTATATGAATTTATTTGCCAGGATTGTAAAAAGTTAACAGAAGTCAAAACCAGCTTTGAAGAAAAAGAAAAAGGGTTAACTGTTAAATGCGAGCACTGCAGCAGCAATAATGTAAAACAATACTTCGGCAATATGACCGTTACTGCCAGCTTTCCTTTACACTAAAGCCTCCTGTAAATGAGCTGGACTACCGATTGGGCAGAAGCTGGATCGAAAAGGTATGACTTTAAGAAGGGCAAGGTCTAAACCGGCCCTTATTTTTTTGATTTAACTTAAACACCGGCTTTTTCAAGGGCAATATCTTCGCCATCTGTAACATCAAGCCATGCTTTAGGATCTCCGAGCAAGCGCCCCAGCAGGTTAACCGGGCTGGCCGGCTTAATTTCCCCGGGAGTTGAAGCAGGAGTCTGCCCGAAAAAGATACAAAAACAAGACCCTTCAGGCCAGTAAGCAAGATCACCCTCTTCTACCACAGATACTGCATTTTCAGGCCCGGTTTCAAGCGGTATCCTGAAGTATATTTCTTCACCCCAGGTATTGACCCGACCTTCTAAAGGCAAACTTTCCCACAAAAGGTCGGCAGTCTTCGAGCTGTTCAGCTCGGCTTTCATCTGGATTTTTTCAGTAACGATGTTAATAATCCTGGTTACAGTAAATCACACCTTCCTCCTTAAAAAAATACAAGCCATGCTTTATTTTGCACTGGTGACAGCTCTTCAAAGGTAATAACAGCGACTAAACTGCAGGCTTTCACTTTGGTTGCCCTCGACATTCGCCATCTTTGGGTCAAGTCTTGGCAACCTGCTTCCATGCAGGCCAACCAGCTACAACCTTTGCTTCATCACCCCCTGCAACTGCATAACTTAAACTAAATGATTACTGCAGGTAATCAAGAGCTAACCTGGTAAAAACAGCAGGCCCAACCCACAAAGCTTCTTCATCCACGTCAAACCGGGCATTATGGTGCGGATAAACAATGTTTTTATTTTCATTTCCGGTACCAATAACAAAAAAGACACCGGGCACTTTTTCCAGGTAAAAGGACATATCTTCGGTACCCATATTGGGCTTCTGGATGTTAACGATATTGTGGGAGCCCACAACCCTGGAAGCGCTTTCAATAAACCTGTCCGTAAATTCAGGATCATTGACCGTTGGAGGGTAACCTCCCAACATATTCACTTCCGCCTCGGCCCGGTTAGCTGCTGCAACCGATTCACACATCTTATGGAGGCGATCAGTTATGAAACGTCGATCTTCTTCGTACAATGTCCGGAAATCTCCTCCAAAAATCACCCGGGGAGTAATGATGTTGTGGGCTTCGCCACCCTGAATTTGTCCAATAGTGAATACAGCAGGGTGGAGTGGATCCATTTCCCTGCTTACTATCTTCTGCAAAGAAAGGATTATTTCTGATGCAACTGTTATGGCATCTACACCAAGATGGGGAAGCGCTCCGTGTGTGCTTTCACCCTTAACAGTAACCTCGAACTTGGTCGCCGCGGCCAGGATCGGGCCTTTACAAACACCCAGCTGCCCCGGTTTCAGTTCCGGGAAAATTTGCCCGACATGCAGACCGGCAACGGCATCTACCGGTGGCTCTTCAAGGCAGCCGTCTTCGATCATTTTAGCCGCTCCAAAATAACCTTCTTCTCCAGGTTGAAATAATAACTTCACATTGCCTTTTATGCTGGACCGAATGCTGCAGAGCATTTTTGCCGCACCCAGGAGCATGGCCATGTGGGCATCATGGCCGCAGGCATGCATGTTACCGTTAGTTGAGGCAAAGGGGAGCCCGGTTTCTTCCTTGATTGGCAGGCCGTCCATATCAGCCCGCAGAGCCAAAGTCGATCCCGGTTGTCCTCCTTCTATTAAACCGACAATGCCGCTCCTGGCTGCCGGGCGATATGGAATATCCATTCGATCAAGTTCTGAACGGATGTATGCGGATGTTTGTTCCAGGTCCAGCCCAATTTCCGGGATTTGATGTAAATCCCTCCTCCATTTCACAATATCCTGGTATAAATCCTTCGCCATTTTAACCGTGTCCACTGCCTGTCTCCTTTGCTGCTTAATTTATATCCCGGCCCGTATACCAGGTTAGTTAACCGGCCAGGATTTCTTTTATCGCAATCACTGTTTTTTCAATATCCTCACGGTTCACTTCCCTGCTGGTAGTCAACCTGATCATGTCCGGGTCCATCACACTTACCAGGATATCTCTTTTTTTAAGCTCTTCTTTCAATTGCCCGGGAAGCATCTTCATTGGCTTGATAATAACTATATTTGTATCAACTTCTCGAGGATCAAAATCAAGTCCATTCAACCCGGCCAAACCTTCGGCCAGCAGATGGGCGTTGGCATGATCATCAGCAAGCCGCTCGACCATACTTGTGAGAGCCACCAGGCATGCAGAGGCAATCACTCCCGCCTGGCGCATACCGCCCCCCAGTCGTTTACGCCACCGCCGGGCCTCATCAATGAAACCGGACGGGCCGGCTATGATGGAGCCGACCGGCGCTCCCAGTCCCTTGGAGAAACAAAACTGGACCGAGGTAGTGCATCCCGTGTAATCCTGCACCGCTATCCCTGAAGCTACCGAAGCATTAAAAATCCTCGCCCCGTCTAGATGAACGGGAATATTATGCTTACAGGCCAGCTTGTATATCGCTTTCATGTTTTCAAGGGGCACTATTTTACCGCCGCCGCGGTTATGAGTGTTTTCCAGGCAAATCAGAGAAGTCGGGGGAAGGTGAACATCATCAGCCCGAATGGCACCTGCAACCAGCTCAGGGGGAATCACCCCTTTATTCCCGGCCAGAGGCCGGGGCTGAATACCGGCGAATGCAGATGCTGCAGCTGCTTCATAATAATAAATATGGGCATTAGCCTCCATGATGACTTCTGTCCCGGGGCTGGTATGGGTTAATATGGCAACCTGGTTACCCATGGTACCGCTCGACACATACATAGCCGCCTCCTTACCCATCACCCGGGCAGATTCTTCTTCCAGGCGGTTCACAGTAGGATCTTCGCCGTAAACGTCATCTCCCACTTCCGCTTCATACATAGCCCTGCGCATCTCCCCGGTAGGCCTGGTAATTGTATCGCTTCGCAAATCAATCATCATAAGCCCCTCCTCTTTAGCTACCCGTTTTTATAGCAGCATAAAATATCAACCCAAATAAAAGTAAAAAGCAGAACCTTCACCCGGATTAGATTCAACCCATATTTCACCGCCGTGGCGTTCAACGATTCTTTGGACTATACTTAAACCAATCCCGGTTCCGGGATATTTTTCAGCAGAATGCAGCCTTTGAAAGGCATTAAATATTTTACCGGCATGATCCATGTCAAACCCAACCCCGTTATCGGAAATATAAAAAATAGTCCTGTCATCCCTGGTTGTGGTATTAAACTCTATACGGGTCTTTGCATTGGCCCCGGTAAATTTCCAGGCATTATCCAGCAGGTTCTCCACGGCAATCCGCACTAAGGCGGCATCACCGGTTACATATTGCCCGGCTACAATAACAAACTCGGCCTCCCGGTTAGGATCCTGTTCCCGCAAATACCAGGAATATGCTTCCACCATGGCACTTAAATCAACCCGGTCCCGGTGCAGCTCCTGCCTGGTTACCCGGGAAAGCTTGAGCAGGTCATCGATTAAATCGCTCATCCTTCGGCTTGCTGAAACCACCCTTTCCAGGTAGTTACGGCCTTCTTCATCCAGCTTATGTCCGTAGTCTTCAAGGACTGCTTCGCTAAAACCTTCTATGCTGCGCAAAGGCGCACGCAAATCATGTGAAACTGAGTAGGTAAAAGCGGCAAGCTCCTTATTTATCCATTCCAGTTCAGCCGTCCTTTCCCTGACTCTTTGTTCAAGTTCTTCATTCAGGCTTTTCAATTCGTGCTCGGCATTCTTCAAGTCGGTAATATCCAGGGCGGTATCAATTATGCCAACAATTTGTCCGCCTTCATCAAATACCGGTGAAGCGCTAACCTGCCAGTACCGGCCTTCTGGTGAATTGATTGTTCCATAATATATATGGCCAAGTTCCAGCGCTTTTTGAACGTGACAATCCGGGCAGGGTTCATTGCGTCCATACCAGGCCCCATAACATTTACGGCCCAGGTATTGATCAGGATTCTTCTGGAATATTTTCTCAGCAACCGGGTTGGCCCAGAGAATATTCATCTCCGGATCTTTATAAGTTACCAGTTCCGCCAGGTTGTCCAGGATTGCCGCTTTCTCGCGCTGTTCCTTTTCCACTACTTCCTGCTTGACTTTACTGTCTGTTATATCCCTGGATACCACCAGGACGCCGACCGGTGTGTTATATTCATTTTTAAATAAGTTGACCATGGTATTAGTCCAGATCTTTGATCCATCTTTACAGTATTCCTCCAGCTCTAATTGTTCTGCCCGGTTCGCTTCATTACTTTTGTTGGCAGCAGTTGCCACTAACCGGTCATAAACCTTAAGGAACCTTCTCAAAGAACCAGGAGGCATGGTGTCTCCCAGGCTTAAAGAAGCAGCCTCTTTTACAGTAAACCCTTTTATCTTCTTAACAGCAGGGCTGACATATTTAAATCGCATATCCATATCCAGGAGGTATATAATATCTGTAGTGTTATCGGCAATCAGGCGATATTTTTCCTCGCTTTCCAGGAGTTCACTTTCGGTAGATTTACTCTTATAGTAAAAAACCACCAGCCCGGAAGTTATGCCGAAAAACAGGATCATCATGACCAGGGCAATATTTCGCCTCTGGGTTATCACCGCTTCCAGGTCGACCAGGTAAACCCCGGTGCCGACAACCCAATCCCAGGGTTCGAAACAGGAAACGTACGAAAGTTTTTCCTCGTACCGATCACCTTCTTCATAGTACTGCCAGGAATATGAAACATGCCCTCCCCCGTCTTCTTTGCATATATTTACAAACTTCTGGAATAATGGAACCCCTTCCGGATCTTCAAAATCATAAACATTTTCCCCTTCAAGATCCGGCCTGAAGGGGTGGACTATGACATGATGATCGTAATCATTGATCCAGAAGTAATCGAGCCCCCGCTCACCGTAATGCATCCCCCTGATCATTTGTGCCGCCTGCTGGCGGGCCTCCTCTGTGCTGATCGAACCTGTTTGTTCCAGGGTATGGTAGCGCTCCAAAACAGATATTCCCACATCGACCATTTCACGGGTATGGATTATCTTTTCTTGGTAAATATCATCCCTGAGGGAAGGAAGAATCCAGAGCATGTAGATAAGGGTGATTATAACAAGCAGGGCAAACATAACCACGAGCAGTTTAAGGTAGTTTTTTTTCTGCATACTCTTCATTTCTCCAGAAAACATGGTAGATAAAACCTTCTCTTTATGTAGAATTTCAACATCCTGATCATAAAACCTCTAATAAAAATTAAATAAAAAGTGCCTGCTTTCAGCGGTGCTGCCCGGTAATTAATCAACCCTGTAAAAAGATTCATCAAATTCTGGATTGCCTTCGTAACGGGATAAAAAGAAGCCGGGCAATTTATCAACCTGATCAAACAGCCCCCGATCAAGTTCTATGCCGGCACCACGAAAAGCTTCTACGACCTCATAAGGATCAGGAGGGCATCCTTTTGCAGCAAACATAGCTTGGATGTTAGGGTGATCTTTATTCTTGTTGTACATACACTGTCCGATTAGGATAGTTGCTCCCATGCCTGCAGATGGTTCCATCTTTTTCCCGGTTAAAATCTCAACGTCGTTCCAGGGCTGACCCTGCCAGGCCTGCCTTACTGCGGTAAGAATCAGGCCGTTCAAACTGGAACAGTAGGTACACATGGTATCATCGAATTTTCGGTAAAATAGGCCTTCTAGACCCTGCCTGGCCAGTGCTCTCGGCATTTCCCCGCTGTTATCGCTAGTATAAACAAAATCATTTTCATGATAACAAGAAACATCTTCTACATTTTCGCCGATTATTTCTATGTCGGATAAATCTGCAGGCCGGCCGGCCCTGGATGCCGCCTGGGCCAGATGGCTTACCTGCGAGGGATCGTGGCCAAGGATCCTGGCCCCTACCAGGTCGGCTGATAAAATACCGGGCGAAACAACCAGCAGGTTCGTTCGCCTCATTCTACCGTCAAATGCCGGGCCGCGCTCGAGACTGTAAATACCGTCGATAACATTTAATGCCGGGGGCATCGGGATATCCAGCCTGGAAACATAATAGTGCAGGTCATATTCAGGATCGAGGCTGTGACATTTTTTCCGGGAAGCAATATTAATTGTCCCCTTAAGGTTCTTTAACCCCAGGCTGACTACAGTTTGATTGTGGGTTTTTAAAACAGGAAGATCAACTAAAACATCGCTTTCCAGTATATCCCGGTTAAATTTCAGCTTGACACCGTTATCCATTTTAACTTCTTCGAAAGGCCGCTTCATGATATTGATGCATTTAACACCGTAGCGTTGATGCAGGGTGTTGTAACCCAGGCTTTCAAACGCATGGGCCGGTGTCTCTTCATCCTCTGGATCAGCCACTATTCCTTCACCGATCGTAATGTTATCAATGCCAAATTCTTTGAGCAGGATCACCATATCTTCAACAACCCTGGAAGTTGTGATTACACCCCATTTTGGGAAAGGGCAGCTCTTGGTCCAAAAGACTATATTCGGCTTAATAAATACCTGCATCCCCGGAGTCAGGCGATCAAACCCGCCGCATTCAAGCACAGCTTTTTTCAATGAAGAATAAGGCTCTTTATACCGGACAACAGAAACCGGCTCTTTATTCACTTCTTGCAACCCCTTTCCTGACTGATATTAATATGCCGGCCCGATTTAACAAACAGCCGGTTATTCTTACCGGCAAACTGATAATTATGTTTATTAATAATACCACTTCAAAACAGTTATAATCAAACTTAGAAATCAAAATATATAGTAAATACAATACCTGATTACCATTTTTCCTGCTTTTAGAAGGGTTTTCCCCGGAAAAGTTGAATATTTAAAGTATTAACAACCGGGTAAGGATTGACCATGGTCAACATATAACAGTATATCGGCAAATTCTTACTCTATTATAGCAATACCGATCAACAATTTTAATTTACAACTCAGGCATAACCTTAAGGGACGTTCAAATCGACCCCATGACGCTGCTTATCATTCAACAAAGACATTAGGCTGATTAGTTACTGAACTTCTACTAAATATCCGGAGGCTTTTAAATATGAACAGGAATGCATTGACACTGGTTATCATGGCAGGACTATTCATTATTATGCTAATAGCTGCCGGCTGTGCAGGCAGGAGCCCTACAGAAGCAGAAGCAGAAAAACTAACCTTAACAATTGGGGTCCTGGGCCCTTTCACCGGGAGCAATTCCGATATAGGGGAAGAATTTAAGGGGGCTGTAAAAATGGCCTTCGCCAATGCGGATAAAAAAATTGGCGATTATTATGTTGAGTTCGTCTGGATTGATTCTCAATCCGATCCTAAGAGGGCAACACTTGCTTATGAAGAAGCAGCAGCAGAGAAGGATATTGATGCCGGTATTTTAAACTGGCATAGTTCAGTGGCAGTTGCAGCCATGAATGCTGCTGCCAGGAACGAGGTCCCCCACTTTTTTGGGTTTGGTGCAACAGGCATCATCAATGAAAAGTATGAATACAATCCTGATTATTACAGCTACTGGATGGGCAAAACCTGGCCGAGTCCTGAAAAACTGACCGGGGCATATGTCGAAGCCTTGCAGGAAGCAGTAGAAAAAGGTTACTGGGTGCCCTCCGGTTATAAAGTTGGCATATACGGTGAAGATACTGAATGGGGGAAAAGTTTCGGGGCCGCTATTGCTTCAGAGTTTGAGGAGGCAGGATGGGATATAGTGGGCGAAGCTTATTTTCCAACCGGCGCTACTGAACTGACCGTGATCATGGATAGTTTAAAAGCAATGGAGCCCGATGTCCTGGCAGGCTCAGTCGCCACACCCTCTTCTCTTGCTTCATTTCTCGAGCAAGCTCGTAATTACAAGCTGCAAAGTATAATTATTGCAGATGGTCTGGGTTGGGTTGGGGAGTGGTATGATATTACAGGCTCAGCATCCAATTATGTTCTGGGCCAGAGTCAGCCCTGGATCAAGGAAGAAGCAAAACAATTTGTCAACGATTTCGAAGAAAAGTTTGGCTTTACACCAAGCACATCGAGTGCCGGGCTGGCCTATGATATGGCCTGCTTTTTTATCCAGGTTGCCGAAGAAGCCCTGGAAGAACACGGTGAATTAAACCGGGACACATTATACCGTTACGGCCAGGAAAAACTCTGGACCGGGAAAACTGCCTATACAAATGGTATTATTATGGATAAATACGTCTATTCTCCAGATACTGTCCCCGACCCGGTGGTTGGAGAGGGATACTTCATATTCCCGGTTGTCCAGTTTTTCGAAGGAGAAAAAACAATAATCTGGCCGGAAACCTGGAAAGAAGCGGAGTTTGAACTACCTGACTACCTTGCCGACCAATAAAAAATCTTTTAGGGTTTAAGCAGTCTTAATCAGGTCCGGCTCTTTGCTGCCTGTTATGGATAGCCAGTAAAAGCCCGTTTTCAAGAGAGACTGCAGCCTTACTACCTGCAAGTTCATTACTCAAACCCAGGGTTGAAGCAAAATGGAGTGTGCCTCCCTCTAGAGGAAATTGCAAGCCCTCGGTAATTATTCCCCCGGCTTCCCCGGTCAAAGCAAAGAGTGAAAAATAATCGCCGCTTTTACCTTCAATGATCGCTTTATCTTTAATTAAAAAAATATCCTGGTTACGGTCAACTATTTTGGCGGGAATATTATGCTGCAGGGGAATATAAAGCAGCAACATATTAATGAAAGCGTGATCAGCGCGATCACCACCCAGAGCACCTATAATCATAATATCACCAGGTTTCATCTCAACAGCCCTGTCGATAGCTAATTCCAGGTCAGATTTATCCTTGGCCGAAGGATGCTTGATAAACTTGAGATCCAGCTCTCTTATCTTTTTCTGGTCCCCTCCGTTAAGGGAGTCCATATCTCCGATAACCAGATCCGGTTTTAATCCCATCGCCAGGGCATATCCACAGCCACCATTAACACAGATTATATAATCATCTGCTTTGACCAGATCCTTGTAAAATGCCAGATCTTCAAGATCACCGTTGGCCACAAGAATTACTCTTTTCGCAGACATTTATTATGCCTCTTTTCAAATTGTAGATTCCAATTAGTCTCCAGCAACAAGCAGGAAACCATCTAGCAACCTGAGGCATCGGCCGGTCCAAGGTTGCTAAAAAAATTTCCCAGGCGCACCAGGCCTTCTTTAAGGTTTTCCATTGAACAGGCATAAGATATCCGGATGTATCCTTCAGCTCCCGGGCCAAAATCTATCCCGGGAGTTACTGCCACACCGGCTTCTTCCAGGATGCGCAAAGCAAACGAATAGGAATCGTTGGTATATTTTTTTACGTTGGCCAGCATATAAAAAGCCCCATCGGGCAGGCGGGCCGGGGCAATCCTCATATGCTCCAGGGCCTGGTAAAGGTATAAGCGGCGCTCATTATAATCGCTGAAGCGGCTGGCGAGGATTGCAGGGGTTTCCTGCAAAGCGGCAATTCCAGCCGATTGCGTAAAATTACAGGCACAAATAAAGAGGTTTTGCTGGAACTTTTGCATTTTCCTGACCAGAGAATTGGGAGCAACCAGGTAACCCAGGCGCCACCCGGTCATTATATTACGCTTGGAAAAACCGTTTATAACTACTGCCCGGTCTGTATATTCAAGGATCGAACGATCACGATCTCCATAATTTATCCCGTGATAAACTTCATCAGAAACAATAAAGGGACCCAGTTCCGCAAGTTCCTGCAGCTCTTGTTCACCCAGAACAGCTCCGGTGGGATTAGCCGGTGAGTTGATCAAAATCGCTTTTACGTTCGATCCAATATGGTTCTTGATACCACCAGCCTGGACCTTAAAAGCATCTTCCTCATACACCTTAACCGGAAGAGGTTCAGCCCCTACATAATGGATAAAGTTTGGGTAGCAGGCATAATAAGGATCGGGGATAATAACTTGATCACCACTGTCCAGTAGCGCCGAAAACGCAAGCAGCATGGCTGCCGATGAACCGGAAGTGACAATAATTTGACCAGGGTTAACCTCAATTCCGTACTGACGTTTATGGTATGATGCAATTTCTTCCCTCAGCTCGGCTTTACCGAGACTGTGGGTATAGCAGGTGTCATTGGCGTGAAGCGCTTTAATTGCTGCATCTTTTATAGCCTGCGGTGTTTCACCACCCGGTTCACCAAGCTCCATATGAATTACAGACCTTCCCTGTGCCTCAAGCTTCTGGGCCCTTTCCAGTATTTCCATGGCCAGGAAAGGCTTTAATTTATCAACCCTTTCCGGGTATTCAAATTCCTGAAGCAGTTCCGGGTAATCCCCATCCATTGGTTAACCTCCTTCAATCCTGGAACCTGTACTTTCTGTTTCACGAATTAATTCAGCACAGTATTCTATTATTTCCCTGCGCCTGACAATGCCGATAAAAACCCCTTGATCGTCAACTACGGGCACAAAATTCTGTTCGCTGGCTGCGCTTAATAAATCAACGATTCGGGAATCAATCCGGACCGGCTTGTTTTTCACATGGCAGGCAATATCTTTTAATGTTATTTTTTCCATGCCGCCAACATCGAGCCCTTCTGTGTTTTTCAATTTCCAGAGCAAATCACCTTCAGTAATAGTCCCCGCATAACAACCTTGATCATCTACCAGGGGTACTGCCGAATAGCTGTGGTGCTCCATTCTTTCAAGAGCCTGGCGCATAGATGTTTTCGGGGTTAGAAAAACCACTTCATTCTTGGGAATCAAAAAAAAGGCAACTTTCATTTCTTATCAAAACTCCTTCGTTTCATTGTCAATCATGCCACCACCGATAATCCTAAACCCGGCCTTTCGGTATAATTCGGTCAATTCCGGTTCAAACAAAACGTTGATTGTCTTTATGCTATCTTCCCTGAGTCTTTTTATGATCATTTCGAGAAGGGCATGGGCAATGCCCTGACTCCTGTAGCTCGGATGAACTAGCAGGTTTCTAACCAGGGCGTCGTCTACACCGTCGCTGATTACATCCACAAAGCCTACAAGGCGATCACAGTCAAAACAAGCCCCGGTCAAATACGTATAGCCGATGATTTTTTTTAGCTTGTCTTTCCGGGCATCCCAACCGACAGCGTTTCTCAACGCAGCGACATCTTCTGCCCGAAGTTGAGGATTTAAGGTATAGTTCAGATGCACATGTTCACTCCTGGTCGAGGTTCAATTATTATTATAACACCTGTAACTAATCAGGCATAGCCAATTAAGCTTCAGGCAACGGTAATCAATAAACTGGGGTAATAGGTTGGGCAGCTACTAAGAACCATGCTATAAAAAATAGGCCTATAAACTGCAATATCCCTCAAAACAGAGTCCTCCTGACAGCATAGGGGCCGATTAATTGCAGATTGCTGCACCCGGTAAGAAGCATGGATCTGGTCAAGTCATCTTTGAACTGCCTTATCAGCATATTAACTCCTTTAGCGCCACCACCCACAGCAGCAATTGCAACCGGCCTGCCGACCAGTACCGCTTCAGCACCTAGAGCGAGCATTTTAAGAACATCCTCTCCAGAACGAACACCTCCATCAACAAAAATTCTAATCACCCCTTTAACTGCCGCTACTATCTCCGGAAGTACTTCCGCGGTGCCGGGAGTAGAATCAACAGCCCTCCCGCCATGATTTGAAACCACCAAACCGGCAGCGCCGCAATCTACAGCGGCAACGGCTTCATCTACAGTCATAATTCCCTTCAAAATAACCGGGAGGTTGGTGTTTCCTGTAATGTTATGCAGATCGGAAGGTGATAACGGTCTTACCGGTTGGCCTGCTTTTTTAAAATTCTCAAATCCTGCTGCATCTATATCAATTCCAACCGCAAGGGCTCCACTTTTTTCGGCCAGCTTTATCCTTCTGATAATTTCTTCTGTTTCACGGGGTTTGATAATGGGAATACCTTTTCCGGCTGCATATTCCCGGGAAGCTTTAAGGCCCATCTCATAAAGTGGGGGATCCGGTGAATCACCAGTAAAGGCTATGGTACCGGCTTCTTCAGCCCCCGCTACCTGGGAAACAATAAACTCGTAGTCATCGATCCGGCCCAAATAATTATAGGTAGTTTCACACATGGGGGCTACCATAACCGGGAGGCTCAACTTAATTCCAAACAGCTCATAGATTGTATCGGGATTAACAGCATCGTGGATGGTACGGAGGTTTAATAAAACTTTTTCAAGGGCGGCCCGGTTACGTCGGAATCCCTGCCGATCACTTTTTCTACCACCCATTCCCGGGACTCCGCTGATGCAGGATCTCCCATCGCAAACCGGGCATACCCGGCAAATACCTTTTAGCCGCTCCCTGGCCTGTTCATGAACCGCCTTTAAATCATCCACCAAAGCCGCCTCCCTGCCCGGTTTATAATTAATGCCATATCACATTTTATAGTGACTTTTTATTTTGTCAATAGCAAGTCAGCCGGAAACATAAAAACCTCCCTCAAATACCTTTAAGGGAGGCTTTTTAACTAACAATGCAACAAATAGATGTATTAAGTTTTATAGGCCTTACCGGATTCAGAGAGCGCTTCATCTGTTGAGCATTTATGCCCTAGTTCTGTTAACACTTTGGATAGTGCTTCGAGAAGCCTTTCAACATTGTCCCGGTTTGAACCATATCCCATAAGCCCGATTCGCCATACTTTCCCTTTAAACGGGCCTAGCCCTCCTCCAATCTCAATCAAATGATCCTGTCTCAGGCGGGAACGGACAGCCTGATCATCAACATTACCCGGGATCCAAACTGCATTCAAGCTGGACAGCCGGTATTCTTCAGCAACTACAGGTTTAACCCCCAGGGCTTGCAGTCCGGCGATCAATGCCCTGCTGTTCTGGCTGTGGCGGGAAAAGCGCTTTTCCAGGCCCTCTTCTTTAATTATTGCAAGTGCTTCATATAAAGCGTAGATCATATTAATCGGGGCAGTGTGATGATAAAAACGTTCCTGTCCCCAGTAACGGGTCAAGAATGAAAGGTCCAGGTACCAGCTTTGAACTTTGCTTGTTCTGGACCGGAATTTTTCCAAAGCCCTTGCCCCGAAGGTTACCGGGGCCAATCCTGGTGGCGCTCCCAGGCATTTCTGGTTGCCGCTGTATACAATATCAAGATCGCGGCTGTCAACTGATACAGGAAGCCCGCCGAGTGAAGTGACTGCGTCCACGAGGAGCAAAGCATCAAATTTTCGAGCCAAATCCACCACCGGTTCCAGGGGCTGCCGGGCACCGGTCGAAGTTTCAGCATGAACGATACCAATTAATTTTACCCCATTATGTTTAGAAAGGGTTTTTTCAATTGCATCCGGATCAACCGGTTTTCCCCATTCGGCCTCTACTTCGATCACTTCGGCACCGCAGCGCGAAGCAACATCGACCATCCGCTGTCCGAATACTCCATTTACACCAACAATTACCTTATCTCCGGGCTCAACAACATTGACCAGAGCCGCTTCCATTCCGGCACTGCCCGTTCCTGAAACAGGGAAAGTGATCTGGTTTTCAGTCTCAAATATAAAGCGAAGCATTGAATTAGTTTGATCTGCTATAGTAAAGAAATCCGGATCGAGATGTCCGAGGGTGTGCTGACTGATCGCCTCCAGCACCCGCGGATGAACCGGGCTTGGCCCGGGCCCAAGTAATAGCACCTCCCGCGGTTTTTCCAATTTCATTATCAAAACCACCCTTCCGGTTTTATAGTGCCCTGGATTTATTTTCCAGAACCTTAACCAGATCTCTCAACACCTGGCTGATATCTTCCCTGATAACAATTTCCGACCTGTGATCGTAATCAGTGGGTTGATTGTTGATGATCGCCATTTTGCCTGCAAGGCGTGGCAAATCAGCAACCGGGTATACTACCAGGCTGCTCCCGACAACCAGCATAAAATCACAGCCAGTTTCTATTTCCCGATTAAGATCAAAGAAAAAAGCCGGCATCGGGTCTCCAAAAAGGACTACTTCCGGCCGGAGCATATTGTGACAATTATGGCATACTGGTGGAATACGCTTGAGTTCAACTTGCTGGACCAGCTCTTCAAAAGAATATTTCTCATCACAACCCAGGCAGTAACCCGATCTCAGGTGGCCATGAACTTCCCATACCTTCTTAGAACCGGCCCGGACATGCAGGCCGTCAATATTCTGGGTAATTAACCCTTTTAAATACCCAAGTTCTTCCAGGCGGGTTAACATATAATGGCCATTATTAGGTTCTGCCGATGATATTTTGGCAAAACGGGTAAAGGCTGCTTCATAAAAAAGGCGGGGGTTGCTGTAAAGGACTTCGACAGAAGAGGTGGCAATAGGATCGATTTTTTCCCACAATCCGGTGCCGGGGGATCTAAAATCAGGGACACCGCTGGCAGTACTGATCCCGGCCCCGGTTAAGACATAGAAGCGATCATTTTCCTTGATCAGTTCAGAAAGGCGATTGATTTTTTCGACATACTCCATCGGACAACCTCCAGTATGAAATTTTAAATCTCCTCTTTCACGCCCTGGCCCTGTGGACAGCAAAGGGAAGCATGAGAGCGGTCCTTCAAGTCCGGTTTTTCAATTTTCATAATATCGTAAAAATCGTTCCATGGCGAGTAGGCAAATTTATATTCTTTGCAGGTATCGGCCAGCCTGTCCCTGGCACAAATATGATCGCTCCAGGAAGCGCCAAAACGATCATTGCTTCCGTCTCCAGTATAAATAACCGGTTTACCTTTCTCCTTAATTTTAACCACATGCCCTGCTTTACAATTGCCGCATACCGGACAAATTGGATGGGTGTGTGGACTGATTATTTCAAGGATACCGTTTTCACCGGTTACCGTTTCATTCCTGTAGATATAATCAATCTTATCAAGTAATCCATGTCCTTTTAATATGGGCTCGATATAAAACCCAAAACCATCACTGGCTACGACAACCATGCCATTTTGCTCCCGGGCATAATCCAGGAACTCAATAAAGCCTTTCCGAATTGTAGCCCACTCCAACGCTTTCTTTCTTAGGTGATCGAGGTCAGCAGGAAGCAGTTTAGCCATTTGCTTCAACCATTCCCTGATCGAAATTTCCCGGCGCCTGTATTTTTTTTCGGCTTCCCTGTAATCAGACCCCCCATAATAGGCGGCCAGTTCCAAAGATAGATCATTAGTTGTAATTGTCCCATCAAAATCTACAACATATGCATATTCAGTACCTACAGGCATTACAACCTCCAGTTCAACCAGTAAGCTTTATCAACCAGCCTGGATAAGCAATTATCAGCCATTTTCATTAATATCACTGTTCTTTTACCGTCTTAAAATGATTTATTAGATCCTGCGGCTTTTCAGCCAGCACCCTGGCTCCTGCTTCCAGCAGTTCATCAGCCGGACGAAAACCCCACAAAGCTCCAACCGGGTAAAAATTGCCGGCTGTCGCAGTTTTCATATCAGTAGCGGTATCTCCCAGGTAGACTATTTTTTCTGGATTAATTCCTATTAGATCGGCCAGTTTCAAGGCCCCGGCAGGATCCGGCTTTTTAGGCACCCCTTTTTCTATCCCCTGAACGGCAGCAAAATGCCACCGCGGCAGCAGGGTTTCAACTGTCAGAGTAGCAAACTCATGGGGTTTGTTGGAAAAGATCGCCTTAGGGATACCTTTAGTTTCAAAGAAGTCAAGCATTTCCTNAATTCCCGGGTAAGGACGGGTATGATCNGCCCACCTTTTCCGATATTCATCTTTGACTGCCTTTACCAGTTCCGGAAAATCAGCTCCATCAATTATATCGTCCGGGAATGCTCTTCTAACCAGAGCTTCAATCCCTTCGCCAACAAAGTAGCGGTAAGCATCTACAGAATGTTCATTAAAGCCTTTTTCCTTCAAGACAGTATTGACTGAGAAAGCCAGGTCTTTCAGGGTGTCAAGCAGGGTCCCGTCAAGATCGAAAATAATGGCCTTGTAAGTCATTTGTATATCTCCTTACCTATAAGTTTCAAACCAGCCGGAAGACTTAAAATTGCGCCAGATCTCTTTTTAACGCCTACATCATGGCCCCTGGACAGGTAACCAGGCAGCAAACCCGTGAAATGGCAGAAAACAAAGGGACACTCCCCTACCCGGCTTGCCTGGAGTTTTGAGGGTGTCCCCATAAACAAAAAAGTTAAAAAAGAACTATTAGCTGGTTTTTGTCCAGCGCCCCACCAGGGGCAGGACTGATTCAGGGTAATAGCGACGGAAAATCCGGTAATAAAACAGCTCTTCTTTGTTTCTAACCGGAACCGGTGCTTCAGCTGATTCTTTTTCAAAATCTGCATCGCTGACCGCTGCTTCAGCAACATCTGTCAGCATATCTGATGAACCTGAACCCTGGTCAAATTGCTGCTTTTCACGCCAGGCCACCTTGGAGCCCAGCTCTTTTTCAAAAGCCCTCCTTAAAATCCACTTATCTACCGGTTCGTCTTCATCAGAATCATAGTCATGCAATTTCCAGTCAAGGGGAAACTGCTGGACCAGTTCGAGCAGTGCGGGCTTTAAAAATGGAACCCGGCAGTCAAGACCGTGAGCGGAGTTCATCCGGTCAACTCTTTGCAGGCCCGTCCGGCTTAAATTATCAATAAAATTAGCAATTTCAGCAGTAATTTCCGCTTCGGAATCAAGGGTCTTAAGGTAACTGTAACCGGCAAATATTTCATCTGAACCCTCACCGGTCAACATTACTTTACGCCCATCCTGTGCTGCAAAGCGCGCGGCAATAAAGTTGGGTATAGATGAACGCACATAAGCACAGTCAAATGATTCCAGGTGATATATTACTGAAGGTAAAACTTCGAGCATGTCATCAAGGCGGTATGTGTATACATGGGGTTTGGAACCTATCCGTTCTGCCACCATGGCCGCATATTCAATATCCTGGCTTCCTTCTATTCCAACCGTATAAGTATTGATTGGTTTGGAAGCAACTTCAGAAGCTAAAGCAGCCACTACACTGCTATCCAGCCCCCCGCTCAAATATACGCCAAGATCTTCAATGTCAACATCATTCATCCGCTCTTCTACGGCAAGCCACAGCAGGTGGCGCATTTTTTCTTCGGCTTCGTCAAGGGAAAGATCGTTCTTTTTGAACATTTTTGGCAGGCTGTAATAGCGGATCCAGCCTTTCCCCTTTTCATAATAGCTTCCCGGAGGGGCTTCCTTGATCGGGCTGCCCACGTCCACCAGGGCTTTTATTTCCGGGGCAATATAAAGGGTTTTATCCTTAATCGTATAATATAAAGGTTTTACTCCAAAAGGATCTCTTGCCACCAGGCAGCTTCCATCATCTCTTAAATAGGCCAGGGCAAACTCACCTTCAATGTTATTAAAACAGGAAAGGCCCTCTTTTTGCAGCAGTTCACTAAACTTACTTTCGCCTTCGCTGCCTTGAAGGGCAGTCCCTTCGTCTTCTGAAAAGACGATATAACCATCGAGCGCTGCCGAGGAATCCTCATCGTATTCAAGAGTAGCATTATTTAAAACAGCTAAGCTCTGACAATCCTCATCACAGTCTTTTTCCCTGCAAGTTCCGCGGAACTTGACTTTTTCTATCAGCGGATCCAGATCTGCCGTATTGTCCTTATCACCAAAAACGGCAACTAATCCGGGCATGGCCAATCAACTCCTGTAAAATATTTGTCTTCTACCCCTGTAGAAGACTTTATAATAGTATAGCACATTCGGGGGTGAATGTAAAAAAATGCCTTGAATTCAGGCTTTTTGGTCTTTTTTGTAGTAGAGAGCTCCCACCGGGCAGACATCAACACAGAGTTTACATTCAGTGCAAATAGAATCTGCCAGGGGCAAATCGTTAAAAGTAGTTACGACCCGGTCTATACCGCGGTTGGTAAAACCGATTGCGCCAACCCCGGCTTCAACCCGGTCAGCCCAGATGCATTGACCGCAAAGGACGCAGCGGCTGCGGTCAAAAGCAAATTCAGCCGGGCTGTCATCGAGCTCAAACTCTCTTTCAAGGGGCTTAAAGCGATCGCGCTTCAGTTTTAGACCTCTTTTCCTGGCTATCACCTGGAGGGAACAGTTTTTATTAGCCGGGCATTCCCGGCATTTAAGGTTGTGATCGGACAAGAGCAGCTCAAAACCGGTTTTTACAAGGCGATCCACGCGGGGGCTCCTGGTTGCTACCACCATTCCCTCTTCAACTTCCCTGGTGCAGGCTGTAACCGGCTGGTTATGGCCTTCTATTTCAACGAAACAA
>SL_5KL_010_SEDDRAFT_10000674_pt1 | contig 21844 bp, 18 predicted proteins | sample SodLakKL_010_SED_FD_9118 | JGI IMG/M metagenome (IMG submission 9118) | reverse complement strand
AATTAAAAAAACATCAAAATTCTCAGTTTAATAACCTGGAGAGGTAGTTAAAACTGAGAAAAGGAAAGGTTTTTTTTGGAAATTGTAGAAGGAAAAAAAGGAACCTACAAAATTTTTGGAGGGAAGGAACTTGCTAAAAAACCTTAATCCGAAATGGGACCTGGAAACAATTTTTCCGGGGGGAAGTAACTCGAAAAAATTAGCCGAGTACATCGAAAATTTGGAACAAGAAATCCAAAATTTAAACCAGGAAGTAAATGTAGAAATAGAAGACTGGCCTGCATTGATTGACCGGATTCAGAATGCAGGAGGCAGGCTCAGGGAAGCAGGATCCTTCATCGGATGCCTGAATGCCCAGGATGTAAAGGATGAAAAAGCAAAACTTCTGGGGCGAAAAATGCAGCAAATGGGAGCAGCTCTGCAGTCAGTCCTTACAACAATGGATAAGAAAATGCTGAAAATCCCGGAGAAAGAATGGGAAGAACTTCTTCAAAAAATGGAAGGATTGACCTACAACCTTGAGGAGCGCAGGCAGAGGGCTTCTGAGTTAATGTCCGAAAACCAGGAAAAACTTGCCACAGACCTGGCCGTTGATGGGTACCACGGCTGGAGCGACTTGTATAACGTTATTACCGGGCGGATGACCATTCCTTTCTCAATTAAAGGGGAGGAAAAGGAATTATCCATCGGGCAGGCTTCCAATGTTTTTTCCCATCCCGATCCCCAGGTTCGAAAAGAAATGGGAGAAAAATGGGAAGAAGCCTGGGCAGAGGAATCCGAGTTGTGTTCCAACGCTTTGAATCATCTTGGTGGTTTTCGCCTTAATCTTTACCGGCATCGGGGGTGGGATTCGGTATTAAAAGAGCCCCTTGAAGTCAACAGAATGGCTCCCCAGACTCTTGATGCAATGTGGGGAACAATTGAAGAAAACAAGGATGTATTTGTCCGTTTCCTGAACCGTAAAGCAGAATTACTTGGTTTTGAAAAATTGGGGTGGTGTGACCTGAGGGCTCCAGTGGGGGAAAGTTCCCGGGATTATTCTTTTGATGAAGGTGCAAATTTTGTGGTAGAACAATTTGAACGCATAAGCCCCAGGATGGCAGATTTTGCAAGGCAGGCTTTTGATAATCGCTGGATTGAGGCAGAGGACAGAGGAGGAAAAAGGCAGGGGGCTTTTTGTACAAGTTTTCCAATGAGCGAACAGACCAGGGTCTTTATGACCTATTCGGGTTCTGCAGGAAATGTATCAACCCTTGCTCATGAACTTGGCCATGCTTTTCATCAGAACACAATGAAAGGGTTGCCCCTCCTATCACAGCGGTATGCAATGAATGTTGCTGAGACTGCCTCAACCTTTGCAGAAATGGTTGTGGCCGATGCTGCTCTGGAAAATGCAAAAGACGAAGAGGAAAAACTGGCCCTTTTGGGTGATAAGGTTGGAAAAAGTATTTCCTTTTTTATGGACATTCACTGCCGATTTTTGTTTGAAAATGATTTTTATCGGGCCCGGCAAAAAGGCCCTGTGGGAATAGACCAGTTAAACCAGATGATGGAAGAAGCCCAAAAGAAAGCTTTTTGTGAATCCCTTCGGGATTACCATCCCCATTTTTGGGCTTCAAAACTCCATTTTTATATCACTGCCGTTCCTTTTTACAATTTTCCTTATACTTTTGGGTATCTTTTCAGCGCTGGAGTTTATTCCATGGCCAAACAGGAAGGGAAAAACTTCGAACAGAAATATATTGACCTTCTCCGGGATACAGGGAGAATGCAGGTAGAGGACCTTGCTAGAAAACACCTGGGAGTAGATTTAACCCGGCCCGATTTCTGGGAACAGGCAGTTAAACTTGCCACGAAAGATGCTGAAGAGTTTTTAAACCTTACTGCAAAAGAATAAGAGAGGAAAATGGAATTTTTTATAAAGATAAAAAACTATTGAGGCAGGGAGATCAATATGAGTTTAAAAAACAAGCCATTATTCTGTTCCTGGAGCGGGGGCAAGGATTCCTGACTGGTTCTTTATTATGCCATAAGAAGACAGGAAGACCCTCTCTTTCTTATTACATGATGATTGAGGAGGCCCAAAGGTCTAGATCCCACGTAATATCCACTTCCATTCTTCAAAATTAGGCAGATTTGTTAAATGTGAAACTTTTAACCCCGGAAACCTCCTGGCCAGAACTATGAAAAAACTTCGTGAAAATAATTGGCAAATTCAGGGCTGGGGGAGTAAAAGTCAGTGTTTATTGACCTGGAGGAGCACAGGGATTGGGTAGAAAGGGTTTGTAAAAGGGCAGGTATAGAAGCAGTTCACCACCTCTGGAAAATGAAAAGGGAAAAGGTTCTCGATAATTTTATGGATCTGGGTTTTAAAGATGTAATTGTTGCAGTAAATGAAAAAAATTGGATCCAGATTTTCTGGGGAGAGAGTTAGATGGTAATTTAAAAAGGGAATTTCTTGTCCGGGGAGTAGATCCTGCTGGAGAAAAAGGGGAGTTTCAAACGGTAATAACTGGAGGTCCTATTTTTACTGAGGACATGGACTTCAGGCTGGGAGGGGTATTAAAAAAAGAGAATTACTGGTTTCAGGATATTCTTGTTTAGTGAGTCCTGATAGTCTGGCAAAGGGATACGGAAAGTTGTTTTTATAGTTTAATTAATTAAAAGGGAGTGGTTTTTTGTTCAAACTTGCTTTTTTATCACTATCCCTGGTTTTGCTGTTGGGCCTTTTTAACCCGGCTGTAAGCTTTGCTGGGGAGGAACAGGATTTTCTGGAAATTGAATTTGAAGAAATTGTAGTTTTTCATCCCAACGACTGGTTGGGCCACGGAGAATTGAATGATGTTTTTTACCTGTTTCCCCTTGATGCAGAATATGAAGATTTTATGGTAAATATTAATTTTATAATCGAGCATGGTAGGGAAAATGATGATTTGGATTTCTGGGAAGAATTGATTATTGACCTGGAAGAAACCATTAAAAATTTTAACCTGCAGGAAAAAGAAGAGGTAAAAATTGATGGTCTGCCGGGATATAAAATTATTTCTACCGGTTACCTTCCGGAAATTTTCCCTGATAAAATTAAATGGGTTCAGGTTGTAACCTTCCTTGAGGACGAAAAGTTCCTTGTTATTACCTATACTGCCAGCAAAAAAACATTTCCAGAATTTAAGGATGATGCTCTGGAAATAATTTTCCAAACAAAAGTTAATTAGTTAATCGCTTTATATTGGGATGGTTTGGGAAGGTTGATATTAACAAAAATAATAATTTTTTAATGGCCTAATAAATTATTTATAATTCCATTCAAGGATACAAAAACCTAAAATTATAAGTTAATGCGTATTCCGCTCTAAACCGAACACAGATTCCGCTCTAAACCGAACAGGAATTCCGCAAATTAGCGAACAATGTTTCCGTTAATATCCGAACAACAATTCCGGTCTTTACCGAACAAATTTTTGCCTCAGAGCGGAATCGGTGTTCGTTAAACAACGGAATCAGAGATTAGGACTTACTTGCGCTGGATAACAAAATAAAGCTCTACAGGAATTGCCTCTTTGCTGCAGAAAAATGGTTTTATCATAACGAAAAGGAGAGGTTTCTGTGGGGCGAAAACGGAGGTTATCCATGCGGAAGATTAAAGAAGTTTTGCGACTGAGGTTTGAAACAGCCCTGGGATTTCATAAAATTGCTAAAAGCTGCTCTGTTTCCTCAAGCACGGTTGCAGAAATAATTAAACGAGCCAATGACAGTGGATTATCCTGGGCAATGTTAGAGAAACTTGATGACAACGATTTAGAAATAAAGCTTTACCCCGAAAGATTTAAAGGAAAAGCTAATAACCTTGAACCCGATTGGTCAAAAATACACAAAGAGCTTAAGAAAAAGAGTGTTACCCTCCAACTTTTATGGAGAGAATATAAACAAGAAAATCCGGAAGGTTACCAATATAGCTTTTTCTGCGAACTCTATAAACGTTGGAAACAAGGAATTGACGTCACAATGAGACAAAACCATAAAGCCGGTGAAAAGATGTTTGTGGATTATGCTGGACAAACCTTTCCGATTTTTGATCCTGAAACTGGAAAAGCAACTGAAGCCCATATTTTCATAGCAGTCCTTGGGGCTAGTAATTACACATATGCAGAAGCCACATGGGATGAGACACTCCCTAATTGGATTGGTTCTCATTGCAGGGCTTTTGAGTATTTTGAAGGCTTGCCAGAGATCATTGTTCCCGACAATACCAAAACCGGTGTTAAAAAGGTTTGCCGTTACGAACCAGACTTGAACCCTACCTATCAGGATATGGCAGAATATCATGGGATAGCAATTATCCCCGCCAGATCTAATAAACCCCGTGATAAGGCAAAAGTAGAATCAGGAGTTCTGTTAGTGGAGCGTTGGATCCTGGCTGCTTTACGCAACTGCATTTTCTTCAGTATCGAAGAATTAAACAACGCGATACAAGTAGAGCTAGAAAAGCTAAACCAAAAACCTTTCCAAAAATTAGCAGGCAGTCGTCGGTCTCTTTTCGAAACTCTTGATAAGCCTTTATTAAAACCTCTCCCCGAAAAACCATATGAGTTTGCTTACTGGAAAAAAGTTAGAGTAAATATGGACTACCATGTGGAGATAGAAAAAAATTATTACAGTGTTCCCTATCAGCTGGCCAAAAAACAAATAGAGGTTAGAATAACTAGGTCAGTTGTGGAAATCATCTTTAATGGAAAAAGAGTAGCCAGCCACCCCAGGATATACGGCAAAGGCAAAACAAATACTGTTCATGAGCATAGACCCGCCTCCCATCAGAAACACTTGGAGTGGACTCCTTCTCGAATTTTGCAATGGGCAGAAACAACTGGACCAAATACCAAACAAGTGGTATTAAAAATTATTGAAGATAAACCACATCCTGAGCAGGGATACCGGTCCTGTTTGGGTATTATTAGACTCAGCAGTAGTTACTCCAGGGAAAGGCTTGAGGCTTCCGCAAAAAGAGCTTTAGAAATCGGTTCTCCTTCTTACCACAGTATCAAATCGATACTTAAAAACGGGTTAGACGAAAACTCTTTAATCCAAAACTTTGAACCCGCTCCCATTCAACACCAAAACATCCGAGGCTCCGAATACTACGGACAGAAGGTGCCACCATGTTAACACAGCAAACCATTGAAAAACTTCGTCAATTGAGGTTACATGGAATGGCTGATTATTTGAAGAATAACCTAGCTTCACCTAACAGTCAGCTTTCTTTTGAGGAACGACTGGGGCTCCTGGTTGATTATGAATGGACTTCCAGAGAGAACCGCCGTTTAACTAGACTTCTTAAAGCAGCCACTCTTAAGATTGATGCTTGTCTTGAGGATATTGACTACAGCCACCCTAGGGGAATTGATCGAGGGTTAATTGAAAAACTTGCCACCTGTCAATGGATTGTTTCTCGACGAAATGTTTTAGTGTCTGGCCCTACAGGAGCTGGCAAAACATTTATCGCTTGTGCTTTAGCCAATAATGCCTGCAGACAGGGAATTAGCACCAAGTATTACCGGCTCTCCCAGTTTATCTCTCAACTAAATATTGCCAGGGGTGATGGGTCATATCATAAGTTTGCAAAAAAACTTATGAAAGTAGAACTTTTGCTTTTTGACGACTGGGGATTAGCGCCTCTAAATCCCCGGGAAAGTCGAGAAATATTAGATATTATTGATGATCGCAATCTTTCCAAATCTACTCTGGTTGCGAGTCAATTGCCTGTTGAACACTGGCATCAAAATATTGGGGATCCTACGGTTGCCGATGCTATTTTAGACCGACTATTAAACAATGCGTACAAAATTAACCTTAAGGGGGAATCAATGAGGAAAATTAAGAAAGATTTGGAGTAAATTCAAATTCAATTTCCCAAGACAAACAAGGACATTTTTTTAACATTACCGAACACTTAGTTATCCAGCTTCAGAAATTTTCCTCAAGAAAAATTCCCTTCTGATTCTTTTGTTCGGTTATTAACGGAATCACCGTTCGCCCAGGGCGGAATAGACAGTTAAGGAGAAAAATCCCCGGTTCTCAAAAAAGAGGTCGGGGGTTTTCTTTGAAAAGCCATTTTTTCTGAAAAAAACTTTTAGTCTACAGAAGCAAGAAACCTTTTAATTAAAAAATTCAGGAAAAGGAGATGAATAAAAAAACCTCCTGCAAGGTACAGGAAATAAAGGGATTGGGAGTTTTTTGCTGCAAGGAAAGCCTGGGTAATCCAGTAGGGAGGAATAAGGCCTGCAAGAAAATGCCAGTTACTTTCAATTAAATACCCTGACACGGGAGCAGCAAACATTACCCCCAATCCTTTGGAAAAAGCCAGGCCTTCTACCCTGTTGGTGGCAAAAGTCCCCAGAAAAAGAGTTATAATTGGGGCTTCAAGGGCAGCAATAAGAATAATTGGGGCAAGAAAACTTAAAGGTATGGTTAAAAGGCCTGAAAAAGAAGATACCAGAAAAGAAAAAATGGCTCCAAGGAAAAAGGGAATAAAAACCCGATAATAAAAATAACCCTTTCTGGTTAATGGTGTGACAGAAAAAAACATTAAAAGACCGCTTTCTTTTTCTTCCAGAATCAAAAACCCGCTTAAGGTTCCCAGAAGAAGGGGTATAAGTAAAAGGAGAAAGGCAGAGAAAAAGTGATAATGGACAGAAAGATCGTAGGAAAATTCTTGGATTGCAAATTCACGGATTAATGGTAAACCCAGATTGGTAAAAAGGATTAAAAGAAGAGGGGCAAAAAAAGCCATAATAAGGACCGCATCCCGGCGGATATTTTTTAAATCTCCTTTAAGGAGAATCCAAATGATTTTCAAAACTAATCCTTCCCTTCGGCAAGGATAATTTTTTTAAAGAAAATATTTTTACATAAAATTCCGGCAAAAAAAGTCGCTAACAAAAGGATGAAAAGACTATAGGCAAATTCCCCGGTGGAAATTCCCTGGAAAGGTGCCCTCAAAAGGATGAGAGAGCCCATGGAGGGAATGAGGTAGAGAACAGGTAAGGAGAAGAAATCGAAAATACTAACCAGGGGAAACATAAAAACAAAAAGATAAAGCCCTGTGGAGAGAAAGTACATGTTTGTACTTTTTGCTTTTATTGCCAGTGAAAAACCAAGAAGGGTGAAAAAAACGGAACTGAAAAAAAGTCCGATAGTTAAAGGGAAAAGGTTTTTTACAAAACCAAATCCTCCCAGGGTTATTAAAATCCCGGAAAATGTTGATAAAAGTCCAAGGGAAATAACTCTGATAACAATAAACTGGGAGAAGGTATAAGGGGTAACAAAAAGGGTCTGGTAAATGTTCTGCTCTTTTTCCAGGAGAACCATGCCCCCAATGAAAAAACAGCCAAGAACTGCAGGGTCCGAAAAAATAATTAAAGGGGCAAAAAACAAACTGGTTTCCCGGGGTAACATTCTAAGAAAAACAATGTAAATTAACACAACAAAAAGATAAGCATAATAGAAACCATGTCTGAATTGAAAAAGAACATCATATTTAAAATAAGAAAGCCATTTCATACCAATTTTCTCCCTGTTACTTTGATAAAAATATTTGCCAGTGAAGCTTCCTGGGTATGGATGGTTTCAATTTCCTGGTTTTTTAAAAGGTCCAGAAATTCTTTGTTATTGCCAAGTCCCTGCAAGGAGAACTCGGCGGTTTTCCCTTTCCCACCTGATAAAAATTCTACCAGGATTTTTTTCTGTCCGTTTTTTAGCTTTAATTTTCGAGGAGAATCAATTAGGCAAATTGTACCATCAATAATAAAGGCAACTCGATCGCAGATATCCTCGGCAACTCCCATGTCGTGGGTAGTAAGAAAAACAGTTTTACCCCTTTCCTGAAAGGAGAGAATTACTTCCTTGACTCGAGAGGCGTTAACGGGATCCAGGCCAGCTGTAGGCTCATCAAGAAACAATATTTCCGGTTTGGGTAGAAGGGCCCGGCAAAGGTTTAAACGGACTTTCATTCCTTTCGAAAACTCCTTAACCCTCATGCTGGCAAATTCTTCTAAGTTGAAATTGGCCATAAGTTGGAGGATAGAATCCGTTTCCTTTTCATATAGTGAACTGAAGTAAGATAAATTTTCCAGGGCAGTAAAACGTTCATAAAAACTGGGATTTTCAAAAGCAACTCCAATGTTCTCATAAAAACTTGAGTTGATTTCCCTGATATCCCTGCCCAGCACTTTTACCTCACCTTCATAATTTTTGAGGATGCCAATCAGGATTTTTTGAGTAGTGGTTTTTCCCGCTCCTGAAGGCCCCAAAAAACCAAATATTTCCCCCTGGGAAAGAGAAAAGTTTAGGTTATTTATTGTGTTTTTCTGGGCCCCAGGGTAACAATAATTTAAGTTTTTTATCTTAATTGCTTCCACTGTCCCTAGCCTCCCTGGTTAAACCCTGGGCTACTAAATCCAAAAGCAGGTCAAGGGTTTCCTGGTAATTTTGAGAACCAATTTCTTTTTTGTGGAGAGATATTAAAAAAAGGGCGCGGAAAAGCCCGGCAATTGCATTGGGATTATGGTGGGGGAAAAATTGGGAAATGGATGAAAGGGTTTTGTGATCTCTTTCGATATGCTCTTCAATTAATTCAGGGGGGAGTTTTTTCAACAGGTTCTGGTATTCATCCTCAAGGTAAAGCTGTTGCAGGATTGGATTGTTTTCAATTTCTTTAAAAGCGTTTAAAAAAGCGTTTTTAAAAGACTCAGGATCCGGTCCCCAATTTTCTAAAAATGATTTTTGCAAAGCCCTTTCTTCCTGTTCAAGCAAACGGAAGTAAAGTTCTTCTTTTGAAGAAAAAAAGTGGTAAAATGTTCCCTGTCCAATACCCGCAGCCCTGGTTAATTCACGGATTGAGGTTTTTCTCAAACCGAACCTGCCAAAGAAATCTTTTCCCACCTGGAAAAGAAGGTTTTCGATCCGTTCTTTTTCCGAGGGAGTAAACTTTTTTGTCAAAAAATCCCCTCCTTTATGACCACGTGAACAAAACAATCATTTATTCATATAATAACAGACCCATAGAATAAAGTCAATATGAGGTTTTAAAGATCCCGAAAAAAGGAAAAGACCAAAGAAAAAAGCCCATCTGATGGGCTTTTTGGTCTAACTGAATTTTTTTCTTCTTCTTTTGTTGGAATCCAGCATTTTTTTTCTGAGCCGGATTTTCCTGGGGGTAATTTCGGCAAGTTCATCATCTGCAATAAAAACCATTGCTTCTTCCAGGTTCATCTGGCGGGGCGGGGAAAGACGCAAAGCATCCTCGGCACCACTTGCCCTGTGGTTGGTCAGGTGTTTGGTTTTACATACGTTTACCTCCAGATCCTGTTCCCGGGAATTAATCCCAATAATCATACCGGCGTAAACTCGTTCTCCCGGCCTGATAAATAGGGTTCCCCGTTTTTCTGCACTGTGGAGTCCGAAAGTTGTGGCTTCTCCGGTTTCGAAGGCAATCAAGGCTCCCCGATGCCGTCGGGGGAATTTTTCTTTTAGCGGGCCGTAATGGTCAAAAAGGTGGTGCATAACTCCTTCACCACTGGTTTCAGTCAGTAGTTCGGAACGAAAACCAATTAAACCCCTGGAGGGAATAATAAATTCCAGTTTTACGTTTTTCCCTTCTCCAGCGGGTTTCATGTTGACAAGTTCCCCCCGCCGCTCCCCAATTAACTCAATAATTCGACCAGAAAATTCTTCGGGAAGGTTAATAAAAAGGTGTTCAAAAGGTTCGCAAACCTTCCCGTCTATTGTTTTTAAAAGGGGTTTTGGCTGGGAAATCTGGAACTCATATCCCTCTCTGCGCAGGGTTTCCAGAAAAATGCCAAGGTGGAGTTCTCCCCGGCCGGAAACCTCGAACACTTCTGGAGAATCAGTAGGGGCAACTTTCAGGCTCACGTTGGTTTCAGCTTCCCGGTAAATCCGTTTTTGAAGTTGCCTTGAAGTTAAATACTCCCCATCATGCCCGGAAAAAGGACTATCGTTTACCATAATGTTTATGGTCATTGTTGGCTCATCTATCCGGGAAAAAGAAAGAGGAATTGGATTAGCCCGGTCTGTTACAGTTTCCCCAATATTGATTTTCCCCAGGCCTGCTAAAGCAATAATATCTCCGGCATGGGCAGTATCGGTTTCTTTTTTCTTCAATCCAGAGAAGGTCCAGAGCTTTGTAATTATGTGGGTTTCCACATTCCCATTATTTTTACATAAAGCAATTTCTTCCCCGGAGCGGATTCTTCCATTTTTTATCCGGCCAATTCCAATTCTTCCAACATAGTCGTTATAGTCCAGGGAGTTAATTTGCAGCTGGAGGGTTTTTTCCCTGTCCCCATTGGGGTGAGGGATTTCCTCACAAATAAGCTCAAACAGTGGTTGGATATTTTCTCCGGGTTCAGTATAATCAAGGGTTGCTGTTCCTTCCTTTGCGTTGGTATAAACAACGGGAAAATCCAGCTGCCAGTCCTGGGCTTCAAGCTCCACAAAAAGGTCAAAAACTTCGTTTAAAACTTCATCAGGACGGGCTTCGGGACGATCGATTTTATTAATTACAACGATTATCCGAAGATTTTTTTCCAGGGCCTTGCGGAGCACAAATTTGGTCTGGGCCATGGGTCCCTCAAGGGCGTCCACAAGAAGAAGGGCTCCATCAGCCATCTGGAGAACTCTTTCAACTTCTCCACCAAAGTCGGCATGGCCGGGAGTATCCACAATGTTTATTTTAATATCCTTGAAATTAACAGCGGTATTTTTGGCCAGAATGGTAATTCCTCTTTCTTTTTCTAAATCATTTGAATCCATAACTCTTTCAGAAATAACTTCATTTTCCCGGAAAATTCCTGATTGCCGGAGAAGACCATCCACCAGGGTAGTTTTTCCGTGATCAATATGGGCAATGATAGCAATATTGCGCAGGTTATTTTGAAATTCAATGTTCAATTTACTCACCAATCCTTAAAATTAATAGGCTAAAAAACCATTATAACATGTCCGGGAGAAAAAAACAGAAAAAGAATTTGGTAAAGGAAGGTATTGTTAGGGAAAAATTTAAGTGAATAAAAATTGGCCAGGGAAAGGTGAGGAAAAATTTAATCAAATTGTCAAGGATTTCAAATTCAAAAAACGGATATTTCAATGGTAACCGGGATGGATTTCCTTAAGAGTAAAATTTTTTTTTTATTTGAAGAAAAATAAGAAGGAAATTTTATTATTTTATTTAATTATTGTAGTAATAATAACCCCACGGGTTTTAAAAATTTTTCAAAAAAAATTAGGAGGGGATGTTTTGAAAAAGGCAAAGAAATGGTTGTTTCTTTCTTTAGTGATGGCTGCAATTCTTTTTACCGGTTTAGGAGAAGCCACTTTGGCTTCGGACAATATTTTGATTGTAGCTAAGGATACTGAGGCAGAGGGGTTTGATCCTCACACTGTTCCAGCAGCTTCCTCGATTCAAATTTACAGCCGGATTTATGAAGGTCTTGTAGGGTTTGATTCTGCCGGGGAGATTGTCCCCGAACTGGCCGAATCCTGGGAAATTATTGACGATACCACATACCAATTTAACCTGCGCCAGGGGGTAAAATTTCACAACGGGCGGGAAATGACTTCTGCTGATGTAAAATATAGCTTTGAGAGAATGCTTGATCCTGATGTTGCCTCTCTGGCAAAATCCTATTTTGACATGGTGGAAGAAATTGAAACACCCGATGATTACACCGTGATTTTTCACCTGGATGGTCCCTTTGCTGACTTTTTGATTAATATCGGCCATACTTATGCCCGAATTGTTCCTCAGGAAGTCATTGACGAACATGGAGATCTGATGAATGTGGCCGTTGGTACAGGACCTTTCCAGCTTGCCGAATGGGTTCCTGATAATTACACACTTTTAACCGCCTTTGAAGATTACTGGCAGGAAGGAATTCCCCGGATTGATGGGATCCGCTACCTGATTATGGAGGATGAATCGGCCCAGATGGCTGCTATTAGAACCGGCCATGCTCACATTACAGATATTTCCCCAGAAGGAGCCCGTATTCTCCAGGGCCGTCCGGGGGTAAATGTTGTAGAATACCCAAGTTTTGACTATACCTACCTTGCATTCAACGTTACCGAACCACCTTTTGATAATCCCAAAGTAAGGTTAGCCTTAAGTTATGCTCTGGATAGGGAACTGCTCGCCCAGGTAGTTTATGATGGTTATGCCAGGGTTACCGGTCCTGTGCCTCCTTCCCAGGAAGTCTGGGCCGTGGATATTAACGAGTATCCTTCTTATGAAACCAATCCAGATCGGGCAAGGGAACTCCTTAGGGAAGCAGGATATAATAATGATCTAAGCTTTACGATAACATCTTCCCCTGCTTACCCCTGGCTTGTTGATACAGCTGTAATGGTTCAGGAACAGCTGGCTGGAATTGGAGTCGATGTTGAGATTAAAATGGTAGAGTGGGGAACTTATATTGATACCTGGATAAACAGGACCCACCAGGCAATGGTCGGTCGTAATGGAGCGGGGAGCACTCCCGAGCGGGCCCTTTATTTCTTCTTCCACACCAACGGTGGAGCTAATGTATGGGGCTTTTCTGATGAGCGTTTTGATGAGCTGGTAGAAAAGGCCAGGGTGGTAGTTGACCAGGAAGAAAGGGCAGCAGTATATGCAGAAGCCCAAAAACTCCTTGTTAACGAACTTGCTCCTAACCTTTTCCTGAATTCTCCATCCCAGTTTTATATTGCCAGTGAAAACATCAAGGGTTTTGAACCTACTCCTTATATGAGCGAGGGGCTGTTCCAATATATCACTATTGAGAATTAGATAAAAAAGCGGGGTCTGTGCAAACAGGCCCCGCTCCAATGGTTTTGGCAGGGGGTGTTGGAAATTAGAGAATATATTATTAAAAGAATTCTAGCCTTGATCCCTTTAGCTCTGGGGATTACTTTTTTAGTTTTTGTGGCAATTAATTTTGTTCCCGGCGACCCGGTACGGATTTTTCTGGGAATAGAGGGGACGGAAGAACTTGCTGACCAAATCCGACAACAGTTAGGGTTGGATCAACCCCTTCTATTTCGGTACTTTTCCTGGCTCGGGCAGCTCTTGCAGGGAGATATGGGTTTTTCTCTCTTAACAAGGCTTCCGGTGAGCTACGAGCTGGCAACACGTTTTATGGTAACGATGCAGCTTGCTTTTTTGGGGATAATTTTTTCTGTTTCTCTGGCCCTTCCCATTGGGATTGCTTCAGCGATTCGCCAGAACACAGTTAGTGACTTTTTTATCAGGATTTTTGCCCTTATTGGGGTTTCCATGCCCAACTTTGCAGTAGGGGTTTTGTTGATCCTTTTCCTTTCCAATGTTTTTAACTGGCACCCTCCCATAGGATTTGTGAACCTCTGGGATAATCCAATAATGGCCTTGCAGATTTTAATCCTTCCCGTTATTGCCCTGGGAACCAGTATGGCTGGTTCTGTAAGCAGGATGACCAGGTCCGCTATGCTTGAAGTCCTCAGACAGGATTATATTCGGACTGCCCGCTCCAAGGGACTGCCCGAAAGGCTAATCATTTACCGCCACGCTTTTCGGAATGCCCTGATCCCTGTTTTAACACTGGTTGGCTTGCAGTTAGGATATTTGCTTGGGGGAGCAGTAATAGTTGAACAGATTTTTTCTCTGCCCGGGTTGGGTAGGTTACTTTTGACGGGGATTCACAATCGGGATTATCCTGTTGTAATGGGTTGTGTCCTGGTAATTGCAATTGTTTTTGCCCTGGTGAATGCCGTTGTTGATATCCTATACACTTTTGTTGATCCCAGGATCAAATATCAGTAGGGAGAGGGATTTTTTATGTGGAAGCATATTAAAGATTTTTTGAAGCAGTGGAGAAAAAATAAAATTGGTGCCATTGGTGCCGTAGTGGTAATTTTATTAATATTTGTTGCTATAGCCGCCCCCCTAATTGCTCCTTACTCTCCCCGGGAAATGAATACCATCCGGAGAATGGAAGGCCCGAGCGCAGACCATTTTTTTGGAACGGATCGTTTTGGGCGAGATGAGTTCAGCAGAATTGTTTATGGGGCAAGGGTTTCATTACAGGTTGGAGTTATTGCAGTAAGTATTGGAGTTCTTAGCGGACTGGTATTAGGCTTGATGGCGGGGTATTACGGGAAATTTTTGGATAGTATAATAATGCGCTTTATGGATATCCTTTTCGCCTTTCCATCGATCTTACTGGCCCTTGTAGTAATTGCTGTCCTTGGGCCCAGTTTAACCAATACAATGATCGCTATTGGTATTACCAATATGCCGGTTTTTACAAGGATTGTCAGGGCATCGGTTCTTTCGGTCAGGGAAGAAGAATATGTTACTGCCGCCCGAGCCCTTGGATTGAAGGACGTTCGTCTCCTGGCAAGGCATATCCTTCCCAATATTTTAGCTCCCGTAATTGTCCAGGCTTCCCTTGCTTTATCAGGGGCTATTTTGACAGAGGCCGCCCTTAGTTTTCTGGGGTTGGGAATTCAACCTCCCACTCCTTCCTGGGGTTCAATGCTGAGTGAAAGCCGCCGCTACATGGAACTGGCTCCCTGGACGGCTATTTTCCCATCCCTGGCAATTATGGTAACTGTTATGAGTTTTAACCTGTTTGGGGATGGATTGAGAGATATCCTTGATCCGAAAATCAAGGTTTGAGAGGAGCAGGACAATGGAAAGAACCTGGGCTCTTGCTAGGAAAATTGCAGACGAGGGAATTGAACGCGGGATTTATTCTGGTTATCAGTTAAGTATTGCAGATGGGAAAAATGTTCTTTACCAGTTGGCAGAAGGGAAAGGGAGTTTGGCTGAAGAGGCAAAACCAATGGGAAAAGAAACGCTTTTCGACCTGGCCTCATTAACCAAACCCATTGCCACTGCCACCACGGCCTTAAAAATGGTTGAGAAGGGGTATTTTTCCCTTGATGAGTCTCTCGCCCGCTATATTCCCAAAGAATTTCAACAAAGGTTTGGTAAGGTTTCATTTCGGCACCTTCTTAACCATTCTTCAGGTATTCGAGCCTGGTACCCCACCTATTCCCAGGGTGTTTCCCGGGAAAAAATTATGGATTTGATCCTTAATTTGGAACCGGTCTATGAACCTGGAGAAAAAAATGAATACAGCTGTCTGGGATATATCCTCCTGGGGTTACTCCTGGAAAAAATAGGGGAAGGAAGTCTTGATCAGCTGGCCAAAAAATTTGTATTTGAACCCCTGGAAATGGAGAATACCCTGTATAAGCCCCTGGAGAAAGGATACGGGGAGGAAGATCTGGTTTTTCATGAGAAAGATCATTCAATAGAAAAAGGAATGGTAAATAGGGCCGGGTTTAGTTATTCTGGTTGGCGTGAAGGTTTTGCCCCGGGGGAAGTAAATGATGGAAACGCTACTTATTCCATGGGGGGAATAAGTGGAAATGCAGGATTATTCAGCAACTCCTCGGATCTGGCAAAATTTGGCCAGGCCTGGCTAGCTTCCCTGGAAGGAAAAGGGTTTTTACCCCGGTCTATTGCCAATCTTGCCGTAAGTAAACAGGAAAAAGGATTAAAAGAATTTGGCCTGGGCTGGGTTTTATTAAATAACCGGCTAAAAAAACCTGCGGAAAAAGCGTCCATGGCTCCTTTTCTCCCCGCTCCAATTTTTCCGGAGATTGGGCCTGCTCCTGCAGGAGAACTTTTTTCCGATGGGTCTTTCGGACACACGGGTTTTACCGGATCTTCAATTTTTATAGATCCTGAGTATGAAAGGGTAGTGGTTTTTCTGGCAAATCATCTCCACCCTCAATTCAAGGCAGGTTTGAATTTTTTAAGGGCCCGCCTGCATAATGTAATTTGTTCAATCCTTGACGGTGTTGATCTCCATTAATTTTTTTGGCCTTTTAACCAGGGGGTGACGTGGTGGAAATTCGAAAATTTGAAAAAAAATTTGCAGAAGAACTTGCTGAACATCTCAACCAGAGTAAAGATGGCTGGCCGGCAGGAGGAATAAAAAGTGGGATTGAATTTGATGGAGGGACAATCCGGGAATGGCTTGAAAAGAACGATCCCCAGATGTTTCTGGCCATGGAAAAAAGTAAAATAGCCGGGATGTTGAGCTGCTTTTTGCAAAGTGAAAATAATAAGACAGGGTACATTAACCTTGTCAATGTCCATCCCGACTTTCAGGGTAGGGGGGTTGGAAAAGATCTCCTCCGGGCCTGCCTGGAGGAAGTTTTTAAATCCGGATTAAACAGGATTGATTTACATACCTGGACGGCAAATAGAAAAGCTTTACCCCTTTACAATAAAATGGGTTTTATACAAAAACCGGGGGAAGGAGCTTTCAGCAAGCCCGCAGGAGTATATATGGTAAACTTCCTCCCCCTGATTATGCAAAATTCTCTTTTGGGAGACTTAATTTCCCAAAAAGGGTGGTACGGGTTTTTAAAGGCTGAGATCTCCCCTGAAGGTTATTATTATCGGTGGGAATGGGAAGATGATTGTCTTGAGGTAGTCATTGACCGGGTTTCCGAACGGATAAAAAGTTTTTCCGGGCCTAACTTAAAAGCCGCATTTTCACTGGAAAAAGAAAAGGTTTCTGACGGGGATATTTCGATCTTGAGGGGAAAAATAGAAAGAAAGGAAGGAGAAAAGCCCCTTACTCTTTCTTTTTTTGGTGATGGAGACTGCTTTCCTTCAGGAAATCAAATTAAGGTTGATAAAACCTGGGAAATAGAAAAAAATATTCTCTTTCCAAAAATTAATCCCGGAGAAAAAAAGCAAAAAAGAAAATTTTCCGTAAATATTTTGTCAGGGGAGAAGCAGGTCTTAATGGGAGTGGGGAAGGAAATCAAACCTACCCTGGATATTATCTTAAAAAATGAGTTGCCCGAGTTAATTGCAGGAGAAGAAAAAGAAATAAGTTTTAAGGTGAAAAATAACCTGGCCGAGAGGTTTTCTGGAAAAATCAAGACCTTTGGTAAAAAGGGGATTTCTGATCAAGTCCAGGAATTTCCCGTAGAAATTGCCCCTGGAGAGTTCAAAGAAATCAGGTTGTTTTTAAAAGGGGAAAAAGAGGGTAAGGGACTTCTGGAATTAAAGGCGGTTGGCAAAAAATTTGAAGTAATAACAAAACAGGACTTTTTAATTCGGAATCCGGGAAATACCGGGGAAGGAAAAATAAACGGTACACCCTGGGTAATAAATGACCAGGTGGCAATTACCGCTGAAGGCTCCTGGGTTAAGGGATTTGATAAATCTATCGGCAGGTGGGTTTTTAAAACCGAAGCCTGGCAGGCGGGTCCCCCCTATAATGCTTCTCTTTTTCGAGAGAAAGAGTTTTTATACGATTTGGATAAAGGAAATCTGCTTTTAATTCAGGAAGATCCTGAAGAGCAGGGTTTAAAAACCGAACACCGGTTTAAGCTGTCTGGTAATAGGGTATATTCTGAAGTTAAAGTAACAAATAGGGATAATGAGAACAAAAAAATCCGCTTTCAAAGCCGGAATGGTTTTCCTGGAAAAGATTTTTCCAGGGTGGTTTTTCCCGTTGACGGAGGTGTAGTTGCTGAAGATTTTGATGCCCAAAATTTCCCTGGAAGGGGTGATTTGGTTTTTTCCCGCTTGCCCTGGGTTGCCTGGGAGAGGGATGAAAGAGTTGTTGGGATAATTCCCGGGGGAAAGTTGGAAAAGGCGCAAATCAGGGATAATAGTCTTGATTTTTTCTACGAACCCTTTACCCTGGGGCAGAATTTATCCCGGGTTTTAACGGGACCCGAGTTTTTTGCGGGCAGGGGATCCTGGGAAGAATTAATTGAAAAAGAAAAACCTGATTGGAAAAAACAAAAAGTTTTTTCTCTGGGTGAACCCTTTTGGGAAAATGGGTTTCCTGTTCTTGTTGATGGGCGAGGAGAAGGAGTTATCTCGGGTTTTTACCCCGCAAAAAGGTCTTGTCTACTCCAGCTAAAAGTTGGCTTTGAAAAGGAGATTGAATTCAGTACTTTGTTAAAGGAAAAAGAAGGTTATTCCTTCCCCCTGGAGTGGAAAGGGTGTAACCTAAAACCGGGGTTTTATTCCGCAAAAATTAATTATTCTCTCCGGGGCCGGGAACGGGAAAAAGAACTTCCCCTGGTGGTTTTGGGGGAAAAGGAAAATCCTGCCCGGGAAAAAGGCAGGTGGGAGTTATCAAGTGGGCTTTTTAAGGGGGAAATAGATCCCTTATTTGCCTGTTCGGTTTTTAAACTGCAGTATAAAGGAATTGAAATTTTAAACTCCCCTTACCCCGAGCCCGGCGATTATTACTGGACCTACCCCTGGTTTGGAGGTATACACCCCGTAATTTTTACAGGAGAAGATGATTTTTATCCCGGTAACCTGAACCGGGAAAAAAATGTGGAAGGGAAAAAGAGAAAGATCAGCTGCCAGGGTTTGGACTGGGAAGGTTTTGAATATTCTATCCAACCCCGCCAGGAGAGTTTTAAGGGGTTGAGGGTTAAGGTTCAATACTTTGCTATCCCCGGTATACCTTCCCTTTTCTGTGGCTTGAGGATAACAAATAGCAATGATTACCGGGTTTTTGCCCGGTCAGGATTTTACATTTTTTTAAATCCCGAGTTTTTGACCCCTGGCTCTCAAGTCCAACTGAAAAAGGGAGAGGAAATAATCCAGAGAAAAATTGGGGTTGTTGAAAGCCAGCGAAATAATCTTGATTGGGTTTCCATTCAGGGAAAAGAGAAACTAATAATTTCGGGAGATGAAAATTCCAGGGTAAACTTTTTTGAAATGCCCCCTCCAGGAGATAGTTATCTTACAGTTGGAACAAATAATTTAAACGAAATCGAGCCTGGGGAAGAGGTTTGTATTAAAGCATTTCTTTTTCCCGGGGAAGGTTTGGAGAAGGGGGATTTCCTCCACGAGTTTGTTAAGAATTATTTAGCTTTCTGAAAAGGGAGTTAAGTATTTATAGGAGAAACTTTGCTCGGAGTTATGTTATAATAATAAACAGTTGAAAAAACAGAATTAGTTCCGGGACAGGAGGATAACATGGATGCAACGGTAATGAGGATGGCGGTTTTAAGGATCCTATTTGGTTCGGTAAGCATCATAGGGGCAATTTTGATGTTTTATTTTAACCGGGTTGAAGATGCCCTTAAGATTAATGCTTTTATTGGCAGCATTGGGCCTTTTGTTTTTCTTACGGTAAGCGGTATTGGACTTCTCGGGATATCGGGGCAGATGGAGTTGTATAAAATTGCCATGGTTGTGGCTGGTATTGTATTAATAATGCTGGGAACTCGATAAAAAAATGACAGACAAATAAAAAAACAGCAGGCTCAGGCCTGCTGTTTGTTTTTTGGAAGACTGAAAGAAAAAACTGCTCCACCTTCCTTTTTGTTTTCGACTTTAATTTGTTCACCATGGGCACTAACTATCTCTCGGGCAGTGGCCAGACCCAATCCCCAACCCCTTTTGGCCTGGGGACCGTTCCTTTCTCCCCGGAAAAACTGTTCCCAGATAAAAGGCAATTCTTTTGTTGGAATTCCCGGGCCCTCATCTGAAACAATAACCCAGTATTTATCGGGATCTTCTTCAATTATTATATCGATTTTTTGATCTGGGGGAGAAAAAGCAATGGCATTATCCAGGAGGTTGGAGATAACAATATAAATAAGAGCGGGATCTCCAAAGGCGAAATGACCATTAGGGTATGGATTAAAGTTGGTTTCAATTTTTTTCTCCTCCAGGGTTTTTTCGCGACTTTTTATCACTTTGCTAACAAGCTCTTTAAGGGAGAAATTAGTGTTTTTTGGTTTTATCTTTCCGCTTTTTATCCTGGAGTAATCCAGAAGATCATTAATTAAAACGGCTAAGTTATCTGCTTCTTCGCAAATTATTTTAAGGAAACGTTCCCTTGTTTCTAAGTCCCCCACGGTTCCATCTGTTAAGGCCTGGGCATAGCTCCGAATGGTTGTCAGGGGAGTCTTTAGCTCATGGGAAACACCGGCAAAGAACTTTTGCTGGATTTCTTCTAGGCTGTCAAGGTTTTTAAGGTTGTGAAGGAGGGAAACGATCCCGATGCTTTTTCCGAAATTATCCTTTATGGGAAAGGCCTGGACAAAGACAGTAAGGTTTTCTTCAAGTTCAATTAGCTCACTTCTTTTTTCTTTTTTCTCCAGGGTTTGTTGTAAAAATAATCGTGTTTCAGCAGAACTGATTAACTCTGATACCTTTTTTTCAGCAAAATCTTCGGGGGTTTTATCAGGCCGGAATAATTTTATTGCCGGAGAATTAGAAAGGATTATCTCGCCGTCATTGTTTAAGGCAATTACCCCTTCTTCTATACTGGATACTGTATGGGTAAGTTTGTCCCGTTCCTGGGAAAGCTGGTTCAGGGTTGCCTGGAGATGAGAAGCCATTTCATTGAAGGATTGGCCAAGGGTTCCGATTTCATCTTTTCTGTGGACGCTAACCTGCCGGGAAAAATTTCCCCCCGCAATTTCTCTGGCCGAACGGTCAAGTTCTCTAATGGGAAGGGAAAACCCCCGGGAAACCAAATAACTTAAACCTCCAGTTAAAATAACAGCAAAAAGAGCAGCGTATAAAAGGTTAATTTGGATTTGAGAAATTGTTGACTTTATGCCGGAAATTGGGTAGTGGAGAAAAATGCCCCCAATAATTCTGCCTCCTTTTTCAATGGGAATTCCGGTTGAAAGCATCAGGGTATTAAAGTAATAATTGTTTGGGGGCTGGGAGAGAATTTCCCCCTGGAGGAGGATCTCCATCTCCTCAGGGTTGATTCTTGGCACCCGGGTTTGGGGTCGCGAGGTTTTTATTATTTCCCCAAGCTCATTAAATACCCAAACCCTTGTTTCTAATGCCCGGTCCAAAAAGAAAAGGAGTTCAGAATGATCCTGTTCGGGATCTGTTAAGATTCCCCGGGCAAGGGTTGCAAGCTCTTTTCCCGTTGTTATCTGGTCCTGGGAACGGGTGGATATAATATGATCCTCAAGTAGGATGGTAAAGGAAATCCCCACCACAAAAAGGACCAGTAAAACCAGTCCAATATAAGAAAGAAATATTTTTTTGTTAATTGAGTTTAACACCTTAATTACTCCTTGCCCGGGTGGTAGAGGAAGCGGTACCCTACTCCCCAAACCGTTTCCAACTGCCAGGGTTTTGTTTTTTTTGTCTGGAGCTTATCTCTAATGTGTTTTATATGGACATCAATATTCCGATTATCCCCTGTATATTCATAACCCCAAACTTCTTTAATTATCTGTTCTCGAGAAAAAACCCGACCGGGATTACTGGCCAGCAAGGAAAGGATTTCAACCTCTTTGGCCGTCATTTCCACAGGCTCTCCTTCCAGGGAAACCTGGTACTGGTCGATATTAATAGCAAGATCCGGGAAAGATATTGTGTTTTCTTTACTCCCCCCATAAGAAACTCTCCGCAAAATAGCTTTTACCCGGGAGACTATCTCCACCGGGTTAAAAGGTTTTTCCACATAATCATCGGCTCCAAGGTCGAGGCCGATGATTTTTTCATAATCTTCTGTTTTAGCNGTGAGCATTAAAACAGGGGTTTCAACTTTCTGGTTACGGAGAACCCGGCAGACCTCCCACCCATCCATTCTGGGTAACATAATATCAAGAATAATTAGCTGGGGAGGGTTTGTTTTGATTACCTTTAAGGCTTCTTCCCCCGTGGAAGCAGTTAATACGGCAAAATTTTCTTTACTAAAATAAAGGGAGAGGATTTCTCTTACCCTGGGATCATCATCAACAATTAAAATTTTTGGTTCTTTTCCCATTATTTAAG
>SL_5KL_010_SEDDRAFT_10000672_pt1 | contig 21915 bp, 25 predicted proteins | sample SodLakKL_010_SED_FD_9118 | JGI IMG/M metagenome (IMG submission 9118) | reverse complement strand
CGAGATGCGTCACTAAAAGCAGGGCGTACAGCCCGCCGAGCAGAGACACTCGGCTGTAGAACTCACTGACCGCAACCATCGCGCCCGGTTCGAAAATCGAGACCATCACGTCGCTGAACGCATAGAACGTCTCCGGCCAGAACACCATCGGAACGACCATCACCGCACCGCCGCGAACGGCTGCCGCAAGCCACCGCTGTGGCCGCGAACGAATGTGATCAGTGCCGTACAGCGCGTCCATCACGTGGACATCACCGAAACCGCCTTTCGCCATGGCGACGCCGATGGCGAGCGCGAGCCCGGCAATCGGGCTGACGAAAAACAACGCCGTAAACAGGCTAATGCCGCCCAGATACAGCAGAATGTACCGGCCCTGAAACGAGGCAGCCCGTCGACGCAGGTTGGCGAAATGTTCGTACCCACCGTGCGGCAGGTTCATCGCAACCATGCCGAACAGATAGATGGCCGACTGGACCTCTAGTGAGATCCGGAGGTCGACCACTCGTCCGATGAGAAAAACAACCGTCAGCAGGATCATCCCCACCCGTGAGACGGTCAACGGCAGTCCACCGACTTCCGGTCGAAACAGCCGAGCCGAAAACGACGTGGTTGACATACAGGCTGTATGTTTGGTCGGCTGGCTGATTAACGGTGAACCAAACTAGTGGGGTGTCTAAAACATTCGACACGTATCACGCGAACATGGCGATTTGGGATCTCGGGTTATCGGTTGGCTACTCGCTTTCGTCGTTGCTCGTATTGGCGTCCAACTGTTCGGCAACCCGTCGGAACGCCGCCAGAATCACGCGCTTAGTTGTCTCGCCTTCGGTTGTCCAGTGGTAGGCGTAATCCATCATATCGTCGTAGATGTCGGGTTTACAGCCCGCCGCTTTGGGGTGGCCGCCGCCTTCGACCTGTCGGGCGACGAGATGCGCCTGTTCGAACGTATCGCTACCCCGAATCGAGGCGCTGCCGGAGGGTTTGACGATGACAGCGGCGTCCGCGCCCTCTGCTTGGAGCCCGTCGGCAACCTCGTTCTGTGAACACCGGCCGTAGGTGACGCCAACTGTCCAGGGGCCGATCTGTTTGTACGCCGCGCGGTCGACGGCCAACTGAATGAGCTGTTCCTTTTCGACCCGCCGGTGGGCGATGTAGGCTTCGACTACCTCGGGGAGATCAGCGCCGTAGGCACCGACTACTGCAGCGTACTCCTCGGCACTGCTCCAGTAGGCGTAGTCTGCCAGATCCTTGCTCCGTGGGTCCTCGTTGAGCCACAGGTCGTGGTCTCGGGTCACCTCGGCCAGTTCAGTAAACCGCTCGTCGAACTCGTAGTCCAGCGAGCGTAGGGCGACATCCGTACTGCACTCTTTGTCGGAGTCACCGACAACGAGATCGACGCCCGCCTGGCCGACCGATTCGGCGACAGCCTCAGGCCACTGGTGGTGGTCGTACCACGATACCCGGTTGCTCTGTGCACAGATGGTTTCGAGCGGCTCGGCAACCGACTCGTAAGCGTCGGGGGCGATATCACAGACGAAGACATCGATACCAGCGTCAGCGTACTCGGCGACGTATTCGAGCGATTCGGTCAACGAGTGCGGCCCCGAGGCGAGCAGCCCAACAGCGGATTCGGGACCGGAGTCGTCTTCGGCTTCCTCCTCGTCGACTGCCTCGCTGTCGTCGGCCAGTCGGGCCTCAGTGTCCTCAAGGAAGGGCTCGACATCGAGTGCGGCATCGTACATCTCACGGACGAGCGCGATACAGCCCAGTCCGTCGGCATCAGAATCAGTGATGACGACAGCCTCAGCGCCGTCGAGAGCATCTATTGCGCGCTGTTCGCTTCGGTCTTCGTCAAGCGAGTCGGGATAAAAAAAGCCGGTACCGGGCAGCAGCGAGCGTCGACGGATTGGGAGTCCGCTGCTTTTGATTAGGGAGTCGTCCATACACCTCTCAGGCGGGGGGCCCTGAAAACTGTCCTGTGTTAGCCGGACGCTACTGGCAGTTAGGCCGTCAGTTCGGCCTGGTCGTCCTCGGTGTCGGCCAACTGCCGAACCGTCAAAACGGGCACCGGACAGGTTCTGACGACGCGTTCGGCGACACTGCCGAGCAGAAACCGGTTTTCGCCGTGTCGACCCCGTGTGCCGGTGGCGACAACGTCGGCGTCAATCTCACGGGCGTACGCGCTGATCTCGGTTGCAGGCCGGCCCTCACGAACGGTAGTTGTAACGTCTCTTTCGGTTGCGTCGGCAACCGACGAGAGTGCCTCGTCTGCATGGTCGGCGAGTGCGTCCCGAAGCTGCTCGCGGATCTGCTCGGGGGCCGATTCGATCTCTCCGGCATCGATCACCGTGAGCGCGTGAACCGAGGCGTCGAACCGATCGGCGAAATCCAGCGCGACGGTAACGCTGCGACTCACGCTTGCCGAGCCGTCGGTTGCGATCAGAATCGTCTCGAACATACCCGGCGTTCGAGTGCGACTGATATAAAATGGAAGCTCCCAACCGGTCGAACAGAGGGGAGCGTTTTTGAGGGCTCCGTTCGACCCTCGGGTATGGCGGAACTCGAAGTCGACCTCGTTGTCGTACCAATCGACGGAAGCGAGGAGTCCCGACAGGCCGTCGAGTACGCAGTCGCTGTCGCCGACAGCTACGGGGCAACAGTGCATGCGTTGTACGTGCTTGGCGAGCCGACCGTCCGGGCACTCAACGAAGGCGCAGTCGACGACGGCGATGTGGCAGCCGACACAGAAGCCTTCAGCGATGTGGTAACCGAGCTTGCAGCCGACGCCGGCGTCGAACTCACGACCTCGATTGCCGCAGGCTTTTCAACCGATATCAAAACGCTGCATCCGGGTGGGGTCGTTCTCGACACCGCAGAGGCAATCGAGGCGGATTTCATCGTCGTCCCGCGAGAACCCGCATCGGATGCGAAAAGCGACGTCCTTGAGACGGCCGCCGAGTACGTCCTGCTGTATGCGAGCCAGCCGGTGTTGTCGGTCTAAAAAGCGGATTGTCGGCCTGAAATAGCCGAGTCGACTGATTACTCGTCGTCTTCGTCGATTCGAATCGCCATTTCGAGTTCAAAGCTTTCGGCACCGGTCGTCTCGAAGCCGACTTTTTCGTACAGCGAGACGGCCGGATGATTCCAGCGCTCGACGGTGAGCCACACCTTACAAATGCCGTGTTCGTCGCCGTAGCCCAGCAGTGATTCGATCAGGTGCGTGCCGATACCGGCCTGTTGGTAGTCTTGGAGAACGAAAATCGCGAGTTCGTAATCGTTGTCGCCGTCCGGTACGAGCGTTGAGTGGCCGGCGGCTCTTGTGCCGTCCCAAGCGATCACGTTCAGACAGTCGTCGGCCAGAATGCCCTCAAGCCAAGTGCGGACACGGGATTCTTTGCCCGGTGGGATTCCTTGGGCACGATCCGAAGGATCGAACTCGGTATACATCTCGACAAGCGCATCGAACTCGGCCTCAGAGGAGTCGTAAGGTCGAATCTCAATGGTCCGTCCGGTACGGTCGACAAACTCCAGTGGCGGGGTTTCGAACGGTCCCGAAACGGTATCCGGATAGCGGCGGTTCGAGTTCATCTGACGAGAGTCACCGTGACGTGTGAGTTCAACAGCACGAACTCAGCGGTTTTGTTGATTGTGATTTTTCCCATCGGACTGGTGGTGTTGCCCCCCAGCACCAACTCGTCGAACTCCTCGGATTCAGCGATTGCGACCAACTCGCCGGCAGGTTCGGCGTCGATTTCCCGGAGGTCGACTGATAGTGCTGTGTCGGCAACGACGTCTTCGACCTGCTCGGCAAGCGCCGCGTGGGTCGTCTCGGCCGTTCCGGTGAGTGCGACAGTCAGCTCGTCGCCCGCAGCGACCGCGCGGTCGACAGTACGGTCAAGTGCGTCGACCGACGCCTGGCTGCCATCGAACTCCAGTAGGACCTTCATATCAACTACCCTTGGAGCGACTGTTCAAAAACGTTGCCTGTCGAGCACATCTACAGCCGGTCCAGAGACGACGAAACCCACACCGCAGCCAGCGACTTCCTGAGGCGTCTCGAAGCCACGGCAATCCTTTTGATGAGCCCGTTCGGAACGAGGGTATGGACGACGACACCGGCCAGTCCCCGAGTCCCGACTCACCGGCCGCAACCGAATCGCAGCCNACAGCAGCCGAGCCGACAGAGCCAGCTTCCACAGAGCCAGAGCCGAAGAGCGATTCTAAGGAGTCGACGGATGACCCCGAGGAGTCGGCCACCGCCGTCCCCGCAGACGTTCAGAAATACGAACGCTTTAGCAAAATGGACGGTGCCCAATACGACCGGGTCAACGAGTTTCTGCGGGACCGAACGTACATCACCGCCCGCGAGTGGGCAATCGCGCGGCTCTGTTCGGATTTCCGGACCGAAACCGGCGTCGAGATGACCAAAATCGGCGACAACCTCCCACGACTGGTCCCGTTTATGACCGACACCTACACCCCACAGGCAGTCAATCAGGCGCGGTCGTCGTTCGAAGGGAAAGTGACGAAATCCGGTGCGACCTTTCTGTATGGCGCGATGTCTGGCTTTTTTACCGCCGAAGAACTCGACGAACTGATGTACGAGGTCACCGAAATCGCCAAGTTTCTTCTTGAAGTCGAGGGCGTCGACCTCGCGGTGGCCGACGAGCTAGATGCCGAAGAGCGGATCTCCTCTGTGATGCGAGAGGTCAGAGCCGAAAGCGCCGAACTCAGAGCCGAAGAGGTCGAATGTCCTCACTGTGGTGAGACACACAACCCTGACAGCTCGTAGCCCGCCTTCGAGTGGGCGGGCGACGTCTCCAAACGGTCGACAGTCATGACAGTTGGCAACCAATTTCATGGGCCAGCGGGCCGAACGGTCCGTGTATGGCATTACTGAAATCAGATAGCGACCCCCTCGAAGCGACTGCCGAAGCCGCGACAGACAACGAGCTCCAACAGACGGCCGAAACCCGCGGGGCTGATCTGGCGTTGATCGCCTCGGCAGCATCAGTGCTGTTGGCCTGGCACCAGTTTTATCTCAAAGGCAACAAAACCCGTGGGCTGTTTATCGGGCTGTGGCCGCCGACAATCTTGGCGTTCGGAAGCTATCTCAACCAACAGGCGATTCTCGATAAACTCGAACAGTCGCTGTTGAGCACTCCCGGTGGCTTCGATTCGTTGAAGAAACTGCTCACGGAATAACGACCCAACGCCGTGGGCTCGAAGCTCCGATTTTTCAACTGACCATACTGATAGAAAGCGTTTTCCCCGGCGACTGTGAGTTGCCAAACAGATGCGGTCTGTCGCCCTCTCAGTCATCCTAGTGGTGCTCCTCGCTGTTGGAGCGACGCCACTTGTCGCCGCCGGCGTTGGCGAACAGCCGGCAGCCAGCCACACCGACAGTCATGCCGCTGTCGGAGATTTTGCTGCCAGTGAGCCGACGGTGCTATCGACACAACAGCAGATCGACGAGCCACCGTCGACGACGTTTACAATCAATCTCCGGTCGGATCGGGATGCTGATTGGGTCGTGACCGTCGAGTACGACCTCGAAACGGATGGCCAACAGCAGGCGTTCGGCTCGCTTGCCGAGGAGTTCGAAGCCGGCACACAGGACGACTCACTCGCCGGACCTGCAGGCATCCAGATCGACCTCTATGAGAACCTCGCCGCGCTCGCCAGCGAGCGGACCGACCGGGAGATGACAATCAGCAACGTCGAACGCTCGGCGGAACTCGAAGACGGTGTGGGCACGCTCGAACTCTCGTTTACCTGGAGTGAGTTCCTCGAAGAACAGACCGACGACGAGAACGACGAACAGCTGGTGTTCAACGACGCGCTCGGTGCGCCCGACGAGGGGACGTGGCTGCGTTCGCTGGGCGAAAACCAACAGCTGCGAATTACGACGCCGGGCGGCTATTCGATCACGAGCGCGAACGTCGCCTTCAGCCAGAACACAGTCGACATCGAGGGCCCACACACATTCGACCCCGATGATCACATCAAGATTACACTCGAACCCTCACCGTTCGGTGGCGTCTCGTGGGAGCTGCTTGGTGCGGCGGTTGTCGTTGCGGCGGCGATTATCGGCGGGGCATTCCTGTTGCGGCGGCGGGACGTGCCCACATCGCCGGCTGCAAACGGCGGTGTCGACACTGAGCCAGCCGGCCAGTCGACCGACCCGTCGACTGACTCGCCGTCGACCACATCGTCGGCTGAGCCGGCAGCCGAGGCCGACGCGGAGCCGGCCGAAGACCTCTCGTTGCTTGCGGACGACGAGCGGGTACTTCGGCTGCTGGATGACAACGGCGGGCGGATGCGACAGGCCGAAATCGTTGCCGAGACCAAGTGGTCGGATGCCAAAGTCTCACAGCTGCTGTCGTCGATGGCCGAAGACGACCAAATCACCAAGCTTCGAATCGGCCGCGAAAACCTGATCTCGCTGCCGGATGTCGATGCTCTTGATGGCTCAAAACGCGACGAGGAGTAAGCGGCGGTTCCGTCACCTACTTGCGCCGACGGTTCGTACCCTGAGTCAATGGAGTATCTGGAGCGTCGGGTCGGATTAGTCAACCGTCGACTCGAATCAGTGATCGAGTCAACCGACCCCGAGGAGTTGGCCGGCCAACTCGAAGACGTCGTGCTTGCGGGCGGCAAGCGCGTCCGGCCTGCTGTGACGCTGTTGGTCTGTGAATCACTGGGCGGCGAGCCCGAAGACGCCGTCGACTTCGCCGCAGGAGTCGAACTCGTCCACAACGCCTCGCTGGTGATCGACGACATCATCGACCGCTCGGCTGTCCGCCGTGGGTCTGCGAGTTCATGGGCGGCCCACGGCTACGGGCCGGCGATTATCGCCAGTGACGGCCTGCTGGGTGAGGCGTTCGGCCTCTTTTTGGAGAGCCCACAGGCCATGGAGATCGTCGCCGACTCGATGGTTGAACTCGGCGAAGGCGAGGCCACCGAACTGGTTGAGCGCCCCACGAACGAAGCCGAGTATATGACGCTTGCGCGCCGGAAAACGGGTGCGCTGTTTCGAGCCGCCGCGGAACTCGGCGCGGTTGCCGGCGGCGCGGACGACGAAACCGTCGACGCCTTCGGCGAGTATGCCGAGCGCGTCGGGGTGGCCTTCCAGATCCGCGATGATGTGCTGGATGCGACCGCCGATGCCGAGGCACTGGGCAAACCCGCAGGCCACGACGAGACGATGGATCGACCCTCGCTGGTGCAGGTGACGGATCTCACCCCCGAGGAGGGTGACAAACGGGCCCGCAAACAGTCGGATCTGGCACTGGCGGCACTCGATAGAACCGGCGTCGAAGAGACGGACGCCAAAGCCTATCTGCGCGATCTCGCCGAGTTCGTCGTCGTCCGCGAGAAGTAACGCCGGGCAGACGAGATATTCACGAAGATGTGTATTTTCGACTGTTTGTGTATCGGTATATTCATCATTTCACAACGGCGACCGTAAGGGTATGAACAGAGCACAGAAGGCCGCACTGCAACTGCAGGCGGTGGCGGTACTCCGGATGCTCAAAACCAGCCGGACCTACGAGGAACTGTCGGCCGAGACGGGGCTGCCGGCTGGTGATCTCAACCGGTATGTCAACGGCCATGTGCTGCCGGGCGTCGACCGCGCCCGCGAGGTGGTCGAGGCGGTCGGCCGCGAACTGCTGGCCGACGAGCTGGCCCGCCGAGTTCGGTTCGACGACGAGGGCTACGTCGACAACTCAGCGGTAGTGTTCGATCAGTCGTTTTTGGACCTCGTCGCGCCCGTTGCAGCCAACAGTTTCGGCTTTGAGCGACCCGATGTGGTGTTGACCGCCGCAACCGACGGCATCACCATTGGTGCGGCGATGGCCTCATACTTCGATGCGCGGCTAGCCTATGCGAAAAAATCCAAAGAGACGGCCGTCGAGGAGTTTATCGAGGCCCGCCAGCGGCTCGCCTCGGGCATCGAGTTGACCTACTATCTGCCAGCCTGTGCGCTGGATGCGGGTGAGTCGGTGTTGATTGTCGACGATCTGGTCCGCTCAGGCGAAACCCAAGAGCTGCTGGTCGATATTGCTCACCAGACAGAGGCGTCGGTTGTCGGCGTTTTCGCGCTGATCGCCGTCGGCAACCGGGGGATGTCTCGGGCTCGCGAGCTAACCGACGCCCCGGTTGCGGCGCTCTCGACGTTCGAATGAGAGCCAATAACGAACGCTTTTGAGCTGTTTTCGTCAACAGGTCGTATGAACAGGCTTCACGAATCGCTCCACGAGGCTCCGATAATCGACAAAGATGGCTACGAGTATGTCGTCCATCCGATCAGCAACGGCGTGCCGATGCTTGAGGCGAATCTGCTCAGAGAAGTCATCGTCGAGATCATACGGTCGGTCGATCTGGACGTCGACAAAATCGTCGCCCCCGAGGCGATGGGGATCCATCTCGCAACGGCTCTTTCATTGCAGACAGACATCCCACTGGTCGTTATCCGCAAGCGCCCCTACGGTCTGGCTGATGAGGTGCCGCTGCACAAAACAACCGGCTACTCGGAATCCGAGATGTATATCAACGACGTTGCGGCCGGCGACCGGCTGTTGATCGTCGACGACCTGCTGTCGACCGGTGGTACGCTGGCGGCAATCTGTGATGCGCTCGATTCGATTGGAGCCGAGATCGCCGACATCGCAGTCGTTATCAAAAAGAACGGCCCCTCAGCGATGGACGAGACCGACCACGAGGTGACGAGCCTCGTCGAGATTGAAGTCGAAAACGGCGAAGTAACGATTCTGTGAACGTTAGATCTCGTCGCCGTCGATGTTCTCAACAATAAACGAATCCGACTCGAACATCAGCTGTTCGTCGCTCCAGTCGTCATACTCCGTGCCGCCCCAGACGATCTCGTCGCCCTCGCCAGCCATCATGTCCTCGCGAATATCCATGACCGCATCGACGACGTCGTCGGGGACCTCTGGTCCGGGCTCGCTGATGTCGACTGCGCCCTCTTCGAGACCGAGCAGGGTGATGCCACCCTCCCACGTTCCTTCGCTAGCGCGTTCGATAATGTCCATGTAGACGACCTCCCAGTTGAACACGGGCGTCATGAGATAGTTATCGCCAGCGATATCGGCGGCAGACTCCGCATAGCCGGTTGCCCAAATATCTTCACTCGCGGCCGTCTCAAGTGCCGACGGCGAATCTTGGTGTTGGGCCATCACGTCGACGTCCTCGTCGCTGATCAGCGTCTCGGCGTTTTCGCCCTCGGTGGCCGGATCGTACCAGTCGTTGGTCCACTGGACGTGGACGGTCGCCTCGTCGTTGGCAGCCTCGACGCCCAGTGCGAAGGCATTAATATCGTGGTAGACGGTTGCGACCGGGTTGGCCGCAACGTAGCCGATACTGTTTGTTTCGGTGACCATTCCGGCGGCGTAGCCGACAAGATAGCGGGCCTGATACAGTTTCTCGTAGAACGCGCCGTAGTTCTCACCGGCGTCGAGTCCGGCGGCGACCTCAAAGGCAGTGTCAGGATACTGCTCGGAGGCCGATGCCATCGGATCAGTGAAGCCAGAGCTGAGTCCGAACACAACGTCGTAGCCCTGTTCGGCATACTGGCTTGCGGTCTGTTCGACGTTGCCCGCAGCGACGCTTTCGACATAGGTGCTGGCGAAATCGTCCAGCTGCTCGACGGTCGCCTGTCGACCCGAATCGTGCGAGGAGGTCCAGCCGGCGTCGTCGGCTTCGGCGAAGTAGATCCACGCGGCCGAGGCTGCTGCTTCCTCGGGCGTTAGTTCGTCGTCGCCGTCGTCGTCGCCGAGACAGCCCGCGGCCGCCCCAACCGAGAGCGCACCGACAGCCCCAAGAGCCTGTCGACGCGTGAGTGAACTGCTGTGCGAACTTTTAGTCGTGTCTGACATTCAGGTGTATACTATCAACAATTCCTCTTAAACCATCCTATTTTTCCAGCCAGTACCCGGTTATGGTGACTGGCTGTCAGCCTGCAGTCGGATGGGGCATCGACCGTGCCGCCCAAAGCTACTCGCGGTCGTAGCTTTTCAGTAGCGCCGACGGTGCGCCCAACTCGTTGCGGTTGGCCTGCCGCATTACATACCACAGCACGGCGATGGTCAGCAGGTAGGGGTAGGTNTTCATTACTTGTGGGTTCAACAGGAACTGGAACGTTGATTCAAGTGCGCTAANACCGACGAGGTCGACGACATACTCGCGGACGGCACTCGAACGGAACGACAATGCGTCGATGGCCGCAAAGAAGTAGGCACCACCTAACAGNGGGATGATTCGCCACTGTGCGAAGATCACGAGCGCAACGGCAATCCAGCCGCGGCCCGCGGTCATTTCGACGCCCCAGAAGTTGGTGAACGCCAACGAGAGCTGTGCACCGGCCGCACCAGCCAGTGCACCACCGATTAGCACGCAGGCATACTGGATGTAGAACACAGGGACGCCAGCTGTATCAGCCGTTTCGGGGTCTTCGCCGACCGCGGTGATTTCGGCACCGATGTTCGTCCGGAACAGCACATACCAGACAACGGGTACCAACAGCAACGACAGGTAATCCAGGGCGGTGATCGAAAACAGCGCGGTACCCAGAATCGGAATCTCGACCAACCCTGGAATCGCGATTCGCTGAAAGCCCTCGATTGATTGGCCGACGTAGCCACGGCCGAAGTAGGTCGTCAACCCGACACCCAGTAGGGTGAGCATAATGCCGCTGATCACCTGGTCGGCCTTCAGTGAGATACACAACACCGCATGAACCAGCGCCAACGCCATCCCCGCAAGAATACCGACACCGAAGCCGACCCAGATACTGCCGGTGAGAACTGCGGCCGCAAAGCCGCCGAGCGCGCCTGCGAGCATCATTCCTTCGACACCCAGATTCAGCACGCCGCTGCGTTCGGCGATTAACTCGCCCATTGCAGCCAACAACAGTGGCGTCGCAAGCCGAACCGTCGACTCCAAGGTTGCCGCAAAGAGGCTCATTGTGAACCTCCTGTCTGTGGGTCGGCCTCAGACCTGCCCCAGGTGAGGCCGATGCGGTGGTCTTTGAGGAACTCCGCAGTAAGCAAAAACAGAATCGTCAGCGCGACGATCACATCGACCAGCGCGCTGGGAACGTTCTGGGTGACCGCAATCGTCGTCCCGCCGGCGGTCAACACGCCGAAAAACAGTGCGGCCAACAACACCTGGCCGACCCCGTTGCGGCCCAAAAGCGCAATGGCAACCGCGGTAAAGCCATACCCTGGTGAAAAGTCCTCGAACAGTCGACCATGGACGCCGGCGACCTCGACAATCCCGGCGACGCCAGCGAGCAGCCCGCCGAGAACGAACACCGTGATGTAGACCTTGTACGTGCTAATTCCTGCCTGGGTGGCGGCTGCGGGGTTCGAGCCAATGAAGACGATCTCATAACCCAGCCGAGTGTGGTTCAACAGAATGTAACTCACAATGGCGACCACGACGATCAGTACAACGCCGACGTGTAGCCGAGGAGTGAGCAGTGACGGAAGCTGGGCCGCATCAGGCAGTCGGTCGGTCGCCGACTGGCCGCCTGAGCCCTGCAGCGGCCCGCGGAGCAGATAGCCGGTAAACGTCGTCGCCGTAAAGGTGAGCATCAGTGAGGAAATAATCTCGTTGACACCGTGTTCGGCCCGTAGATAGCCCGGAATCGCCCCGTATAGTGCGCCAGCGATCCCGGCCGCAACCACCATGAGTGGAACCAACAGCAGCGCAGAGAGGTCGACATAGAGTGCGATGGTCGTCCCGACAACCGCGCCGACGAACAGTTGACCCTCCGCGCCGATGTTCCAGAGGCCGGCTTTTAGCGGGATATAGACCGCCAGCCCGGCGAAAAACAGCGGCAAGGCAGTCGTCAACACGTCCGCAAAGCCGCTAACGGTCGACGGTTGAATAATAAACAGCTCCCAGTAGACCGAAATCGGATTAATATTGAGCCACAGCAGTGGAACCGACGCGACAAGCAACGCCGCAAGAATCGTCCCAACGGGCGCGCCGTACGAGAGCCACTGGGGAACCTCCTCGCGGTTTTCGACGGTGAGTTCCGGACTCATTGTGCCTCCGGGATGAGTTGTTCGTCCGTATCGGGAGCCGAGCCAGTCGACATGTAGACGCCGAGTTCCCATTTGTTGGTTGCGGTGGGCGTCGTCTCGTAGACGAACGCACCGTCGTACAGCACGAGAATCCGATCGCTGAGATCCAAGATCTCATCGAGATCCTCCGAGATAAGGACGACACCGGTGCCGTCTTTCTGTTGGTCGACCAACTGCTCGCGGATGTGTTCGATTGCCCCGACGTCGACGCCGCGGGTCGGCTGGTTGGCAACCAGCAGTGTCGGCGCGCGGGCGAGTTCGCGGCCCAAAATCAGTTTCTGGAGGTTACCGCCGGACAGCGTGCCCGCGGGTGTCCGAGTAACATCGGTGACGCCCCGAACGTCGAAGCGCTCGACCAGGCTGTCGGCATACGATTCGAGCCCATCGTAGTCCAGAAACAGCCGGCTGTTGTCGAGTTCACCGTTCCGGTAGATCTTCACACCGGCGTTGTGCATCACACTCAGCGTTTCGGCACAGCCGTGGGCATACCGGTCTTCGGGAATAAACGAGACGCCCGAATCAATGATTTTGCGCGGGGGAGCCCCCGTCAGGTTCTCGCCGTCGACAGTTATCTGGCCAGCGGTAAGTGGTCGGTAACCGATCAGACACTCGGCCAACTCGCGTTGACCGTTGCCGCTGACGCCCGCGATGCCGACAATTTCGCCGGCTTCAACCGAGAGGTCGACACCTTCGAGCGCAGGGAGTCCCCGATTATCGCGTGCCTCCAAACCGGTGGCCGAAAGCACCGTCTGGCCCGTGGGAACGCGTTCTTTGTCGATATCGAACAGTACCTCACGGCCGACCATCATCTCGGCGAGATCGCTTCGCGAGACGCTGTCAGTCTCGACGGTGTCGACGCGAATGCCGTCTCGGAGCACGGTCACTCGGTCGGCCAACCGCTCGATTTCCCAGAGTTTGTGCGTGATGAAAATAACGGAGAGTCCTTCGTCGACGAGCGTCGAGATCGTCTCGAACAGTTGTTCGGATTCAGTCGGTGTGAGCACGGCCGTCGGTTCGTCGAGAATCAGTAGATCGATGTCCCGATACAGGGCTTTGAGAATCTCGACGCGCTGTTGTTCGCCAACGTCGAGTTCCCAGACCTTGGCTGAGGGGTCGACCGCGAGGCCGTACTGCTCGGCGAGTTCCGAAAGTCGCTTTCGGGGGCCGGCTCGATCACGGCCAAAAAGGCGTTTGAGTCGGTCGACGACGCCATCGCCCGTCGCGGTGTGTTCGCGTTCGCCCAAGACGATATTTTCGAGCACGGTCATCCGCGGGATGAGCATGAAATGTTGATGGACCATCCCGATGCCGGCGTCGATAGCGTCTTTCGGAGCTTCGAACGCCTGGGGTTCGCCATTGAACCGGATCGTCCCCGAACTCGGCGAGTAGAGCCCATACAGAATGTTCATCAGTGTGCTTTTGCCGGCTCCGTTCTCGCCAAGCAGCGCGTGGACCTCTCCACGGTCGACCGAAAACGAGATTTTGTCGTTGGCGACAACATCGCCAAACCGCTTGGTTACGTCAGTTATTTCGAGCAGTGGATCAGACGCCATAATCTGGTAACGTGAACACGCTCGCACGAAGCCGACAGCCAGCCGAATCAAATCCGACTCCGGAGGCAGTCATACGTGGCCTCAACGCCGAGCGGTTCATACTACTGAGTAAGTTCAAGCAGACTGGGTTATGTGTTTCCGTTTAGCGATCTTTCAGGCATATAGCAGTTTGAAGGTGGAAAACAGCTTGTCTCGGCTAGTCAAGCGAAAGAACGTCCAACAAGAGTCGGAAAATCGGGATACAACCAGACAGACAGTCGGTTTATGCGACAATGAAGCTAACAGTGGAGCTTCGATGTGTCGATACATCAACCGTCAAGGCGGAGTGTGAGACGACGACACAGCGTAACACTGGATTCTTTTAGCTGGCGGTGCTACCCATGGTGATGTCAGCTCTCATCTTGTACGAACTGCCCGGCTGTCCGTACTGTGCGAAAGTAACCAACAAACTCGACGAACTCGGCGTCGAGTACGAATCGCGGAAAGTGCCCCGGTCGCACAGCGAACGAACCGAAGTCAAAGAGATCAGCGACCAGACCGGCGTCCCTGTTATTATCGACGAAGCCCACGATATCCACGGCATGCCCGAAAGCGACGATATCGTTGCGCACCTCGAAGCCAACTACGCCTGATCAGGCCTCGTGCGGCTCGGTCGACCGCTCGCGAATCAGTTCTCTGATGCGGTCGGGGTCGTCGATTTCGGCGAGTTCCTCACAGGAGACGATGGCGGTATCCTTGATTGATTCCTGTTTGACACGGTTGGTTGTGAAGTAGATCGACCGCGTTTCGGTGACGCGACCGATTGAACTCATCAGCCGGGCGCGTTTTTCCGCACTCGGGGTGAACGGCGAATGACCCGTCAGCACGGTCGGCTCGCGGTCGTCGCTGTCCTCGCTGACGGCTTTAAACGGCGAGCGGGTCGTCGGATGGACGTTGAAGCCGGCGTTGGTTAGCACCGTCAGAATGTGTTGGTCATCGGGGTCGACGTCCGGGCTTTCAGGAATCGGATCGGTCTCACGGACATCCTCAGCGCCGTCGAACACCGAGACGGGATTCGAAAACGGCCGGTTGAACAGCTCTTCGAGTTGGATCGCAACCTCGATAGAGGCGTTCATCCCGTCTTCGTACTTCGAGACCGTCCGCCGGGAGACGCCCAACTCAGTGGCGAGTCGACCCAGCGACCAGCCGCGTTCTTCGCGTTCGTCGGCCAGCAGGTCGCCATCGATGCTGACGTACAGCCCACCCGGAGCAGCATAAATCAGCGGCGGCACCTCCTCGATGAACAGGTCGTAGGCCGTATCCGGATTGAACACGGGCACGCCGTGTCGGAAGTAGACGACGCCCGGTTCGAGATCCTGGTTCCGAGTTCGCAGCCCGATCACCAGCGGCGTCGCCGACAGGTAATCGCCCAGCCGCCGCAGCTCGGCACCCGTTTCGCCCGTCAGAGCGTCGATATTGCCGAGGATTTTCAAGAGCACGAGGTCCTCGCCGCGGCGGGCCGCAAGGTCGAAGCTCTTGGGTCGGACCGAACACCGCTCGCTGACGAGAAACCCTGCATCCTCCAGCATCGCGGTGATGTTGCCGACCAGTGCGGTTCGTGACATACCGGAACGTAAGCGATTTCAGACGTATATGTGTTGCGTCGGTACGCAGGCCACCGAGGCTTCGTCACGGGATTTTTTGAGGCGTCACTGAGCGCATTTATATACCGGCGCGGAGCCGAAAGCGGTTTTCGCGCCCGCTGAGTAGCCTCAGCGATGACTGTTATCGGCCTCGACGACACCGATTCGCGCCGCGAAGGGATGTGTACGACCTACCTCGCGGTTCGTATCGCCGAGCAACTTGAGGCCGCCGGCTATTCAGTCGACCGCCGGCTCTTAGTCCGACTTAATCCCGCAATAAAACACAAAACGCGGGGCAACGCCGCGCTCGCACTCCAGACGTCGATGCCGGCCGTCGACGCCTTCGAGGTGGCCTGCGAGCAGGTCGACGTCTTAGCTATCGACGCCGACAGCAAGACGAGTCCGGGAGTCGTCGTCGCCCCAGGCGACCCCGACGATGTCCCCGAGACGGTCGTTGTGCACGCCATGCGGGCGATCCGTCATACACACACGCTGGACGAGACGTGTGAACTGCTCGATGACGTCGGTTACCGACATCGTGGGTGGGCTGCAGACGGCGTGGTTGGCCGCGGTCGGATCGGCGCGCTGGCCGCAGTCGGCGCGTGGGCAGCGTTCGACGACTGGAGCTACGAAACGGTCGCCTATCGTGCCTTCGAGCGTTGTGGGACACCCCGCGGAGTCGACCACGCGGCCGTGTTCGAGGCCGCCGATACGGGCTATCCCACGGTGTGGGATACCGTCGATCGAACGGCCGGCGAGGCGGTCTGTGTTCCCAACGCACCGGGGCCAATTCTGTACGGCATTCGCGGTGATGACCCCAACGAAACCGAGCGGATTGCCGCCGAAATCGCTTCGGGCGAACGGACCGAAGCCGTCGACAGACAGGCGACTTTTCTGACGAATCAGGGCACGGATAGCCATCTCGCCGAGGGTTCGATCGGCTCGCTGCGAGAAGGCGCTGGCTACCGCGTCGACGGTGTCGTCCGTTCTGAGCCCGAAACCCGCCGTGGCGGTCACGTCTTTTTTCAGTTAGGCAGTGACTACTCCAGCGACGGTGCCCAGAACCACACCGACCGAGATACTGCCAACATCGAGTGTGCGGCCTTTGAGCCAACCAAACGGTTCCGCGAGCACGTCCGCAGCCTGCGGGTCGGCGACCGACTAACGGTCTGTGGTGAACACACTAAGGGAACGATCAAACTCGAAAAGTTCGCCGTTAGAGCGTTAAACCGCACCAAACGAGTGACGCCCGAATGTCCCGACTGCGGTCGACGGATGAAATCCGCCGGGCGGAATCAGGGTTATCGCTGCCGGCCGTGTGGCACTGCTGCGCCAGGGAAAATCGAACAGAACGTCGACCGCAAGCTTTCGGTCGGCTGGTATGAGGTGCCACCGCTCGCACGTCGACATATCGCCAAGCCGCTTGTTCGCGGTGGGTTTGACGGGCCAGTCCATCCCGAACGGTAGCCAACGGAGAGGGCGGTTGTATTTATGTCTACAAGCCGAACAACGAAGTTATACTGATGATCGAGAGTGTCATTGACGTAGCGTTTCGATGGCTCTTGATTATCGGACTTCCCGCACTGTTCGTGTTTTTCGTACTCAAAGGCGCGCTGATCGGCAAGCCGCTGCCGACGACCATCTTCTTGCCAGGGTATGTGCTGGCGATTTCAGCCAGTGGGGCCGAACTGGCGTGGGTCGCGCTCGTCTCGTCGGGTGGCTACGTCGGCGGCCAGCTGGTTATTTACTATGGGGCCAAACGCGGTGGCGTCTCGTACGTCAACTCCTCGCCACGTTTTTCGGTGCCACAGAAGCGACTTGATCAGGTCGAACGCTGGTTTGACAACTACGGTGGGATTGGCATCTTCGTGACGAATCTCGCCCCATACATTCGTGGGCTGATCACGATTCCGGCCGCCGTCGCAAACTACCCGGTCGGTCGGTTCGTCTTTTTTGTCTGGAGTTCGACGTTTCTGTACCATCTGGCCGTCGTCGCTGCCGCAGTTGGCCTTATCCGGACGATCTGGTAGCAAGTCAGTAACTGTCGACGTTCGTGCCGACCGAACAGACGTACTCGCCTTCGGCGACCTGCGGTAGCCGCCGAGAGCGCCAGAAAATCCCGTTGTTGTCCGCCGAGACGCTGGCTCTGGTTCGGCCAAACACATCGGTAACCGTAAACAGCGTTTGGCCAGTCGAAACACGGGAGCCGAGATCGACCTGATAGTCGACAATGCCGCCAGCAGGCGAGCCGTACTGGTCGAAGCGTTTGGCGCGAATCTGGCGGTTGACCGCTGCGTCGCCGTCGAGAAATCCGTACGCTCTGAGCACGTTAAACACACCGTCGACGCCCTGTTCAATGCTGGATTCACTGAAACCGACTGCCCCGCCGAGTTCAGGATCGATTGTCGGGATACCCTCATCAGGGCCAACACGAGCCAGTTGGCCCTCGGGGCCTTTCTGGTCAAGCACGTAGCCGCAGTCGAAGGTTTTTGCCAGCCGGAGACACTCACTGTGCATGGAGTGGCGTCGACCACACCGGACCCGGACCTCGTCGATCATCCGGCTGGTCGAACCCTGGTGGAGATCCAAGATGAGGTCGGCCGTCCGGGCGGCCTCAAAAACAGCGGCCGTTATTCGCTCGCTGGAGCTGCCGGTTTCGTCGCCCGGAAACGTCCGGTTGAGCTTGCGGTCGTCGATTGGGTTGCGGTGTTCGCCCACCTGAAAGCCGTAGTAGTTGACGATGCCGACGACCAGTATCGATCCTGCGAGTTCGGCCGGGTCGAGTTGGGGAACCACCCGCCGAATCACGCCCAGCCCGTTGAGTTCGTCACCNTCGCTGACCGCCTGCATGTACAGCCGTTTGCCTGGCTCAGCGCCATTGATGACGGCCACCGGGAGTTTGACGCTGGTTCCACTGCGGGTTTCGCCGACCGCGAGTCGACCCACATCGAGTTCGCCGGGAGCCGCACTCGCAGTGCCGAGCGAGATCGTCATTGGCCAAACTGTGGGTCGGCCCGGTCTTTAGGGGTTCGGTCGGGGCGAACAAGGTGGTGGGTCGGTGGGATTTTGTCGACTGCCAAAAACAATTGAGTATGAGCGACCGCGAGACCAGCCCGCTTGCGGGCTACCGGCAGTTTCTCTCCCTCCGCGGAGATGTACTCGTCTTGTCGGTGGCGATGTTCGCCTTCTCGCTGGGCTTTCAGATGACCACGCGATTTCTGCCCGAATATCTCAACGTCCTGGGAGCCAGTGCCTTTGTCATCGGCGTTTTTGGGACGTTTGGCAACCTGATCAGCGCGATCTATCCGTATCCGGGCGGTGCGGTTTCGGATCGCATCGGCTCGCGGTACGCCCTCACCGTGTTCGGGCTGCTGTCGACGCTTGGGTTTCTGCTCTGGTTTATCGCGCCCTCCTTCGGCACCGTCACCGTCGCGGGCGTGACGATCCAGCCGTGGATCTGGGTGTTCGTCGGCCTCGTGCTCGCTCAGGCCTGGAAATCTTTCGGGCTGGGCGCGACCTACGCCATCGTCAAACAGAGCGTCGAACCCAGCCGGCTCGCACGGGGATTCGCCAGCACCGAAACCTTCCGCCGGTCGGCGTTTCTGATCGGGCCGGTGCTGGCGGCGGGGCTGCTCACGCTGCATCCTGCCTTCGAGGTCAGCTTCCGGTATGTGATCGCCGTTGCGGTCGTCTTCGGTGCGGTTGCGACGATTGTCCAGCATTTCTACTACGACGCCAGCGGCGATTCGTTCGGCAAATCATTCGGCGGGCTCGCCCAGATTCGTGCGGACCTCCGGTCGATGCCCGCAACGCTCCGACCCCTGCTCGTTGGCGATACGCTGGTTCGGTTTGCCAACGGGATGGTGTACGTCTTCTTTATTATCGTCGTCACGGACTTCCTGCAGGTCGGCCTGGAGCTCCCACTGCCGGTTGTGGGTGTGGTCGACCTCTCGCCGGCGGCCTTTTTTGGCCTCCTGTTGGGCATCGAGATGCTGGTCGCGCTGCTTGTAATGGCTCCCTCGGCGGCGGCCGCCGAGCGCGTCGGACTCAAACCCGTCGTCGCTGCCGGGTTTGCGGTGTATGCGATCTTTCCGATTCTGCTTATTAGCGCGCCAGCCAGCGCGACAGTGCTGGTCGTCCTGTTTGCCTTTTCAGGCGTCCGGTTTGCGGGACTCCCCGCACACAAGGCACTGATCGTCGGCCCCGCCGAAAAGGACGCCGGCGGTCGGGTAACCGGCTCCTACTACCTGTTGCGGAACACGGTCGTCATCCCGAGCGGAGCCATCGGTGGGGCGCTGTACGGCGGGATTCCAGACCCAGTTGGTGGTGGCCAGCTCATTGCCGGCAGCCCAACGCTGGCGTTCGCCATCGCGACCGTGATTGGGCTGGTAGGCACTGGCTACTTTCTGGTGTTCGGTCGGGAGTTCGAGGCCTACCGCTAACCACAACCCATAGCACCCCGGCCGGTAACTACCACCTAGAGCCGTGAACCGAACACAGCTAGATCGGATCGTTGCGGCGGCCGTCGGGCTCGTGGTCCTGCTTGGCGGTGTCGCTGTCTGGCAGGCCAGCCAGTCGACTGCCGGCCATATGGGGCCGGGAGGCGGCGGCATGCAGACAACCCAACCGCTCTGGATACTGATTGGCACGTTTCTCGTGGCGGGCGTGATTGTGGCGATCTATCTCGGTGCGCGCTCACAGTTCGACACCGAAGCCGCCCCGACAGAAACGGCTGGGGTATCGACGGCGGATGGTGAGTCGTCACCATCGCCAGAAAACGAGTCGACGGTAACGCCCGAAAACGAGTCGAGGGACACAGCCCAAAAGCCTGAAACGCCAGCCGAGCCAGACGAACAGGCGGATTCGAAACCACCGAGAGAGCTGTTGGAGCTGTTGCCGGATGACGAACGGCGGATTTTGCAGCCCGTTGTCGACTCGCCGGGGCTGACCCAGATCGAACTCAGAGACCGGGCCTCGTTTTCGAAAAGCAAGGTCAGCCAGACGGTGACCGATCTCGAAAAACGCGGTTTGTTGTACCGCGAACCGCAGGGTCGGACATATCGGATCTATCCAAGCGAGGATCTGTCGACGCAGTCGACCGAGAACCGCTGAGCCGGTCGTCGTCGGCCGCGGTGAACGAACTTATCTGTGAAAAACGATTAGAGCCGTCTATAAACGTTCTACGGCGTTTTGCTGGCTGTGTTCACACCCATACCCATATTCCCTAACCGGCTGTAGGGATCACTGAGGAGATCGAAATGACACGAACACTCATCCGAATCGGGCTCGCGCTGGTCGTACTGCTTGCAGTCGCTGGCGCGGTCGGTATCGCCAGCGCGGAGATGACATCGGGCGTCGACGACCAACACAACCACAGCGACCACCAAGCAGACGATCGTACGGGCGATGAACACCACGACAGACACGCAGCCAACACCACAAACCGTGACGCAGGCGAGCAGCACCACGGCCAACACATGGGCGATGAACGACATGGACAGCATGCAGGTGATGAACATGGACAGCATGCAGGTGATGAGCACCACGGCCAGCAGATGGGTGACGAACGCCAGGGTCAGAATGCAGAGGGTGACCGCCACGGCCAGCACATGAGCGACGAACGCCATGGTCAGCACGCAGACGGTGATCGACACGGCCAGCACATGAACGACGAACGCCATGGCCAGCATGGTCATGCGAGTGGTCCTACGAACNGTCGGTAGCGACTCCCTACCGTCGCTCATGACTGGCCGGCAGGCTGTTTTTAGCCGTTGTCGACGGGAAGTGAACCAGAGTGGATTTAGGTAGTCAGTGCCTACGACGGGCCGTGAGCGACGATCACTCAGCCAGTGGCCCCGAGAACATGATTGAGGCCCTCGATGTGAAACGAAACGCGATAGTCGGCCTGCTCATTGGTGGCGGCGTCGCCGCGCTGGCGTACGTAGTGCGGATCTTCGAACTGCTCGGGCCGGTTGCGACCGGTCGCGAGTATCCGATTCTCGGTGAAGAAGGCTGGTTTCTCATGCTGGCGGTCGTCTTTGCGGTTTCGACCGCGTTGCTGGTGGTGCTTGTCCTTTCAGCGATTCGAATGGCACAACTCGTCAAACAGACGAGTTAGTCCGCGCTCGGAGCTTCGGCGTTTTCAAGTGCGGTTTCGGCTTTGGGAGTGAGTTCGTAGATGTTCTGTCGAGCGTCCGCAAAGTAGACATCCTCGTCGACGACGCCAATCGTTTCGAGCCGTTCGAGTGCGTACCGTACCGTGCGAGCAGAGAGCATCGATTCTTCGACGATCCCTTTCTGCGTCAGGGTGCCGTTGTATTCGAGCACCTTAAAAACCAGTTTGGCGCTCGGCGGCAGATCGTCGAGACTCTCTTGATCTGTGGCTGCCATTACCACTACAGAGACTGCACACTGCAATAAAGCTTCATGGGGTCGGCGAGGCCGCAAACGAACTCCTTTTGATGGCCGACACCAAACGCCGCGTATGGCTACAGAATCGGCAGCCGGTCTCTCCGATCACATGCGCGGGGTGACCGTCACGACGATTGCCTGTCTGGCGGGGATTCTCGCCGCACTGGCCTCGGCAGCCGTCGTCGGGACCACCCCCGAGGCGGCTGGCGATATCCA
>SL_5KL_010_SEDDRAFT_10000671_pt1 | contig 21925 bp, 17 predicted proteins | sample SodLakKL_010_SED_FD_9118 | JGI IMG/M metagenome (IMG submission 9118) | reverse complement strand
CCGGATCATTGCGGCCACCAACCGGGACCTGGAGGAACTGGTAGAAAAAGGCGGTTTTCGCCCCGACTTATACCACCGGCTCAATGTTCTCCAGCTTCGAGTCCCCCCTCTGCGCGAAAGGGAGGAGGATATAATTCCCCTGCTGCAATATTTCCTGGAAAAAAGAAACTTCAAGGGTCGGGTGGGGGCCAACATCAGAGAGAAATTTACTGCCTATCACTGGCCGGGCAATGTCCGGGAACTGGAAAATGTGATTGATTATGTTACTGCTATGAGTGACCGGGATATCAGGGAAGAAGATTTACCCTTTTTAAATAAAGTTGAACAATTCAGGAAGGGGGATAAAGAGCTTTTAATCCCGGAAGAATGTCTGGCTGAAGATCTGGAAGATAGGGTTCTGGGATTGATCTTTAGTGCCCGGGGACAGGGTCAGACCGTTGGTCGTAGATCCCTGGTAGAAATTGCCCGCGGGGCAGGAATTGCTCTTCCGGAGAAAAAAGCAGGTTTGATTTTAAAAAACCTGGAGCAACGGGGTTACCTGGAAATCCGGCGGGGCCGGGCCGGATGCCGTTTAACCCCCTCTGGTCTGGAACGGGTCCGGGACCTGCAGGATTAATAAAAGGGACCTAATGGGATAAAGGGTATTAATACCTTTTGTCCCATTTTTTTTATGGCCCGGGGTCCCCGGAAAAAACAGTTTTTCCCCTTATTTTTTTTATGGCACGTAATTTGCAGTTAAATATAATTGAAGTTGAAAAATTAGCTGACAGTTTTCTGGTTTATTTTTCCAGGAGGGAGGTGAACTTAGAGAAATAGTTTTCTGGAAAAATGGAGGGTAAATTTTAAAGGAGGTTTTTGTAAATGAAAAAAGCAGGATTTGCTGTTCTAACGGTCCTCTTAATTGTGGGACTTATTTTCACAGCCGGACTGGAAAACAGTGAGGCCCAGTCTCCCAAAAGACTGGTAGTGGCCAACTTTGCAGATGCCAACAGTTTAGATCCTCAAATGGTAAGTGATACTGCTTCTTTCTGGATTCAGAATCAGATGTATGAAGGTCTGGTGAGAAGAACACCGGATATGGGCGTGCAGCCGGCCCTGGCTAAGGACTGGGAATTTATTGATGACCGTACGGTCGAATTCTACCTGCGCGAGGGAGTTAAATTCCATAACGGTGACGAATTTACTGCCCATGATGTTAAATTTTCCTATGAGCGGCTTTTAGATCCGGAATTTGGTTCCCCGGGAGCCTCTCGACTGGCCATGGTGGATATAGATAATGTTGAAATAATTGATGATTATACCATTCGCATCCCCACCAAGGAACCATTTGCCGCTATTTTGACCTACCTGGCCCACAGTGCTTCTTTAATTATCAGCCAGTCGGCTGTAGAAGAATACGGCGCTGATTTCGGTGAAAATCCTGTGGGAACCGGCCCCTTTATGCTGAAAGAATGGCGGCAGGGAGATCAGGTTGAACTGGTAAAATTCGATGATTACTGGGGAGGAGCAGCCCAGATTGATGAACTGGTTTTCCGGGCTATTCCCGAAGGTACCAGCCGGACCATTGAACTGGAAACCGGCGGTGTGCAAGTGTCCCGGGGTATTGCAAGGGTTGATCTGGACCGGGTTGACGAGCATCCCAACCTGAACCTGCACCTGTATGAAGCCCTGCGGATAAATTATATGGGCTTTAACCATGAAGCCGAGCCTTTTAATGATCTCGCGTTCGCCAGGCTCTGGCCTATGCCCTGGATCATGCTGAAATAGTACAGGCCGTTTATGGTCCCCTGGGTGGACCTGCTACTGGTTATCTTAACAGCAATATCTGGGCCTTTAATCCGGACACCTATCTTTATGACCGCGATGTGGATCGGGCCCGGGAATTAATGGCCGAAGCGGGTTACGCAGATGGCTTCAGCACCTCCATTGCCATCAATGATGATGATACCCGGAGGGCCCTGGCCGAAGTGGTTTCCTATCAGCTGGAACAGATCAATATTGATTGCTCCATTGAAGTTTATGAATGGGGTGCCTATCTGGACCTGACCGGCCGTGGCGACCACGAGATTTACATGCTGGCCTGGCTGGCCAGCACCGGCGATCCCCACCATGCCATGCATCCCTTATTCCATTCTTCCAATAAGGGGAGTGCTGGAAATCGCCAGTTCTTCGATAATCCCCGGGTGGACGAACTTCTGGAAAAGGGAATGGTAGAAACCGATATGGATCAGCGGATGGCCTTTTATCATGAAGCCCAGCAGATTCTCTCGGAAGAGGTAGCCTGGATTCCCCTCGCTGATGACCGCGAGGCCGTTGGGGTCCACGAGTCAGTTACCAATTTTGTACCCTGTCCTTCCGGCTATCACATGTTCCATGAGGTGGGCCTGGATTAAGCTTTAGGCAGCCAGACTGTTTGTTATACGGGGCCGTTTTCGTCTGGCCCCGTATAACAAAAAATTAATTTCACCCCTGTTTTGCCGGAGAGGAGGATGAAACTCGGTGTTAAAATATATTGTCAAACGCCTCATTTCCATGGTTCCTGTAATAATCGGGGTAACATTCGTTGTATTTGCCATAATGCACTTTACTCCCGGGGACCCGGCCACCCTGCTCCTGGGTGAAGAAGCCCCCCCGGCAGAAGTGGAGCGCATGCGGGAGCGCATGGGGCTTAATGATCCTTTCCTGGTTCAATATGGAAATTTCCTTTTTGGTCTTTTTCGGTTGGACCTGGGGTTTTCTCTAACCACGGGTCGGCCGGTTTTCAATGAAATTGCCAACCGTCTCCCGGCTACCATTCAGCTGGCCGCGGCGGCAATACTGGTGGCCATTTTTATTGGGGTCATAATGGGGATTATTGCTTCCACCAGGCAGTATACCGTATTTGATGGAGGGGCCATGTTTGTTGCCCTTTTAGGTGTTTCCATGCCCAATTTCTGGCTGGGCCTGATGATGATTCTGGTGTTTTCTGTATTCTGGAATAATACTTTTGGATATGTGCTCTTTCCATCCTCGGGGTTTGGGACCCTGCGGCACCTGGTGATGCCGGCCATTGTTCTGGGGACCGCCCATGCTGCTTTTATCACCCGGATTACCAGGTCATCCATGCTGGAGGTTCTGCGCCAGGATTATATCCGGACTGCCCGGTCCAAGGGCTTGAATGAAAGGGTTGTCGTTTATTTGCATGCCCTGCGCAATGCCCTGATGCCGGTGGTTACCATGGCCGGACTGAGATTTGGAGTGCTTTTAGGGGGCTCGGTTGTTACTGAACAGATTTTTGCCATCCCGGGAATGGGAAGGCTCTTAGTTGAATCTGTCCGCTCCCAGAACTATACCCTGGTCCAGGGAATCATTTTAACCTATGCCATTATTTTCAGCCTGGTGAACCTGGCGGTAGACCTATTATATGCGGCTATTGATCCCCGTATTCAGGTTCAGTACAAATGAGCGACTGCCAGAAAGTGCTCAAGGATTTTATGTGGAAGGAGGGGCATAAATGGCTACGGAAGCAACGACGGTGAAAAAAGCTGCTGTCGCCCGGAAACAGAGGACCCGATTCCAGGAAACCTGGAGAAGATTGAGAAAAAATCGCTGGGCTCTGGCCGGCCTGACCATGATCGTTCTGCTGGGACTGGTGGCAATATTCGCCGATTTTATAGCACCTTATGGCTATAATGAGCAAAATTATTTTAGAATTCTGGAGGGGCCTTCCCGGGATAACTTTTTAGGAACTGATAATCTGGGGCGGGATGTGTTTTCCCGCATTGTCCACGGTTCCCGACTGTCCCTTTCTATCGGATTTATTACCACTTCCATTGGCCTTACTGTAGGGGGTTTTTTGGGTGCGGTGGCGGCTTTTTACGGAGGCCGGGTGGATAACCTGATCATGAGGTTTATGGATATTATTCTGGCCATTCCTGGCTTTATCTTTGCAATTGCCCTGGTTTCGGCCCTGGGACCCTCGCTGACTAATTTAATGATTGCGGTGGGGATCAATACCATCCCCTATTTTGCTCGAATTATCCGTTCCTCGGTTATGTCCACCAAGGAAAATGAATTTATAGAAGCAGCCCGGGTAATTGGATCCTCGGACCTCTGGATTATTTTCAAACACCTCATTCCCAATTCCCTGGCACCTATCCTGGTTCAGGCTACCCTGCGCATTGGAGATACAATAATTATTGCTTCGGGGCTCAGCTTTCTGGGCCTGGGAGCTCAACCCCCTTTGCCGGAATGGGGAGCACTCCTTTCCGCGGGACGGGGCTATTTAAGGGTTGCCTGGTGGATGGCCACCTTCCCCGGAGTTGCCATAATGGTTACCGTTCTGGCTTTTAATCTCCTGGGAGACGGCCTGCGGGACGCCCTGGATCCCCGCCTGAAAAATTGATTTGTGGTAAAGGAGGGTCATTGTGAGCGAAAAACTTCTGGAAATTAAGGATCTACATGTGCATTATGAGACCGATGAAGGGACCGCCCGGGCGGTTAACGGTATTAATCTGGAATTAAAACCCGGTGAATGCCTGGGACTGGTTGGAGAGACGGGGGCGGGGAAAACCACGACTGCCCTGGGAATTCTGCGGTTGGTTCCTGATCCTCCCGGTCGGATTACCGGTGGGGAAATATTATTCCGGGGGGAAAATCTTCTAAACAAAAAAGAACGGGAAATGCGAAGAATCCGGGGTAATAAGATTTCTATGATTTTTCAGGACCCCATGACCTCTCTCAATCCGGTTTTTTCCGTTGGTCGGCAGATTGCCGAAAATGTAAGTCTGCATCAAAATGTCAGCATAAAAAAGGGTATGAGCCGGGCCCGGGAAATGCTGGAACTGGTAGAAATTCCCGGATCAAGGGTTCATGATTATCCCCATGAATTCAGCGGGGGAATGCGGCAGCGGGTTTTAATTGCCATGGCCCTGGCCTGCAATCCCGCCCTTTTAATTGCGGATGAACCGACTACCGCCCTGGATGTTACCATTCAGGCCCAGGTTATGGAAATTATTAAGGGCCTGATGAAACAGATCAATACTTCCCTGATTATGATTACCCATGACCTGGGAGTGGTTGCTGAAGTTTCTGAAAGGGTTGCGGTAATGTATGCCGGGCAGCTCGTGGAGATTGGGCCCCTGCGCGATATTTTTACCGACCACAAACACCCCTATACTATCGGTCTTTTTGGTTCCATCCCTGATATTGATGACCGGGAAAGCACCCGATTAACTCCGACAAAAGGATTGATGCCCGACGCCATGGAGCTTCCTGAGGGCTGTCCTTTCCATCCCCGCTGTCCCGAGGCCATGGAAAAATGTTCCAGGGAGACCCCGCAGTCCGTGGAGATAAAACCCGGCCATTTTGTTTCTTGTTTTCTTTTTTCCTGACTTCAGTCTTGTTTTGTAAGGGGGAAATGCTATGGCGGATAAGCTGCTGGAAATAAAGGATCTGAAAAAATATTTTCCCACCAAGCAGGGGATGCTCCATGCTGTGGATGGGGTTAACTTTCACATTAACCGGGGAGAAACCCTGGGGCTGGTTGGAGAATCGGGCTGCGGTAAATCGACTACCGGCAGGCTATTGTTACGGCTTCTGGAAGCAACCGGTGGGGAGATTATCTACAATGGGGAGAATATCCAGAAATTCAACCGAAAGAAGATGAAAGAATTTTGCACCCAGGCCCAGATGGTGTTCCAGGATCCTTTTTCTTCTCTCGATCCCCGGATGAGTGTGGGCGAGATTATCTCGGAACCCCTGCGGGTTAATCGGACCCATAGCAATGGGAAGGCCCGCAAAAAAAAGATTCTGGAAATGATGGAATTTGCCGGAATTGCTTCCCGCCTGATAAATGCCTATCCCCACGAATTGGATGGGGGGCGGCGCCAGAGGGTGGGCATAGCCCGGGCCCTGGTTTTGAATCCTGATTTCCTGGTCCTGGATGAGCCCGTTTCGGCCCTGGATGTTTCGATTCAGGCCCAGATTTTAAATCTTTTTGATGATCTCCAGGAGGAATTTGACCTGACCTATCTCTTTATTGCCCATGATCTTTCGGTGGTAAAACACGTTAGCGACCGCATTGCAGTAATGTATATGGGACAGATAGTAGAATATGCCGGCTTTGATCAGGTAATATATGAGCCCCAGCATCCCTATACCCAGGCCCTGGTTTCAGCTATTCCCCGCATCAACCTGGATGAAAAACGGGAAAGAATAATCCTGGAGGGGGATGTTCCCAGCCCGGTAAATCCGGAGCCCTACTGTCGTTTTTATGGTCGGTGCCGGGAACGCCAGAATTTCTGTAAAGAGCAGGAAGTATTCCTGGAGGAGGTTGAGCCGGGCCGATTTGTCAGTTGTCTATTGCGGCAGTAAAAGAAATAGAAGGGATGTGACAAGGAGTGTCAATGAGGCCGATAGTTGGAATTACGATGAATACCAGGGCGGAGTTATCCACCTATTACGTGGAATCTGTGGAAGCTGCTGGAGGCTGTCCCCTTATTTTATCCCGGGTGGAAAGTTGTGATTCCATTAAACCGGTTTTAGATCAACTGGACGGCATTATCTTTTCCGGGGGAACGGATATCAACCCCCATTACTATAATGATGATCCTCGCTATGGCCTGCAGCAGGTCAAACCGGGGCGGGATCAGTACGAATTTGAGCTGCTGAGGACCTGTTTGAACAACTATTCCTTTCCCATTCTGGGTATTTGCCGGGGCCTGCAGCTTTTAAATATTTATCAGGGAGGAAATATGTATCAATGCCTGGAAAAGGAAAAGCCCGAAGGAATCATGCATGCCCTGTGGGAAAAATTCCCCATGCATTATCCCTCCCATGCAGTTCAGGTAGAGAAAGATTCCCGGCTTTTTGCCCTGATCCAGGAAGAAAAGGTTCTGGTTAACAGCCTGCATCATCAGGGGATAAAGGAACTGGGGCAGAACCTGATTAGTACTGCCCGGTCCTCAGATGGACTTATCGAAGCCCTGGAGCTGGTTGGAGATCGATTTGTGGTTGCAGTGCAGTGGCACCCGGAAATTATGTCCACCCGCTGTGAAATTGCCGCCAGTATTTTTAAAGGCTTCATCCAGGAATGCCGGGTGCAGAGCACCAGCATGGTCAGTCCCTGACCCAGATAAAAAAATGAGGTAAAACAAGGCCGGCCCGGGCAGCAGGGGCCGGTTTTTTAATGGACAGGGAATTAAGAGGGAAGAACAGAAATGCTATACTATACTACTACAGGAGAAGGAATGGGGGGCTAAATGGAAGTCATTATGCCAGGCAAAGAAAAACCCTGAAAATTGAAAGCCCAGCAAAAGCGGAGAAAAACTGCTGCAGGAACCGGGTTTAAATCCTGAGGAATATCTTTTTGTCCGGTCAGGAGAGGGAGGCCATGCTCTGCAACAGGTGCGGGAGGAAGGCTATCTGGCCAGACAGAGCCCCCGGATGGTGCCTGGCCGGGAATGGGCCGCAAGGTAAAGCCCCTCTACCCCTCGACAGAGAGGGAAACTGCAGCTTATTGTCTGATCAGGAAAATTGACTTTATCCTGGAACAATGTCCGTCCTCCTGCGGCGTCCGGAGCTTTACCCTCAAGGGTGTTCTCAATAAACTGGAAAAAATTCGCCGGGCAGCAAAGACCGTTTCCACCTGGAATTTAACCGGCGCATTCGGTTCTTTTTCCAGAAGGAGGAAGAAAAACTTCAACTCAGGCCCTGTTCCCGTTGGGGACAGCTCACCACTTCACCGGAGATCCGTAGTTTTTACCCCCTCTGGCAGCGGGAGGATCTGGAGATAGATAACCTTTTAAAAGCCCTGCAGAATTAACCGCGGGTTTTTTTGATGGTTTTAGAACAGGGGATTATAATGTTTAAGTCCCCGGGAAAGAAGGAAAAATTTCCAACAAAAAACCCGGTTTTTTCTCTATCCGAATATCCCGAAGGTAAAAAACATCATGGAGGGAAGATTTTCTGCAGGGATTACCGGGCATTATTGGTGTGATCGAGGGCAGAGAATCAGTGCCTTACAGAAGATGGATTCCCAGGTAAGCAATCAGGTCTGATGAAATTTTTTAGGAGGGGAAACAGGTTAAAGGTAGAAGTACAGGGGAGATTAAGACAGGAAGGATGATGGACTTGACTCCTGAGCAAAAAACAGCCTCTTCCATTATGGACAGTATCAAAAATTCTGTGAATCGAGTGATGGTTTTACCCCAGGAAAAACTCCTGGAATTAATGCTCGTGGCCGTAATCTGTCGGGGGCATATCTTGCTGGACGATATTCCCGGGGTGGGAAAAACCATGCTGGCCCGGACTTTCGCGGCTTCGCTGGGACTGGATTGTAAAAGAATTCAATTTACCCCTGATCTTCTCCCTGCGGATGTGACCGGCATGAATGTCTTTAATCAGAAAGAAAGGGAGTTTGAATTCCGCCCGGGACCGGTTTTTACCAGTATTCTCCTGGCTGATGAAATTAACCGGGCCACCCCCCGGACCCAGTCCAGCCTACTGGAATCAATGCAGGAGGCCACGGTAACCATTGATGGGGTTACCCATTCCCTCCAGGACCCTTTCCTGGTTATGGCCACCCAAAACCCGGTGGAAATGGAAGGAACTTTCCCCCTGCCCGAGGCCCAGTTGGATCGCTTCCTATTTTGCTTGCGCCTGGGTTATCCCTCCCGGGAGGGAGAAAAAGAAATAATTAATCGTTTTATCAATGCTAACCCCCTGGAACAGGTGGAACCGGTGGCTGGTTATGAGGAAATAAGGAGCATGCGGGAGGCCCTGAACGGGGTATTTCTGGGCAGGCCAGTTCAGGAATATATTGTGGATCTGGGCCGGAATACCCGTGAACTGGAAGGGATCCGACTGGGTACCAGTCCCCGGGGAACCCTGTACCTGGCCCGAGCAGCCCAGGCCATGGCCCTTTTAAGGGGCCGGGATTATGTGCTGCCTGATGATGTGCAGGATGTGGCCTCCCCGGTTTTGAGCCACCGCCTTTTAACTTCAGTTTCATCTACAGTTTTTGCGGTTACGGGAGAAGAACTGGTTAATAAAGCCTTAAAGGAAACCCCGGTACCGGTTGGTCCTTTTACTGCAGGTGAGGCTGATGCAACCTGATACTGTAATCAAGATCGGGGCAGTTCTGATTTTAATTGGAATTGCTGCCGGCAGCAGTCTGGGGACCCTACCCGGCCTGATCCTGGTTTTCCTGGGACTCATGTCCCGGCAATGGGAAAAAAATATTTTAAACCGGGTTCAGACCGGTTTGACCCTGGAAAAAAACAGGGCCTTTCCCGGGGATAAAGTGGAGGGTTTGATCCGCCTCATTAATTTTCAACCCTTTCCCATTCCCCGGTTGCGGCTTTTTATTGACTGGCCCCCTGAGCTGGGTTTTCCCCGGGGCCGGGAGGTGGTCCTTTCCTCGGAAACAACCCGCTATCAGGTAGTGCAGTGGTTTAGCCTGCGCTGGTTTGAACGAATTCAGAGGCGGTTCTCCATTCCCTGCGCCATGCGGGGCGATTATCGCTTCGGGCACATTGAAGCCCGAGCAGGGGACCTTTTTGGTTTTTCGGAAGCCCGGGCCAGTCAACCGGTTGCTGAACAGCTCCTGATTTATCCCCGCCAGGTGCCGGTTAATCTAATTAAAACCCATTCCCGCAGTCCTTTTGGTGAACGCAGTGATGCCAGCTGGATATTTGAAGATCCCATTTTATTTAGAGGCACCCGGGATTATTATCCTGATGATCCCTATTCCCGTATTGAATGGAAGGCCACTGCCCGCACCGGAAAGCTGCAAACCAGGGTGGTGGATGCTTCTTTTGCCAGCGAACTGGGACTGATTGTAAATGTGGCTACCGGTGATTTTTTATGGCAGATTGACCGGGAACTCCTGGAAAAAAACCTCCTGGTAGTAGCTTCTCTTTTGCCCCTGGCCTTAGAGGAAAAGTACCTTTTTGGGATTTACTCCAATGGAAGAATCGCCGGTATTAAATCAACCGCCGGGATTAATGTGGGCAGTGGTCCCGATCATTATCGACAGTGCCTGGAATTTCTGGCCCGGCTTTTGCCGGGAGGACGGATTGAAGGGGCGGAGGCCCTGGCTTCAGCGGGACGGAGGCTGGGAGAAAAAGCCCATCTCCTGGTTTTTTCGGCGATTATGAACCCTGCCCTGCTGGAGGAAATTCGGTACTGGCGGAGTAAAGGACAGCAGGTAACCCTTATTTATTCCGGAGCAAGACCCGAGCAGGGTTATCCTCCGGGAATAAAGGGGTATCAGGTTCTGGAGGGAGGGAATTGGGATGAAATTGAAGCCATTAGCCTGTATCCGTTTGGGAGTTGATTTCCTGACCATAATTGCAGTCTTAGCCCTTTTTCTACCCTGGCTTTTAGCGGGAGAACACCTGATCCAGCAGAGTATGGGCCTGTCTCTCTTCTGGCGCCTGGTTATCCTGGTTCTCTGGGGCCGCTATATGACGCGTTTTTTGCAGCGGACTGGACAGAATAAAGAGGAAAATAAGCAGACCCGGGATAATATAATTTTTATCCTGTTCAGCCTGGGCCTGATTTTGTTCCTGGTTTACTTTCCCGGCTGGGGGGATTTGCCCGAGGATAATTTTACCTGGTTCTGGTTCGGTCTTCTGGGCTGGTTGTGGGGTATGAAAAGTGGAACTGACGAGGTTACAGCCCGAACCCTCCACCGGGTATTAACCGGCGGAGCCTGCAGTATGGCCCTGTTTTTCTATATTATTTACCGCATGGGCTTCTGGGAGGCATTTTTGCCCCAGGCCTTTCCCTTTGCCCTGGGCTGGTTCTTTATAATTATTTTTGCCCTGGCCCTGCACCGCCTCCTGGAATATTCCCAGGAAGGCGGGGAAAAGGAACAGGATATGGGCCGTTTCTGGTCCCCCTTTATTGCCGGCCTGGCCCTGGTGGGGCTTTTTGTAACTGCTCTTTTCAGCCTGATTGTTCCCGGCGTTGTTAATTTGCTCCGGATTCCGGCCCGGGCCCTCCTGGCCCTGGCCAATATTATATTAACCGGAATTTTATGGATCCTGGGCTATATTGCTGCGGCCGTAATTTATGTCCTGAATTTCTTTTTAACTCCCGTAGAATGGGAGATTGAACTGGAGGAGCAGGAAGGACTGATGTTTACGGAGGAGGGGGAAGGACTTCAGGAGGCCACGGGAGTATCCGAAACCGCCTTTGAACTGGCTTCTATAATTATTGCCCTGGTGGTGGTGGGCATCGTGGCCTATATAGTCCTGGCCCTGGTCAAAAAAAGAAAACCCGGTCCCCAGGCCCCGGAAGAAACCAGGGAATCCCTGGCTTCAGCCAGCGCTTTTTCCCGCTGGGCCCGGGAAGGTTTGACCGGGCTGCAAAATGCCTGGAAAGATCGCTGGGCCAGATTCAAAAGGCCGCGGGATTACAAAACCGCGACCGAAATATACAATGCCCTGCTGCGGGCCCTTAAAGATCGGGGTTATCCCCGGCCCGCCGGGGTTACCGCTCATCGCTTCCAGGAGCGGATCAGGAGGCTTCTGGCTGAAGGAGGAGAACAGGCCGATCGAATTCTTGATTATTTTGCCCGGGAATATTATGCCGGGAAAAACCCTTCAGCCGAAGCAATAGAGACCCTGCAGGGGGATCTGAGTCATCTTCTACCCCTGATTCGCGACCTGGAAAAGAAGCAGGATTGATTAATTATCCCCGGCCTTTTAACTTCTTTTTTTCCGGAGATAATTCAGGATATCCTCAGGAATTTCCCGGGCCGAGGGGATGCGTTCCTCGAAATTTTCTCGATAATAAAAGGTCTGCAGGGCCTCCTGGAATTCCGGGGAAAACTCTTCATCAATGGGTCCGGGATAGAGATTAAGATTCTGGAGTAATTCTTTAATTTCCCGCAGGTTTTTTCCCTGCAGGGGAATCATGTCCACCTCTCGGGGTGAAAAATATAGATAGAACAGATCCAGCATTGAACTCAGGCGCTCAATGGGCTGGGGGTCATCGTCTACCCGCAGGTCAATATATTTGTCGGTAAGGCCCCCATAGCCCCCTTTTTCCCGGTACACCACCAGGGCAGCCGCCTGCTGACCTCTTTTTTCGCCTCCGGCTTTTTGCCCGGCCTGCAGGGCCTGCAACAGCCGGTCAGCCAGGCTGCCCGATTCCTCCTGGAAAGCCCTGGCCATGGCCGAGATAGTTGCTTCACCCACCAGGATATTGCCCTGAACGGCGAAGTTTTCTCCAGTAATGGCCCCGGCCCAGTCCAGGCATTCTTCCCCGGTAAATGCAGCAGAACGGCCCTGATGGTCAATTATCCCCACCTGGCGGTGGGCATAATCAGGATCCTCCCCGGTCAGTTTTTCAATTGTTTCCCGGGGGCAATAGCCCTGGGCCAGTAATTCCAGGCCCCGGGGGCCGTAGGCAGGATTGGCCAGGGCCTGGGTTGCCACTGCTCCCACCCCGGCCTGAATATGGGGAACAATGGCTCCTGCAGCCAGGAATTTGGACTGGATGGCAATTCCCAGTTCCCCGGTTTGGGGATCCCGCCCGGCAATAGAATAGGTTGATGGTTTTAACAATTTTTTCGCCTCCCTGTTTTTATTAATTAAAGATCAATTTATACTGATTAAGGAAAGCCATCGGTCCTAAAAAACCGATGGCCTTGTTGTCAGGAGCCTGTTCTGGCTTTAACTTTCTGGGCGGCCTGATAGACCAGGCTTTCAATAAACTCCTCCCGGTTGGTATCCTCGCGCCCATCATAGTAAATGGATATTACGGGGATATTGATTTCCTCCTGCAGGGCATTCTGCTGGGCTTCAACAACCGAACCTGGCATGCAGGTAAAGGGAGCCACGAATATGGCCCCGCCCACCCTTTCTCGGTCGGCAAAACAGGCAGTCCGTCCGATGGTCATGGGCGGTTCGCCTCCATAATGGCGGGAAACATAGGGCCGGGCCCTTTCCTGTATTTCCAGGGGAGGGGGTTCGTGCTGATCGGCCAGGAGATTACCTGCTGCCTCGGAGAGCCGCACTTCGTGGCGATGGGCAATATTGAGCATCCAGCTGTAGCCGCGATCGGTGAAAAAGGCCCCCAGATTGCGATCATTCTGGAGTGCCTCCCGGGCCTCCTGGCGGGTAATATGGGCAGTATAGGTGAAAATTTCGACTGCCGGGGATATCAATACTTCGCCTCCGGCTTTTTCAATTTTGCGGGCGATATCCTGATTACAGCGATCATCGAGGCGGACATAGAATTCACCGGCCAGGACAATCTGAGGCCGCTGACTTTCTACTTCCCGGGCGCTCTCAAAGTGGGCCGCAGCCTCCATAATGAGCTTTTCAATATCCCGGAGCAGGGCTCCCTGCACTATTCGCAGGGTGCTCCAGGAATTATTCTGGAGCAGGTCCAGCAGTTTCTCCGAATATTCGGCAAAGAGGTTATCAGCCCGACCCGATTTCTTTTCATAAGGCCTGGTGGCAAAAAGCATTTTATACAGAATGTCCATGGCCAGCATGCCGTCAAAGGCCCCAAGAACAAAGCCCAGGCCAAAGCGGCGAAAAACCTCGTCGACCTTCAAAGAACAGATTCTCTTTTCCCCATAACCAGCTTTATTGAGAATTAAAGACTGGGCCGGAGCATACATTCCATAGCGGCAGGGACCGCAGGCCCAGCCCTGGAAGAAAACATTATTGGAATTATCCCCAACCTGGGGATTATCCCGGGTGAATTCCAGGAAATCCTGCACATTCTGGATGAAGGGCAGGCATTCTTCGCCGTTAACATATTTTTTAGCCAGGGTTAAATCCCCATCGGTGCTGCGGGGTAGAATATGGGCCTGGACCCCGTGTTTGCGGAATAGAGCCTGGAAAACGCGAGCATGATGGGTGGGCTCTGGTATATAGATGCTTTCCCAGTCCTGGCTGTTAACCGGGTGGGTGGTTGCGGCCTGTAAAGGAGGGAGGACAATGTCCCGGCGAGCCCGGCAGGTATTTTTGAAGGCCTCCAGCCTGGTGATCAGGCCGGCCGGGGCAGTGTGTTCGTCCAGGGTTAGCCGTAAAAATCCAGTTATATTCCCCAGGAAATGGCGGAGCATGGCGTTAGGGCCGCATTTAAAGGGATCCTGAAAAACAACATTGAAAACCGGCAGCCCGGTTTCATCTGCCTTTTCATTTAAAAATCGGGCCATTATAGCTGCGGTAAGCATTTTCTGGATCTGATAGGGATAAATGTTTTCCACCTTTTTTGATACCTCGCCCATGTAGGCTATTAATTCTTTCCGGTAGGGTTCCAGCAGGGAAGAGGAAATACGTCCTTCATAAAAACCCCGGAAAAATTCGAAGAAAATATCATGGGTTAAAGGTAGTAATCCCCTCTGGCGGGCAAAATCCAGAGACCCTTTAGCCACAAAATCATCATAAAGGGTATAGGAACGGCCCAGAAAGACAGCTGTTACTTCCTCTGAATAAGAGGGGAGTTCGGAAAAAATGCGGGCCGCATCCTCTTCCATTTTTCGGGAGTACTGTTCCCGGGCAGCATAGGCCTGATCCAGGGCCTGTTGCAGGCGGGCCCGGGAAAAATTGGCCCCCAGGATTTTGCGGGCTGTGGGCTCCAGTTGCTTTCTGATCCGCTGCTTTCCTTTCCGGAAATTAAGCTGGGCATAGAGGTGTTCTTCTGGTCTGAGGTTAATCGATCGGGCCACCACCCCGTCCAGAGTTTGAAGCAGGGAACAGGTAAAGCCCCGGGGCCAGTCGGGGAACCAGGGTAAACCCTCCATGTCTACCGGCTCGGGGACAAAAATATAGTCCAGGTCCAGTTGGGCCAGTTCTTGATAGTGGCCCACAATTATTTCCATGGGATAGCACATGTCAGAATTCAGGGCCTTTTTACCCTGTTCCAGGGTTTTTTGATTGCTGGGGGAGGACAGGACGGTGCGGGCTCCCAGTTCCCGGAAAAAGGCGGCAAAAAACGGGTAGAGATCATAGTTAAGGCCGGCCAGGGCCAGGCCTACGGTAGGCCCTTCCTCCCGGCTGGGCCCCGCTGCTTCTTCAAAGATTTCGCTGCGCTTCGTCGTATAATCAGGGAGTTCTACCCCCATCATGGTTTTTTCCAGGTCGGAAAAACGGCCGCAGCGATCCCCATAGACAAAACTGGAACCATCAGCAAATTTTATTATATCCAGGGTACAGTTGTGTTCGTGCTCGCAGGTGGCAGTGCACTTTTTCTGGCTGACCTCGAAGGAATTCAGTTGATCCAGGCTGCGGAAATTAAACCGGGTGGGATCCCCTTTTTGAGTAAAAAATCGGGCCATCAGGGCGCTGCCCAGGGCTCCGCTTAATTCGGGCTGGGGCGGCACATAAATTGTTTTCCCCGTTTCTGCGGCAAAAGCGGCAGCCAGAGCCTGATTTTTGGCAGTGGCACCAGTGAAAACAACCCGTCCTTCCAGGGTTCGATTTTCCCCGGTCTTATTCAAGTAATTGCGGGCGGAGGAATAGGCCAGGCTGGCAAGTTGAGAAGAAAGGGATAATCCCTGGGAGGCAGCAGAAACCAGGGCTGACTGGGATAAAAGGGTGCAGGTATCCCCCAGGTCAATTCCGAAGTCTGCAGCGAAGGCCTTATCAGAGAATTCGTCTTTGATGTCCACTCCCAGGAGCTCAGCCAGATTTTCCAGGAAAGTTCCCGTTCCTGCGGCACAAACCGGATTCATATTGTAATCAAAAAGGATTCCGTTTTTTAACTGCAGAAACTTGGAGTCCTCTCCGCCAATTTCAATTATGGCCAGATCTTCCTCGGGCCCATAATTGTATTTGACTCCTTCCGCCTGGCAGGTAATTTCATCAACTGCATATTCAGCATTAAGTATTTTCTGGGATAAAAAGCGGCCTGAACCGGTGGTGCAGGCCCGGATTGGGGCCCCCTGAATAATCTCTCCGTATTGTTCCCGGACTTTTTTCATTAATTCCAACACCTGTAAGGCCGGTCGACCCGAGGTAGGGAGATAAACTCCACCAATAATGCGGCCATCGGCATCCAGGAGGGAACACTTGGTGGAAACAGACCCGCAGTCTACCCCCAGGTAAACACATTCCAGGTTAAAATCAGCAGGGTTTTCCGACTGGCCCTCCATGTACCGGACCCGATCCGGATCCAGGGCCGGCAGGGGGCGAGCTGGAGTGTAGGTTCGATTTAAAATTTCCTCAATCTGCAGACTGGAGCGGAAAATTGGCTGGGCCCGCCCCAGGGCCCCCAGGGCATTGACAAATTCATGCCTCTCCGGGACCAGCACCCGGGTTTCGTTCTCCTGGCAGTATTTGCCCAGGTGCCTCATGACCGCCTTATTGTTGGCTACCCCGCCAATAACGGCCAGGGTTCCATTGGAATTCATGCGGTTCTGGGCCACATTGGTTATTACCAGGTCAACCAGGGCCCGGGCCATTCCTGCAGAAACAGAGGCCTGGGAGGCCCCCTCATTAATGGCATGGGTCATATCCGACTTGGCAAAAACGGCACAGCGGCCGGAAATTTTCACCGGGTCCTCGGACTGCAGGGCAATTTCCGCCAGTTCTTTATCATTGTAGCCCATGCGGGTGGCCTGCTGGTACCAGAAGGAGCCGCTGCCAGCGGCACACTGACCGTTGCGGTTGAAGAATTCAACATTGCCCTCTGGACCCAGCTCCAGGTAGTACATATTTTCATGGCCCAGGGATAAAACTGCATCCACATCAGAGTTAATTTGTTTGAGGCCCAGCTGCAGGGCTTCTACCTCTAAAACCTGGTCAATCCCGGTTTCCCGGGCCAGAAGACGGGAATTACTCCCGGTTAATCCCAGGCAAATTTCACTGGAATCCAGATCTTTTAAAAGACTGTCCAGGCATTTTCGGGCTGCCTGGAGTGGGCTGCCGGAATTGGGGTAAGAAATCATTTTAATTTCGCCGTTATATTTTAGAACCCCTTTTACCGCAAAAATACCCATATCCAGTCCCACTGCAGGAATATTTGAAGCCAAAACCAGCACCTCCATTTCTAGGTCTATTAACCACAATTCTTGATTATCTGCTAAAATCCTACAACAAATTTAAAACAGGGCAGGTTATTGAGCAAATTTAAAGAATAAATCCATAGTAACTATTTCACCCCGGGAGGCAGGCATAATGACCGGAAAATGTCCTGATTGTCAGGAGGAATTGGAGGTGGGGGTCGAAAATTGCCCCCACTGCAAAAAAATAATCTTCTGGCAGGAGGAAAAGCCAGAAACCCTGGAAGAAATAGCCCGGAGAAAATCGGGTTGCCTTCTTTTTTCCCCGGGCCTTTATGCTCCACTCCTGCTGATTATAGTTATTATTATCCTGGGTTTAATTTTCGTAGTGCGGGACATCTGAAAAGGGGGAGCAGGCAGGTCCAGCAAAGAAGGGCGGGAGTAGAAGGCAGGCTGTCAGTTGGGAAAGGCCCGGCCATACAGGCCCCTTTATTATATCACCTTTTGTCCGGCAAAAAAATCAGGGGCAAGGTAAAACCATAAGATTAAGGACCTGCCCGGGGACTCAGGCCCCTTTTTTGAAAAGCAGATTTATGCTCTGACCCTCTCCTCTGTTCAGCTGGAGGATAATAAAGGGGGAGGCTGTCAAATTATTGTCCGCACTGCAATTATGCGGGCGGTAAAAAAAGAGTTTAAAAAGCCAGAATCCTGTTCCAGGCCGGTGCTTTATTTATTATTCGGGGAGTGAACTTATATGGAAAACTTTTTCAAATACTTTATTCCGCTCCTGCAGCAGTTATTTCTGGTGCTGCTTATAATCCTGGGTATCAGCACCGCCTATGCTTTTGCGGAAAACCTGCGCCTGCCTGGAAGAATTGCTCCCCTGGAAATTGAGTACATGGGCATAAAATTTCGGGGCCGGAGATTATTGATTGGCCTGATCAGCGCAGCTTTGCTCCAGGTTTTAATCCTGATTTTAAATTTTTTGGTTCAGGATTTCTGGGGAGGGCCTGGTTTTCTCCTCTTTTACCTGATCCTCCTGTCCCTGGGAGCAGGAGTTTTTGTTTATACCCTGGATCAATTAATTTTTCTCTCGGGAGTGGCCGGGGTTTATTTCAGCAACCTGTTCAAGGGCAAAGATGCCTGACTGCCGGGTTGCGGGGACCTACAGAAAATGTTATCGTAGAGATGAAAAAATTAAGCAGGAGGGTTTTATGTGGCTTCCCAATCCGATTTTACAGCCGATACTTCTTATGATAGCTACTGGTCATTAATAAAAAAGTTTTTCTGGGCCTATCTCCATCCCAAAAAACTAATGTTTTTCCTGGTTCAGTTCGCCCATATTATCGTTGCCGTTTTAACCCTCATCCCCCCGTTAATTATCCGGGAAATAATTGACGAAGCCATCCCCCGGGGAATCATGGAGCAGATCATTTTCCTGGTTTTACTGGCCCTGGGGGTATATGCCCTGGAAGCAGGGATTCGGGGTTTTAAGGCCTACTACGGCCACGTGGTGGCCCAGGAAATAACCAGGGATATGCGCAACGACCTTTATTCCCATTATCAGCGCCTCAACCTTGGTTTTCACGATAATAAAAAAACGGGAGAATTGATGTCCCGGGTAGTGGATGATCTCAACCGGATGCAGGAATTTGTTCATCACGGGCCGGAAGCCCTGGTGGGCTCCCTGGCCCTGCTGGTGGGAACCGTAGGGGTTATGTTCTTTTTGAGTGTTCGGCTGACCCTGGTTTCCCTGATTTTTGTTCCTGTTCTTTTGATTTTTTCCCGCTTCATGCTCAAAAAGATGCACATGGCCTTCCGGGAAACCCGGGAAAGAAAGGCCATCATGCATGATCGCCTGGAGGATAATCTGGCGGGTATACAAATTATTAAGGCATTTGCCAACGAGGAAGAGGAATATGATCGTTTTGCCTTTACCAATGAAAAACACAAGGAAGCTCGTTTTAAGGCCATAAAGTACATGAGCCTGCTTTTCCCCGGTTCCCGCTTTATGAACTCGTTTGGAATTCTGACGGTCTTGAGCTATGGAGGCTACATGGTGGTCCTAGGGGAAATAACGGTGGGAACCATTGTTGCTTTTTACGGTTTTCTAACCCAGTTCCGGGTTCCCCTGCTGCAGCTGGTGCATATGACTGAAGGCTTAAGTCGTTTTTTTGCCAGCGCAGAACGCTTTTTCCATCATCTGGAAATTGAACCGGGGATCAAAGAAAGAAAAGGCAGTTATGGCAATCCGGTCCAGGGCGAAGTTGAATTCCGGGAGGTTAACTTCTCCTATAATGCCGGGGAAAAGGTTTTAAAAGGGATTAATTTTCACGTGGGGAAAAAGGAATCGGTGGCCCTGGTGGGACCCAGTGGGGCCGGAAAAACCAGTATAATCAGGCTGATCCCCCGGCTTTATGAAGTTAATTCTGGCCAGGTTTTAGTGGATGGAATTGATGTGCGGGACTGGAAAGTTAAAGACCTGCGTTCCAGCATGGCCATGGTCATGCAGGATGATTATCTTTTCAGTGATTCAGTGGCAGAAAATATTGCCTATGGCCGCCCGGATGCCAGCCGGGAGGAAATTATCGAGGCCGCCCGGGCCGCCAATGCCCACCAATTTATCCTGGAACTGCCCCAGGGTTATGAAACCCCGGTGGGGCAGAGGGGGCTCAAGTTATCCGGAGGTCAGAGGCAGCGGGTTTCCCTGGCCCGGGCCTTTTTAAAGGATCCCAGTATTTTAATCCTGGATGAGGCCACCTCGGCAGTAGATATTCAAACTGAAAAGTTGATCCAGGAGGCAATTGCCCGGATTACCGCTGATCGAACCACCTTTATTATTGCCCACCGCCTGTCCACCATCCGTAATGCTGATGAAATCCTGTTCATAGATGACGGCCTGGTTAAAGAAAGGGGCACCCATGAGGAGTTAATGAACAGGGAAGGGGATTATTCCCGGTATTATCAGCTGCAGTTTGCCCGGGAACAGACGGTATCCTGAACAGAAGTAAATTAGCGTAAAAATTCATGGAGGGGGAGTGAAAAAATGAAAAGAATGGTTGCTTTGCTCCTTTTATTTGGCCTGCTGATCCCTTTAACCGGGGTAAGTGCCGATCAATTCCATACCGGACGCTATACCCTGGTGCGGGAATCGGAATGGGAACTTTTGACTTCCTATGATGAGGTTAACCGCTATCAACACCCCCAGGAATTTCTGGATATTGCCGATAACTATATAGAAGAAATTACAGTTTACCTGGGCCGGGAGGATTGGTTTACCAATCTGTATCATGAAAGGATAGAATTTATTGCCACAGCAGCCCTGCCCAGCCGACCCACAGCCAGCCATATTATTGCCCTGAACCGGCACCGCCTGGGCCTGGACAATGCACCGGTGGCCCGGGAAATAACCAGCCTTATTGTCCGCAGCTATAACTCCTATACCCTGAAAATAGGAATCAGCGCCGCCATGCAGGATCGCTTTGGAACCAACATAGCTCCCTATAACTGGGGACAGGATCCTCATATTCTGGCCAGGCAGCATACAGATCAGGAGCAGTACCTCCAGGAAGTGGGAGCCCCCGGTTGGCCGCGCCACCTGGATCTCTATTATCCCGGGGATGATCGAGAAGGCCTTTTTGTTTTAAGTCAATCCTTCGTGGAATTTTTGCTGGAGGAGTTTGGGGTCGAAGCCTTCATGGAGGTATATGATTCCCCTGACCTGGAGGGTGCCTATAAGGAGGTTATGGGCCTGAGTCTGGAAGAACTTCGCGACAGGTGGCTGGAAAAAATAAAGTAATCCGGGTGGGGCAGAATAGGGGAGGCAGGTGTAGGCCCTTAATCAATGGGCTTTTTGAATCCTTTGACCTGCCAGGAAACCTTAACCTAATCCTTTGCCGGATCCTCTCTCCGGATGAAAAACAGGACAGATATTAGCAGGAGATCACATCAAGAAAACCGGAAAAATTATCAAATCCAGGTCGAATGAAGCCATGTTTATGCTATTTCCCCTGTTGGGAGGGGATAAATCGAATTATTATCGTTAAATCATTTATCAACACCCTCATTGTTCCCCTGTTTCTAATAAGCTTTTTGTGCAGGATAGCGGAGTCAAGGCAGAAAAAGAAACAGGAGGGGGAAAGGTCTGACCCTGAAGGAAAGGAACCAGGGTGAAGATAAGTGAACTACTCCCGCCTGCCCTTTGCTTGGAGGCGGGAGAATTCATAATGACTTCGAAAAAATTACAACCCCAAATGCTCATTAATCAAAACAATTTCCATATTAATATCATTCATTTTCCTAAGATGAATTACCATTCCATTGCAAATCCGGTCAGGAGATGTACAGTCATAGCAGCGGTTTCCCCTTACCGCACAGGGAGTTTGCAAACCAAGCCTCATAGCATTCTGAGGTGCTGCAATGTTTCTTGCTCTCCAGATGGCGTCTTCCAGGGTGGGAGTCAGTTTGTTAATTCCGGCAACAAAATAAACCTTTTCATGACCAAAGAGGGCGCCGGCCACACGATTACCGGTACCATCAATATTTACCATCTCCCCTGTTGCGGCAAGAGCATTTACTGAGGTTATAAAGATTTCAGTTGCCAGGCATTTTTTTGCGGTAGCAATGAAGCCCATTCCCTCTGAACAATTTTGGGGATCATAAACCTCATTATGGGCAGAAAGTTTTGGAAACAAATCCAGGCCTGATAGGGTAGCAGAATCTCCAAATCCAACGGTTTTGTTATCAATTTTTATATCTAAATATTCTCCCGCCTCATCTGCCCTTTCAAAGTATGAGGCTATATAACCTTTATTTTTAAGCGCTTTCAATGTCTTTTCTATATTCATTTTAAATCCCCCATCGAAAATTTTTGTTGAAAAAATCCCTAACCTTTGGATCAGAGAAATTTTTCCTGTGATTCGATCCTGGCAAAACTTCTCCTTCAGGAAGATTCAAACTTCCAGCAGCAAAACC
>SL_5KL_010_SEDDRAFT_10000670_pt1 | contig 21935 bp, 19 predicted proteins | sample SodLakKL_010_SED_FD_9118 | JGI IMG/M metagenome (IMG submission 9118) | reverse complement strand
TTAAACTCGTCCGTGTAGTGATTTACTTTTCTTTTCATAGTCCTGATTTAATTTTACTTTTTCTGTAAACTTATTTCAGGACAAGTCAAATCAACAAATTGTATCACTCTCTGTGACCCGTCACCCGTCACTCGTCACTCGTTACCCGTCACCCGTCACCCGTTACCCGTCACCCGTCACAGCTTATCAAAAGCTGCTTGTAACGCTTAATAAAAACCCGTATGATGCCGGTACTTGCCGGCATACGCCACCGACACATATAACGCCTTCGCGTTGTTTGCCGTATGACAGGCTGAACCGGTTTGCATCTTTTGAATAGCCGGCACTCACTGAGTAATAATGTATGCGCATATCTTCGTCATCATTTCCATAGTTGTACTGATCGCTGAGGGCAAAAAACCAGTCTGATGTCCGGTATTCTACCCTTGCCATGGCCCAGTCCTGGTTGTCCTGCCGGGTTGACAGGTGCTGCAGCTCCCAGTTAAGGCTTCTTCCCTGAGGCAGTCGGTGTGTCATGTCTGTTATCAGAACGTGGGCATATACTTTATCTTTATCGCTGTATCCTTCAATTACATTTTGGTTGTAAGTGATGTATGCGTAAGAAAATATTCCCCTGAGGGTAGGGGAGAACCTGCGGCTGATTTCGACATTTACATCCTGAAAGTATTTTTCGTCGCCCATTTTGAAGAAGTCTGATTTGTATCCTTTTGTACCTGTTTGTCCTATTGGTATTGTATCGTGAATCTGTTCTTTATGTATTGAGTTTGCCAGGCTGTAGTTAAGAGTGAAGTTTGTGCCATATGGCCCTCCCAGTGTGGTTTCACGCGGCAGGTTGAAGTTAAGTTCGCCCATGAATCCTATTTCACCTGTGGGTTGGGTTGCGTAGGGATACATACCCGACAAGCTGTAAACATGTTGTTTGGTTGTTGGCGGCAGGTAGTTTATATTGAGGTCGTTGCCTGTTGCATTTCTGTCGCTGCGGAAGCTCATGTTGTCGATTCGTTTGCCCGACAACAGTAGTCCAAACCCTCTTGTTGAATAGGTCCCTGTAAGGTGCAGTGCCTGCCCGTCTTTATATATGAAGTTGTTATCGGATGAGGGGTCGTTGATCTTATGGGCATATTCTCCCCTGATATTGACGTTGCCGCGGCCATATTCAAGCCTTCCGGCGAAAGCAGCTACATTTTCGGGGAGGTTATAAAGCGGATTCTGATCTTCCTGGTATTTGCTTACCACGCTGCCTCCTGCTGTCCACCGGCTTTTCATGCCTTCCATTGCCGGTATAACTGAGTTGAGCCTTATTCGGGTATCAGCCCCTCTTACTATGCCCGGGCCGGTGTCGAAAAACAATCTTTGCTGCCCGATGACAGTCCTGAAAGTTACGCCATCCAGAGGCCGGTAAACAAGCCGCAAACCGTCCATGGCATTATCAATGCCCAGGTCTTTCTCTTCATAAGTTCTGAACACCATGCCGCTGCCAAACTGCTCGTAGAAGTTGCCCAGGGTCACTTCCAGGTTTTGGCGGTTGTATGACGCAAAACGGTAAGGAATACCACTGCCTTTGTAGCGAGGGTCGTAACCAAGCATTGGGTTTTGATAGCTCTCGTAGCGCATACCCATGGTAAAGTCTTTGTAGGAAAAATTGATATTGCCAAATCCGTTCATCAGGATCTTCTCGGGTACTTCATCAGCACCTATTAGTGTGTCGGTAATATAATACTGGGCATCCATCTGGAAATTGCCCCATACACGTAATTCGCCTTCGGAAATCAACCCTCCTGCTTTCATATTATGGCTAAAGATAAAAACAAAGCCGAGCAGCATGAGGGTTACCTTATTTATAACCTTCTTTTCGTGCCTGTTCATGTTAATCAAGTAATTCAATTAGCTTATCAAACATATCCCATTCCATGCCGTCGCGGAAGGATGTATGTTGATCCACCACTTCCCCATCAGAGTCGATGATAAAGGTATGCGGCACATTGCCTACACCCATTGCACGGCGGAAGTCACTGTTTTCATCAAGATAAAACTCGTAATCCCATCCCCGCCCTTTAACAAGAGGTAATACATTGGCACTGGTGCGGGAGTCATCAATACTAACGGCAATAAGCTTAAATCCATGGTCCTGCCACTCATGGTAAATCTCGTCTATGGCAGAAAGCTCCTCCATGCAGGGGCGGCACCACGTTGCCCAAAATGCAATAACAAAAGGCTTGTTATGATTACTGAAAGTGCCGGTATTTACATCATCCCCGTCAAGGGTGGTGATAGTAACGCCGGGAATGTCACTACTGCTTTGACTAAAAGCAGAAAAAGTAAATAAAAGCCCGAAAAACAATAATGCAAAGGTTATCTTTCTCATAATAGCAAAAAAAATTTTAAATTAATAAACTATGATTTATCATATAATATGCCAAAAATCGCCCCGGCTTACAAAATATGCTCAATAACTGCTTAATTTGAAGTTTGCCAGCCGGCAGGGTATAAATGTGTTATGTTAAATAAACGAATTCCCATAAAACAAAACCACATAAAAATACCTGAACCAATTATCCGCAGCTAATTGAAAAAATCTGCCCTGTAAAATGATTATCATAAAGTTTCTTTAACTTATTATAATCAATAATTATATGCAAATTTATATATATTTTTGTTTGAATGTAAAAAAAATTTGGTTGCGGATATAATGTTTTATTTTTTGGTTAAAACTTGGAGTTTTGCGAATTTTCTTATAATTACCTTTGTAAAGATTATTGAAAAACTATTATAAAACCTTTGATCTTACATATTTTTTATGTTAAAAACTAAATAAAATTTTATAAAATAATTTTTATACATAATAAATTATTTTTTATAAAATATTTTTAAGCTTTATTATTTTTGTACAATTAAAAAAATACTATTAAGCATATAATAAAATCTACTAAACAACTTTAACCGGGAAAAATGAACTACATTATCGGAACATTCAGGATAACAAGAATAAACATTAAGTTATTTTTGATTTTGTCATCATTATTCATCTCTTTTCAGCCTCATACACTTTACAGCCAGGATTTGGACACAGTTGAAATTCGCCAGATTATGGTTGAGGGTATAGAGAATATGGATAAGGGTAATTATCGTTCTGCCATAGAGCTTTTTGATCGTGGCAGGAATGCGCTTCATACTTTTGTTATAGGCAAAGATGCTCGTAAGGCCAATATTGTTGAGTCGCTTCAATTGACCAGGGAGGCTGAAGAACGTATTAACCGGGAAGATTTTGAGGGTGCCCTGGAATTGCTTAACCGGGCTATTGAGCTTGATAATAATAATATTGAAGCTTATAAATTCAGGGGTTCGGTGCGGTTGGTACTTGAGCAGCGTATAGAAAGGAGAAGAAACCGCGACTATAATAGTTTGCTTAACGATTATACTAATGCCATTCGCATAACTGATAACCGGATTAACCGAACGGCGCGTCGTACGCAGGAGAGAAGGGAGCTTGAAAAGGAGAAGGCTAAAATATTAATTAACCGTGCTTATGTTAAAATGCAATCCCGGCGCCGGTCAAGCTTTTATTCGGCCATTGACGATTACTCCGATGCTATAAGTTATGATGATCAGAACTGGGACGGTTACCATGGGCGTGCCATAGCACACAACAAAGTTGGTGATTCCAGGAGGGAGGTAAATGATTACCTCAGGGCGGTTGAGTTGATGGATAAATATGATCATCCATTGACAGACCGGGAGCGTGCTGAAATATATCTCAATATTGCTTATGCTTATGCTGATATAGGAAACAGCCTGAGAGCCTTCACTTACGCTGAAAGGTCATACAACCTGGGTAATAATGAGGCAGAAACCATAATGGACAGGAACAGGCCATAACAACATTGTTAATATGATCTTTCGCCGGCCAGCATATTTGTAAACCTCTTTGCAGGCAGAGAGGGGCCGGTTTATTTTGAAATGGTTTTTATTTCTTTTTTGATGGTTTTCACTTCTTTTTGAAGTGCTTTTACCGAGTCGGCCAGCTGTTTGTTTTCATTATTTGTATCGGGAACATCGTTGCAGATATAATTAACAAACTTCCACACTTCGCGAATATCCTTAACATCTACATCATAAGGCTCATAAATGGTGTTTAACGAATAAAGCCGGAGCTTACCTTCTTCTTTAATCAAATTTTCCACTACTTTAAAAACAACACCATCGTCAAGGGTATTAATAATATAAGCATAGCGGTTTCTTATGAGATTCCAGTTCTGGACAAACTCGCCCGTAACCCATGAGCCGTCGGGTATAGGATGCATAGAGTCGCCGCTGATCTGAAAAGTGCGGTACTTTTTCTGTTTTGACAAAAATGGCATCTGGAAAGTCGGCAGTACCTTGATAAACTCTGGATCGGCAAAGCCCGTACGATACCCGGCTTTAGCCTTTTCATCAACCAGCTCGATGTTTTCCTCATTCTCTTTATCAACGGTAGTAGCCAATACCCTTAGCTTACTGCCTTTAACAAAGATATCGTAGCCCCGCTCAAGCTGCGAAAGCTCACTCTCAGATAACTGCGAGAGGTCAACTTTGATAAGAGTATCAACCGATACCTTGAAATAATCAGAAAATGCAATTAGCGCCTCCATACCGGGCTGTGCTACTTCATTTTCATAACCGCTCAATGTAGAGCGCTTCATGCCCAACGCAAATGCAACGTCGTCTTGTGTGCGACCCCTGCGCTTGCGAAGGAGTTTGATGTTTGATGGAAAATAATTGTTCATGGTTTATTATTTTGAAATAGAACGCGGATAAAGCGGATGAAACAAAGTGACGGGTAACGAGTGACGGGTAACGGGTGTGTTTATGTTTTGTTTCCAAGATATTTAACAAGTCCTATGATTTGTTTTCTTATTATATTCATTTTCTCTATAAGATTATCACATAAATCATATTCCAAATATCCCAGGTTCTTAGCTATAATTATTTGCGTTTCTAATTCTGATAAACTCCCTCTTGCAACAAATAAAAATTGAGTAAATTCTTTGCCATGTTTTCGGCCGGCTCCTTCAGCAATGTTTGAAGGCACCGAAACAGCAGACCTTCTTACCTGGTTGGTTAAACTATATAACTCTTCTTTCGGAAATGATTTTGTAACCTTGTAAATCTCCGTTACTAAACCCATAGCATTATTCCACACATCCAAATCTTTATGCGTCTTCATTTATGTAAAATGTTTTTAAAGCTCTGATTTATAATAAACTATATTTGTCAGTATTCACGTTTTTAGTTCTTAATCCATTTTAACGGGTTCTTATTTAATTTACCCGTCACTCGTCACCCGTCACTATCAAAAAAATGATTATATTATAACCGCATTATTGATTAAATTTTAATCAAAAGTAAAAAACATTAATTAAACAAACAAATTTTTTTTAAAAAGATGCAAAACTTCGACCGCACCATAGCACATCTCGATCTTGACACATTTTTTGTTTCGGTCGAGCGTCTGGTTAACAGCTCATTGGCGGGCAAGCCTGTTATCATAGGCGGCATGTCCGACCGCGGGGTAGTGGCAAGTTGCAGCTATGAAGCACGCAAGTATGGGGTACACTCGGCCATGCCAATGAAAACGGCACGCTACCTCTGCAATGATGCGGTATTTATAAGGGGCGACATGGAGCTTTACAGCAAATATTCAAACCTGGTAACTTCAATAATTCATGAAAAAGCCCCTCTATACGAAAAAACCTCTATTGATGAGCACTATCTTGATATATCGGGCATGGATCGTTTTTTTGGCTGCCACCGGTGGATGCATGAACTTCGCCATACCATAATCAAAGAAACGGGATTACCCATCTCTTTCGGCCTTTCAATAAACAAAACCGTATCTAAGATTGCCACCGGCGAAGCCAAGCCCAATGGCGAACTGTATGTTGAGAAGCCCCGGGTACGGTCTTTCCTGGCGCCATTGTCAATTCGCAAAATACCAATGATAGGCGAGAAGACTTTCTGTACCCTGTGCTCTATGGGAATCGCCAACATTGCCACCCTTCAGCAAATGCCTGTTGGCCTTATGGAAAACGTAATGGGCAAAAACGGAATTGAAATATGGCGGCGGGCCAACGGCATTGACAATACTCCCGTGCAACCATTCTGGGAACAAAAATCGCTTAGCGCCGAACATACCTTCGAACAAGATACTACCGACGTTGCCGCAATAAAGAACATGCTTGCAGGTATGGTGGAAAAGCTTTGCTATGAGCTGCGTTCACAACAAAAACTTACCGCCTGTGTTGCAGTAAAGATAAGGTATTCAAACTTCGATACCCACACAAAACAAAAAAGAATACCATATACCTCTTTTGACCACATAATAAATGATTTGGTCAAAGAGCTGTTTGAACAGCTTTACACCCGCCGTATGCTTATCCGCCTTGCAGGTATACGCTTAAGCCATCTTGTACAGGGAACACAACAGCTCAACCTTTTTGAAAGTACTCCCGGGATGACCGGCCTTTACGGTGTCGTTGACCGTATGAAGAAAAAGTTCGGGCGGAAAGTACTCACCAAAGCCATAAACCTGTAGCTATGCTTTACACCTGCCATACATATTACAGCCTTCTTTACGGCACAATGTCGCCCGAAACGCTTGTAAAAGAAGCTAAAAAACACGGAGTGACAACACCCATAATAACCGACATCAACAACTCGACTGCCTGCTTCGACTTTGTAAAGCTATGTCTGGAAAACGGGCTGAAGCCGGTTTGCGGAACAGAGTTCAGAAATGAAGGCCAACACCTTTACACCTGCATAGCACGCAACCATGAAGGGCTAAAAGAGATAAACCAGTACCTCACTTTTTACAACCTGCAAAAAAAGTCTTTGCCGGAAAAAGCCCCCCGTTTTTCGGATGTTTTTGTGATATATACACCGGGCAGTGTTGAGCCCGGTAAGCTTAAAGAAAACGAATATATTGGCATATCACCCGACGGTATCAATAAAATTTACCAAACCAAATACCGCAACCACATGAATAAGCTTGTTGCTTATTGCCGGGTAACTTTTTCCTGCCGGGAAGATATTGAATTTCACCGCCACCTGAGGGCTATCAGCCATAACACTTTGTTAAGCAAGCTTACACCGGGGCAGACGGCTCATCCCGGCGACTTTTTTATGCCATCACCCGTGCTCAAAAAGCTTTACAACGGCTACCCCGAGCTGCTGTACAATGCCCGGAAGCTGCTTGAGAAGTGCAGCTTTTCATTCGATTTCAAAACACCGAAAAACAAACGCACCTTCACAGGCAGCCGCCATGACGATATGCTGCTGCTGAAAAAGCTGACAATGGACGGGCTGGAGTACCGCTACCGTAACAGCAATTATAAAAAAGCTCTTGAGCGTGCACAAAAAGAGCTGCAGGTCATTCACGACCTAAACTTTTCTTCTTACTTCCTTATCACATATGACATAATCCGCTACTCCATGTCAAGGGGCTTTCATCATATCGGCAGGGGCAGCGGCGGCAACAGCATTATAGCATACTGCCTCAGGATCACCGACATATGCCCGATTGAGCTTGACCTCTACTTCGAACGTTTTATCAACCCGCAACGCACCAGCCCGCCCGACTTCGATATTGACTACTCATGGCATGAGCGTGATGAAGTGCTTGACTATATATTCAAACGCTATGGACACGAACACACGGCACTGCTGGGTACTATCAACACTTTCCGCGACAGGTCGGTAATACGGGAGCTGGGCAAAGTATACGGGCTGCCGAAAAGCGAAATAGACCAACTGGTGGAAAACAGAAAAACAGAAAAAAGCCGCGACAGCATCACTCAAAAAATATTTGAGTTTGGCAACCGCCTTATGGACTTTCCCCACCACCGAAGCATACACGCCGGCGGAGTATTGATATCGGAAAAGCCCATAACATACTATACCGCACTCGACCTGCCGCCAAAAAATTTCCCCACAGCACAATGGGATATGTATGTTGCCGAAGACATAGGCTTTGAAAAGCTTGACATACTAAGTCAAAGAGGCATTGCTCATATCAAGGAGTGTGCCGATATTGTGCTGCAGAACAGGGGTGTTAGCATAGATATTCACAACGTCGAAAAGTTCAAGCAAGATGAGAAGGTAAACCGGCGATTGTATGACGGTGAAGTTACAGGTTGCTTTTACATTGAGTCGCCTGCTATGCGCCAGCTGTTGAAAAAGTTGCGTTGCAAAGACTACCTCCGGCTGGTGGCTGCAAGTTCAATAATACGGCCCGGAGTAGCTAAAAGCGGAATGATGAAAGAGTACATAAAACGTTTTCATAACCCTGAAAGTATCAAATACCTGCACCCAGTATTTGAAGAGCAGCTCAAAGAGACTTTCGGGGTGATGGTTTACCAGGAAGATGTGATAAAGATATGCCACCATTTTGCAGGGTTGGGCCTGTCGGATAGTGACATATTGCGCCGCGCAATGTCGGGCAAGTTCAGGTCACGGAAAGAGTTTGACCGCATAAGAAACACCTTTTTCAATAACTGCCGGAAAAGAGGCTATTCCAATAAGTTGGCTGAAGAAGTGTGGCGGCAGATAGAGTCCTTCTCGGGATATGCATTCTGCAAAGCCCACTCAGCATCCTATGCCGTTGAAAGCTACCAGAGCCTCTACCTGAAAACGTACTTCCCCCATGAGTTTCATGTAGCTGTGATCAACAACTTTGGCGGGTTTTACCGCACATGGGTTTATGTCAACGAAGCCCGGCGCCACGGTGCCATCATCAACCTGCCATGTGTAAACAAAAGTAGTTTAAAAACTTCCCTGGACGACAACAGGATATATCTCGGCTTCATACACATCAAAAGCCTTGAAACTAAGTTGGCACAGTTTATAACAGCCGAACGGGATAAACACGGCAGCTATAAGGATCTTTACGACTTTATTCGCCGCATTCCTTCCGGAATTGAACAATTGAAAATACTGATACGCTCCGGGGCATTCCGCTTCACGGGAAAAACAAAGAAAGAGCTGATGTGGGATGTGCACTTCCTTATGGCAAATAAAGTGCGTAAGCACCTTATATCTGCACTTTTTGATTGTGAAATAAAAGAGTACCGGCTTCCGCCACTTAACGACCACCCACTGGAAGATGCTTACGACGAAATTGAGCTGTTGGGCTTCCCCGTGACAATATCACACTTCGATATGCTCAAGACCGGTTACAGGGGAAATGCCCAGGCAAAAGACCTGCCGGAGATGACAGGGAAAACAGTGCGCATGGTGGGTGATCTTGTAAACATAAAATATGTACGCACAGTGAAAAAAGAACTGATGCACTTCGGCTGTTTTATTGACCCTGAGGGAAGGTTTTTTGACACCGTACACTTTCCCGGCAGTCTCAGAAAATACCCGTTTACCGGTTATGGCGTGTACCTGATCGAAGGAAAAGTAGTGGAGGAGTTTGGTTATCCGGGTGTGGAGGTAATGAAACTGGCGAGATTGGGGTTCAGGAGCTTCCATCCTCCGTAGTCCAGGAGCTTCCATCCTCCGCAGGAGATGGAAGCCTCCGGGTTTAAAAGGTTTCTGTTTCCTGTTCAAACCCGGACGGTCTAACATTTACGTAATCGGTAGCTTTCTTAGCAAAAAGTCGTGATTTTTGCTAAGAAATAAAACGCAACTATATCTATTAATAATTAAAAAAAATATTTTAATTTTGCAAGCCCAAGTAATTAAATCTTATTACCAAGGCATGCAAATGAAAACAATTGGTCATCATACATGCGAAAGCAAGGGAGGACAAAATCATGTTTTAAAAGAGTCACCTTTTTTCTCACAACATATGCCCGATCAAAACAAATTGCCTTATTTAGGAGCCGGATATTATTTTTGGGATTATAATATTGATGCCGCCCATGCATGGGGTGACACTCACTATAAAGGTAATTATTTCATTGTTGAGGGTGATTTGGAGTGTAAGGAAGAATTAGTTTTTGACCTTGTAGGAAACAGAAAACACATAGAATATCTGCTGAAGGTATCAGAAACTTTTGCTAAGCACAAGTTTAAAAGAAGTAATTGGGAGTTAGGAAAGTTTATTGAAGTACTTAAAAAACTTGAAAAAGATGGTGAAAACAAGGGTGTTTTTCCATTCAAAGTAATAAAAGCTATAGATAATAGTTGGAATATTAAACGTTGTAAACAAAAATCAATTAAATTCGTTAGAGATAAAAAAGGATATATTTTTTTAGACCCTAAAATTATAATTTGTTTTATTGATAAAGAAAACATAAGGTTTTATAACAAAACAGTTATTAAACCAAGACATAAGAAAAAGATTTAATTATGGATAAATTAAAAAAATCTTTAGAATTATTGGATAAGTTTTTCAGTGAAAACCCAAGAGAGTATATTGAAGAAAAGCTTAGCCAAATTGACAATATGGATATAGTAGGAGAAACCTTAGATTCATACCTTCAAAATTTTAGTGAAAATTATGATTATGAGTCTCGGATAGAATCTGCTTTGTCAAATATTGATGAAATAGATCTACTTACTTCTGAAACAAAAGATTGGAGCAAGAATGAATACATGACCGAATCAGAAACTTTCGAGAATAATTATATGAGTGAAAGAGATTATCATGCAAACATTGATTCTGATTTTACCAGTACTGATGATAGCTACAAAATTGCTGCCTAATGGATAACTCGGATATTCAATATGCTATTAGACTGTTAAATGTAAAATTTATTTCAGTCAACTATAAAGCAAAAAATTTATTTGATAAAAGAATATCAAGTGAAATGAGTGTGGATGTGCAATATAAACTTAGGTTTAATGATAAACAACCTAAAAACTATTTAGTTGATTTTACTATTAAAGTAACTGACAAAAATGATGAGGTTAGTTTATCATTACAAGCGATAGCTTTATTTAAAACAAATCAAACTATTGATGAGGATTTTAAAAAATCATCATTTGCAAATCAAAACTCACCGGCAATTGCTTTTCCATACATTCGCAGTTTTATTTCTACTTTAACAGTTAATGCAGGTTTAGATCCGATAATATTACCTGCTTTTAATTTTGCGAAAATTAAAAAGTAATATTTTGACAAATATATTGTGTTGAATGTTGCAAAAGACAGGCAAAACTGTGCGAATGACCGGCGACCTTGTCAGTATAGAATACGTGTGTACCCCCTAAAAAAGAAATGATGCACTTCGGCTGTTTTATTGATTCTGAGGGAAGGTTTTTTGACACCGTTGGGGATTGCTACCAGGCCGGATTTATAAGCCCTTTATTTCTGAAAAGGTTATATATATTGAGCAAAATAAATGAAGCAATAAAATTCAATCCTGATATTATTGAAGCAAAAACGAGAAGGGCCCCTAACACACCTACCCATTTATTAATACTATAGGCATAATTTTCAAGCTTCAGATAGTTCCACCAGCTTCCAAAATAACTGCTTATGCCGGTAGCTTCAAGACCCAGCACAATCAGGTTAAAAACAAGAAATAAAACCACAATTGATATTAATCCTTTTTTAGCACCTTTAATATCAGGTGGGCTTAGCTGCATATGCGATGATATGCAAATAGCCAGGTACAGAAATATCCAAAACCTGTAATCCCTGAAATTATCAGCATTAAACAAGTTTGATACGGTTTGCTTAGTGGTAGCCCAAACAGCTGAAACAGCCCCTGCATACTCACCCCTGATGCCTTCAACCAATACCCGGCCTTGTGACTCAATACCAGAAAAGATAACATTTTTGCCAGGTACAAGGTAGTAAAGTGCAGCATAAAGGGCTAAAGCCCCGAAAATTATAGGGCCAACACCAATAAAGAAATTGCCTATTCTCTGATATGTGCTGTTAGGATTATAACTGTGGTTTACATAACCAAGCGTACCATCTGTTGAGTTTGGTGTATATAACCTCATTTTCGTTATTTTATGTCCGAATATAGCACAAAACACAGCGTGTCCCAGTTCATGCACCGGAGTGCCAATCCAGCCGGTAAAAACTATATCAAGTTTACGGCCAACAGATTTAACATATGTTATGCGGGTGAACCTGGCAAAAACATAAAGGATTAAACCAAAGACAAACATCAAACCCAGCAGCCATACCAGCTGTCCGAAAGTAGTAATAAAAACAAGTTTTATAAAATCAAGAAAAGAGTTAATGTTTTCCATATGTTAAATAATTTTAAAGTAGCTAAAATAGCTTTTTTTTCATAATTTTGCCGGGAGATAAACATTATAATTATAAAACAGAACAATTTATGAGCACAACATTGATAATAATACTGGTCATAGCTGTTATACTCGTTTTGATGATCATTACCACGTATAACAGGCTTGTAAAGCTTAGGAACAACCGTGAGAATGCTTTTGCCGACATTGACGTGCAGTTGAAGCAGCGTCACGACCTTATACCGCAGCTTGTTGATGCTGTAAAGGGTTATATGAAGCATGAACGGGAAGTGCTGACTGATATCACCAATGCGCGTTCAAAGGCTATGAATGCAACAAATTTGAATGACCGTATTGATGCCGAGAATCAATTGAGTGGTGCGCTGGCAGGTTTGAGGGTTGCTGTAGAGGCTTATCCTGACCTTAAGGCAAGCCAGAATTTTATGAACCTCCAGCAAGAAATTTCTGATGTTGAAAACAAGCTTGCTGCATCAAGAAGATTCTTCAATTCAGCTACCAAAGAGCTGAACAGTGCCATACAGGTATTTCCGGCGGTACTTTTTGCCGGGATGTTTGGCTTCACGCGTCAGCCTATGTTTGAGATCAGTCCCGAACAAAGAGCTGCACACGAACAGGCACCGAAAATTAATTTTTAAACACGTGACGTGTAACGAGTGACAGGTAACAAGATATTAAATACACACCTGTCATTCGTTACCCGTTACCCGTAACAAAAAAACATGAAATACGTAGGTTTACAAACTCAAATATGGAAAAACAATTTTAAATCCACTCTATTACTGATAATGTTTCCGGTAGTTATACTGGGTCTTGTTTGGTTGTTTTTTTATTTCACCAGGCCGGAAAATCATACAATTGACGATGTGCATTACGCATTTTTGGGAGCATTACCATGGGTGATCGCAGGAGTAATGATTTGGTTTTTAATAGCATGGTATGCTAATACTGCCATGATCAGAAGTGCAACCGGTGCAAGGCCTCTTGAGCGTAAAGAAAACAAAAGGGTTTACAACCTGGTAGAAAATCTTTGCATCTCAAGAGGTATGAAAATGCCAAAGGTCAACATCATAGAAGATGATTCACTTAATGCTTTTGCAAGTGGAATTAACAAAAAAACATATACAGTAACACTTACACGAGGCATTATCAATAAGCTCAACGATGAAGAGCTTGAAGGTGTGATTGCACACGAACTCTCTCATATCAGGAACAGGGATGTTCGTTTGCTGATAGTTTCCATAATTTTCGTAGGTATTTTTGCAATACTTACTCAAGTAATCCTGCGCTCCTTTATTTATTCCAGTATTGCAGGAAGCAGAGGTGGTGGAAGAGGTCGCGGTGGGGCAGTTATGCTGATCGCGCTGGTACTTGCTATTGTAGGATTTATACTTACATCACTTTTCAGGTTTGCTATTTCACGTAAACGTGAGTATATGGCTGATGCAGGGGCGTCAGAGTTGACAAAAAGGCCTGAAGCGCTTGCCTCCGCCCTTAGAAAAATATCGCAAAAACCAAACGTAGGAACCGTAAAAAGAAAAGATGTGGCACAACTTTTTATCGAAAATCCGAAGGAAGAAAAGAAAGATCCATTTTCCTTTTTTAAGGAACTCTTTGCCACGCATCCACCCATTGAAAAAAGAATTGCCGTTTTGGAGCAGTTTTAAAGGTTATGATTAGCATTTGAGTAAAAAACCGGCAAAAAAACAGTATAAAAACTGTAAAAACTGCACAAAATTTCTCCTATGTGAGCTTTGTTAATTCACAAACGTTATTGCTTTTCCGCTTTTTCCGGCCCTGCCGGTTCGACCTATCCTATGAATGTAACTTTCCATATTATTAGGTTGCTGGTAATTGATAACATGTGACACTTGTGAAATATCAAGGCCCCTGGAAGCCACATCAGTAGCTACAAGCACTTGTATGCTTTGCTTTTTAAAAGAATTCAGGGCCTTTGACCTGTAATTCTGTGACTTGTCGCTATGTATCTCATCGGCTTTTACTCCTGATTGACGCAGATGCTTGCATATCCGGCTAACCCAGCGTTTGGTTTCAGCAAAAACTAACACTTTTTCAAATGATTCATCACGAACCATATCAAGCAATATTTCTAATTTTTTGTCACCCTCCTTTATTCTCACAATATCCTGGTCCACAGTGTCAACGGTAGAAATACCATTACTAACTTTTATCTCAACAAGATCTGTTGCCAGCTTGTCTATTATTTGCTTCTGACTGTTATCATTAGTTGCAGCAAATAGGATTGTCTGCCGGCGGTTAACCATACCATCCACGAGTTGATTTATTTCCTGCGAAAAACCCATGTCGAGGAGCCTGTCAAATTCATCAAGCACAATAGTGTTGAAATCTTTAAGTTTAATAGCACCCTGGCGAACCATATCGTTTAACCTTCCGGGAGTACCTATAATAAAGTGGCTTGGTTTTTTCAGTTTTCTCACATCAGCATAAACACTTGTGCCACCAATTAAGCAATTGCTGTAAAGTTTTAACCCCGCGGCAATACTATTAAATTCGTTATTGGTTTGTACAGCCAACTCTCTTGTTGGTGCAACAACCAGAACTTGTGATGCCGGCTTTTCATTTATCAGTTTATTTATCAAGGGTATCAGAAATGCCCCCGTCTTGCCTGTTCCTGTATGTGCAATACCAATTAAATTTCTTCCTTCCATTAACGGTTCAAGAGTATTGTCCTGAATTTGAGTGGGCATTTCATAACCCTTTTTAATCAAATTATTAATGATGCCTTTGTTGACAGGTAATTTAGTTATCAAACGAGTGGCAACATATTTTGTATCCTCAGTTGAAGTTGCTTTTTTTATAAAAACTGAGGGGTCAATAGTTTTTGAAGACTTTTTAAACCTGTTTTGTCTTCCCTGGCTAAAAGAATTCTTGCGACTAAAATTTTGCTGATTTTTTTTGTTTTGTGTTCTTGTCTTGTTCATAAATTTAAAATAGTTAATGCCTTATGAAAACATTAACCATTATCTGTTCAATAGGCTTAATGCTTATCGGGCGTAAAAATAATTCAGCTTAATTTAGTGAGTTAGAAAGGAATCGTTTGATGAATATACCACGGCGATAAAAACTTGCTATACAGATCTATATTATGCTAAAAACAGATGCAAAGATAATCTTTATTTTTATACTTGCTAATAGTTTTGATTATTTTTTTAAGCTACCGTCCAATTCACCTATATTTTTGATTAACAACAACTAACAAAGCATTTATGCAAAAAGGCTTGAAGTTTATAGTTTAGTATCTCATTACTCAGCAAACTTTATTACCTTAGTAGCACTTGCGTAACATTCGAAAACAAACCTTATTACCTGCTTTAGCGTTAATTAAAATAATAAGGCAATAAGGTTTGTATTTATATTGTTTTTAAGACAAACCCCGGGCGTTGTTGTTGCAGGCTATCAGTTGCATGATAATCATCAACCGGCAATTTGAGCAAATTTGAGTTCACCCCCGTTGGGTATTTGTTCATCCAATATATTGTTCTTTGATTTGAAGATTATACTACGGTTGAATATATTGAAAAAAAATTATTCATAAAACCAAAATGGTTTTCCTTTATATTTGCAGTAGAAGATTTTAAATTGCATTCAAAATGAGCCACAAAAAACTAACACGGTCAGATGACAGGGTTATTGCCGGTGTATGCGGAGGTATTGCCGAGTATTTTGGGTGGGATCTAACCCTTGTAAGGGTGCTATACATATTGATTACTATTTTCAGTGCTGCTTTTCCGGGTATTCTTGTTTATATTATACTTTGGATAGTAATGCCTTCATCCACCTATAGTGATTTATAGGCTAAAATCCTGTTGCATTGGAGATTCATATCATTGTAAAAGTATAGTACAGGGGAGGGTACTTCCAATCTTCAATCTTCAATCTTCAATCTTCAATCTTCAATCTTCAATCTTCCATCCTTAATAATTTTCTGCCTCGACAATATTATAAGCATATTTATCAATATTATTACAACAAAGCCAAAATGTATCTGGTCAAAGTTATATCCCTGTCCCAGGAAAAAGCTATAGACCACCGGGCCTAAAGCGGTACTCAGTACCATTACAAAAGTAAACAAACTTCTTACGGTTCCAAGGCTTTTTGTCCCAAAAGTTTCGGCATAAAGAGCCGACATTATGGGTGAGTTAAGCCCTCCTGTTATTCCGACTATCATCCAGTATATAGGTGTAATGACAGGGTTGGTGCTTACCGATAAGAGTAGAATACCCAATGCTAAAGGCAGCAATATAAATGGAAATAACCTGCGGGCAGAGTACTTGTCGATCATAGGGCCGGCAAGCAATGAAGTTAAAGATGATGTAACAGCGAATCCTATAATGCTTCCTGCCATCCACTCCATTGACCAGCCTTTAAAATCGGCAATATATGTCTGGAAGAAGAAAAGTGTGGTTTGCAAGAACCCAACCAGGAAAACTGTAGGGGCAAAAAGGTAAAACCAGGGTGTTAGCAATACTTCCCGCTGCTTCCACATTTTTCCTTCAGCTTCTTTGGTGCGTGCTTTATTGCTGTCTTCTGCACTTGCTCCTTCTTTGATTTTTTCATGCGACATTCCTTTAAGCAAAAACAATGACAAAGGCAGCAATATAAGAGCTACTATTACAGCGCTAATTCCCAGGGTTTCGCGCCAGCCGAGAACCCCTATGCCAATGGCTACGAGTACCGGAAATACTGCCTCTCCCGCAGGAAAACCCAGAAAAGAAATGCTCAAAGCTTTACCCCTGAGCTTGATAAAGTACCGCGACATAGTAGTTGCAGCAGTATGCATACACAAACCCTGCCCAAAAAACCTTAAAGTATATACACCTGCAAACAAAACAGCCAGGTGCCATGAAAAAGCAGTTATCAAACAGGCTGCTATCAACCCTAAAACCACAAACAATGTAAACCGCTTTAAAGGTACATGATCTATCTTTTTGCCTGCAAAAACAAGCGTTGCTGCACTCAGTAATGTAGCTACAGCATACAATCCGCTAAAAAAACCGGTGGTTATGTCAAAATACTCAACAAAAGAAGGAATATATAAAGATACTACGAATGTTTGCCCGAAACTGCTGAAAAAAACCATCAGCATACCGAATATCAATATCCTGGTGTTAGCCCTGAATAATTGCAAATAATTCATATAATATTTTATTTGTATAAAAAGTGTTTCAAATTCTTATTTTTAATTATTTAATACCGGGTAATGATTAACAGATAACTAACATGCTAAGTTCATTATCTTTTGAGAAAATTTGGCAAATAGGGGATATCTTCGCCAAAAATTAAAAAAGCATTTTATTTTGTGCAAAGATATTATATTGGATTGAAATTAAAACCCGGTTTTAATTTGCGGGATTAAAATTCAAGTCAAAATTATTTCGCTAATTTTGCAGATAAGCCAATTATTAAAACATATTAACTATTCACAATGGTAGAAGTTAAGGATCTGGCAATTACTTTTTCGGGCAAGACCATTATTGGCGGATTGACTTTTCGTTTACCTGACGGATGCAAGGCTACACTTAAAGGGCCTTCGGGTTCGGGAAAAAGTTCTGTATTAATGGCACTTATGGGGTTTGTAAAACCTTCGGGTGGTGTTATAAGAATAAATAGCAGTGAGTTAAACGATTCAACCATAAAACAGGTACGTTCTATAACAGCCTGGGTTCCGCAAGAGTTTGGTTTTAACCTGGAATATGCCCGTGAGTTGCTTTTATTGCCTTTTAACTTTAAGCTGAATAAAAACTGTCAACCTTCACAGGAAGAAATTAGCGGGATGTTGTATGAATTTGGTTTATCACCGGAAATCATTGATAAGCCGTTAAAGAACCTGTCTGGTGGTGAAAAGCAACGCATATCACTTTGTTCGGCATTGCTTCAAAAGAAGCCATTGTTATTGCTGGATGAGCCAACTTCATCATTAGATCTAAATACTAAGAAGATAGTTACAAAGATGTTTACGCAAAATAACGGCTTGACGGTATTATCAGCATCTCATGATGATTATTGGGCTGAGCATAACGACCAGGTTATTGACATAACCGCATATCATTAAAAACAATAAAAACATTTCATGTAATTATGGATACTTATGATATAAGTTGGGCGAATTTATTTTTAGGATATATTATGTTAATTATTCCTATATCAATACTTTATTGGTTTCAGACGGGTATAGTGAGGCAGGTATTTATTTCGGTCGGAAGAATGACACTTCAGTTATTTTTGGTTGGGCTTTACCTGGAGTTTATTTTCAATCTGAACAGTATGTGGGTTAATATAGCATGGGTAGTGATAATGATATTTGTAGCCACTTTTGTTACTATTCAACGGAGCGAACTTAACAGAAAAGTTTTTTTTATACCTGTTTTGATGGCTATTTTCGTAAGTATTATAATTATTGATGCATTTTTTATAGGGCTTGTAATAAGGAGTGAATATTTTTTTGATGCCCGCTTTTTTATTCCTATTTCGGGTATGGTTATCGGTAATTGTATGGAGAGAAACATAATAGCTATGAACACTTATTACCGGTCAATAACCCGCGAATCATTAATGTATAAATACTATCTTGCCAATGGTGCTACGCGCACTGAAGCTTTGCAGCCATATATAAAAGAAGCTTTGAAAGCCAGTTTTAATCCAATATTAGCTAATATGGCAGTAATTGGTTTAATAGCTCTTCCCGGGGTAATGACCGGGCAGATACTGGGAGGGAGCAGTCCGAATATAGCAGTAAGATACCAAATAATGCTTTTGATATCTATTTTTATAGGCACAATGATCACAATAATTTTAACAATATTGATGGGCAATAAATATATGTTTGATGATATGGATAATCTTAAATCATTTCAAAAAGAACCAAAAAGGAATAAAAGTTAAACCGGTTGACTGTTTTTGATTAATGGTAAAGAAAAAGTGAAAACCGATCCTTTGTTTTTCTTACTTACAAAACTTATTTCACCATGTTGTTTTTCTACAAACTCTTTGCAAAGTAGCAGTCCTATGCCGCTTCCGGTTTCATCGGCTGTTCCGTGGGTGCTAATCTGGTATTCTTGATTCAGCAATTTATCTTGTTGATCTTTATCTATACCAATTCCGTTATCCCTAACTGAGATATATGCCTGATCTTCATTCGTTTCACTATAGAGTTTAATTTTACCCTTTGAATCAGTGAATTTAATAGCATTGGATAAAAGATTTCGTATTACCGTATCTGTCATGTTTTGGTCTGCCCACACAGTTAAGTTTGAGTTAATATTGTTTTCTATTGATATTTGTTTTTCTTTTGCTTTTGGTAAAAACAGGTCTATATTATCATTAACTATTTTGCCCAGGTCGATGTGCTGTGGATTATATTCTATTTTGCCTGTTTGTGAGCGTGACCAATACAAAAGATTTTCCAACAAATCATTTATATTGGCTACGGCTTTATCAAGATCAAGTGTTAGTTCTTTCAATTCTTCCTTGTCCATATCATCGATATCTCTTTTTAGCATTCTTGAAAAACTAACAATTGCTGCAAAAGGATTACGCAGGTCATGAGAGATTATTGAAAAAAGCTTGTCTTTGGCAGCGTTTGCTTTAATAAGGTGTTTTTCAGACTCTAACAGGTTTTTATTGGCCTGGTTCAATTGTTGATTAAGGTCGTCTACCTTCTTTTTTTGTTCAAGGAGTATTTTATTGAGATTTATAAGTTCTTTATTATTTTGGCTGATATCTTCTTTTCGTTTTTGGAGCAACTTATTGGTTTTATTTATCACAAGATACCGGTTATAGAGTAATAACAACAACACAACAATGAGGATTACCCCGGCGATCAGAAAATTTTTCAACAATCGCTGTTTTTCATAGTTTAATTCATTTATCCTGGCTGATTTTTTATACAGTTCTAATTCTTGTTTTTCTCTTTCTCTGTCAAACATCATCTGAAGCTCGTATATTCTTTGCTTACTTTCCTTACTATAAATGCTGTCTGTCAAGCTATTGTATTTTTTCTGAAAGGTATATGCCTTTAAATAATTACTTTTTTCTTCATTTAATTTGGCCAGGTTTTCATAATATTTGGTAATCATACGTGTTAAACCAATTCTTTGGGCTATATCATAACTCTGGCGAAAATGGTATTCTGCTTCAGATGTATTTTTTTTGCCAAGGAAAGCCTGTCCGATACGGTTATGTGTTTTTGAAATTCCTGCCTGATCATTTGTTTTTTTATAGAATGTTAAAGCAGAATCAAGATGTTTCAGGGCATTATCATAATCATTTTTTAAAATAAGCAATTTCCCTATATATCCTATGGTAGAAGCTATATCTCTTGTAGCTTCGAGTTCGTAACGTATTTCATAAGCTTTTTGAAAGTAATCGGAGGCTTTATCTAAGTTGCCTTTTTTTTTGTGAATAATACCGAGGTTATTATAAGAATATCCCAAACCATGCATATCACCCGACTTTTTTTTATAATCAAGGGATAAACTGTGGTATTGTTCAGCTAGTTCTAATTCTTTCCTGTTTTGATAAATGGCGCCGATATTATTATAAATGGCACCTTTTCCAACTATATTATCTTTAGCTTCAAAAATTCTTAAGGCATCAAAATAATATTCAATTGCTTTTTCATAATAACTTTGGGTGCTGTATAACAATCCTAAATTTGTGAGCGAGTTGGCATAGCCTATACTATCATTGTTTTCGAGGTGCAAGTTTTTGGCTTTAAGAAAATAGTCCATTGAATTAACATATTCACCCATTCGATAATAAATATTACCAACACCATTAAGAGCGAGGGCTTTTTTGTTGTCCAATCTCAAATCCTGTGCTTTAATTATTGCGGTTTTGCCGTAGCCGATTGCGGCATTTGGGTCTTTTGACCTTAAGTGGTAGCACAACCTGATCTTAGCATCCAGCCTGGTTGTATCGTGAATATTAGGCTTTTCAAGCAGTGCTTTAAGACTGTCGCTAACCGAATTATTATTATTATTATTATTATTATTATTTGCCCCTGGTTTAAAACCTGCAATCATGAGGGGGATCGCAATCAAAAATAATATAATTCGGCCTTTTTTATTAAACATTATTTAATTCGATATGTATTATGAATAAATACAAGGAATGATCCTTAATAATTTAGATGTTTTTAAAGTATGTAAACGAATGAAAATAAATATAGTTGCATTTGATTTATAAAAACGGTTTATTAATCCCTAAAAATAATTAGTCGAAAAAAGGTCTGTTTTTACAAAACATACAAAAATAAAAAATTTTATGAATAAAAGTGAATTATTTTCAACAAATAGTATTGTTTTTTCAATTAAAATAAAAACATAAAATTATTAAATTGGCAATTAAACTTTATAATTTTAGTATTTTATTAACAATCGTCGTATATTAATAATAAAAATATGCTTTTATAAGATAAACTTAAAAATTGCTATTAAATTATATAAAAAATGTCAAAAACAAAAAACATTTTGATAAGTTGCTTTTTGACCTGTTTTCCGCATTGCAACACCCTAAAAATTTTTTAGCACAATTTCATATAGCTGATTCTGCACAATAATTTTTTATTTTGTTTTTTAAAAAAAACTTTAAACTTTTTTCTCATATAAAACCAACCTATTATAATTGAAAATAAAAATCCCATACAACAATTGTTATTGTTGCTAAAAAATGCGGCAATAATCTGT
>SL_5KL_010_SEDDRAFT_10000669_pt1 | contig 21937 bp, 13 predicted proteins | sample SodLakKL_010_SED_FD_9118 | JGI IMG/M metagenome (IMG submission 9118) | reverse complement strand
GTAGTCGCCCGGAAGAATGCTCAAACTGTAAACCCCCGAGGCGTTGGTAAACACCTGGAACTCCCCGACGGTGACCTCAACGCCCTGGAGCGGGCTGTCGTCTTCGGCGTTGGTAACCGTGCCCGAAAGGTTTACCACATCTTCGCTGGGAGCGTACTCGTCGGCGCCTTTGCCCGGAGGATTGCCCCGCGGATCGTAATCGATGTCGAAGTCGATCCACTCCACAAACATGCCTGCCAGTTCAGGATCCGAAATTGAGGCCCCTGCCAGGTGAAGATCCCCGGCGGCGACATCCTCAAAATTCACTGACTTGGATATCGAATGCTCGTCGTTGCCGGTAAACGTATGCCATTGGGCAACGGTATAGAAATTAAACAGGTCTGAAGGCCCCAGCCCGCGACCTTTCTGGATCAGCACCGATTCGGGATGCGACACATAAAAAAGGTTGTGATCGCTTGTCATCGTGTCAGGATGGGGGTTGCCTTCAACGAAGGCATAAGAGGTTACGCCGTAAATATTCGTATAATTCAGTGAAGGGACCAGGTTGTTGATAAAAATATTGTTGTAGATTTCGCTGGGAACAACCCCGGGTCCGGCGCCGGCCGCCCGGCTGTAGAGGGCAGCTGTGGGGAAGTCGCTTGGTGTGTCGTTTTCAAGTACAACCGTATTGTGATAGATCTTTGCCAGGCCTCCCCCGCCTTCCCCTCTGTCGAGGTACATGCCTGTCACATAAATGCTGGGATCATTTTGTGGTGGAGGGTATTCGTTGCTTTTCCATACGTTTGAAATAAAGTTGTTATAAATTTTCATGGTATCATTCTCCAGGGGATTTATGCGCATCCCCTGGACGAAACCCGGACCGCCTGAATAATATGCAACATAATTTATCTTGTTATTGTAAACCTCTCCTGATGACGCCGATATGCCAATACCCCTGGCACCTAAGGGCAAAGTAGGGGGATTTACAAAAGTGGTATACACACTATCGATCACATTGTCAAACACTGTAACACCTTTTTGTGCCGACAAATAGATGCCCATTGCATTGGCACCTTCAAAGCCACCGGGTGCACTATGACCAATCCGCTCGTTTGTGCCGAGATGGTTTTCATTGACCACATTTCCGGTATCGGTAAATTCTATCTGTCCCCAAAGTGCAGTTTTGCCACGTAAATCAATCCCAATATTCACCCTGTCGACGGTGACATTGGTAATGGTGTTATGGTTGTTAGATCCTGATTGCTGGGTGGCATTTGACTGGATCGTCACCCCACGGGTACGGTGCAGCTCAGGATTCTCGCCACCTCCCATTTGTATCGAGCAATTCTTAATGGTATTGTGATTGGACCCCTGTACTTCTGTGCCAGTGATCAGGTAGCCGTATTCCACATTGTCGGCAGGCGACGTGCCCCCGTCAAGGATGTTTATCCCGTCGAAGGTTACCCATGATACTCCATTAAGAGTCACCATGGCATCATTGGTGGCTTCAGTGCCTGTACCGTTTACAACCACCTCACCTCCGTCTGCCTGAAAAATGATCTGTGAGGTTTCAGACGTTCCGGCAACGGCGTTAAGGGTAAAACGCTCCGGGTAACTTCCGGGAGATACCAGGAAAGTAACACCTCCTTCTCCTACTCCTTGTGTCATTAAATCATTTGTTGCAGCAGTAAAGGTCTCATAGTCCCCACCGGGACCAATTGTATACGTACCTGTCAGCCCGCCAAAGGCCTGACCGGGCGAAACCATTACCGTTAACAGAAATACTGCAAGTGCCGTTGTAAACTTGTAAAAATGTTGCATAGCGTGTAATATTAATTGTTGATACTTGTTTTAATGTCTCAGAAATCAAAAACTCATTCAATAACCTGTAACCTGCGCGTGAATGTTTCCTCTTCTGTGATAACCTGTATAAGGTATATCCCTCCGGGCAGGTGGGATATTTCAACGTCGGCAGTGAAACCTTCTGCGCTGAGAACCGCAGCGCGCCGACCAAACAGGTCAAAAATTTTGATTTTTTCAAGAGTGATGCCGGAAGTAACGGTAATCCGTTCGCTCGCGGGATTTGGAAATACAATCAAATCGCCGGCATGAAAATCCTTTGCGGACACATCATCTTCCTCCAGCATTACGGTTTTTGTTACATCGTGATCCGACACAAGCAACTCACCGGATGTACTGTGGTAACTCTCTTTCTCTACAAGATAAAAGTATGTCCCCGGCACGATCTCTTCAAAGGCATAGTCGCCCGGATCGTTCTCCATCCCGCCGAGGGTGATCACGGCATTGTCAATAGACTGGCCCTGCTGGTCTTCCACTGAGAACGTAACCTGGTAGGTGATCAACTCCATTATTACAGCCAGGGTAATGTCTTCATCGACATTTACCGTGCCTTCCGCCGGGTAAAATCCGTCCTTTTCAACCGTGTAATCATACGAATCCGGCGCGATATCTTCAAAGGTATAGTCGCCGGGACCGTTCTCCGTCCCGCCAAGGGTGATAACTGCATTGTCGATGGGCTGGCCCTGCTGGTCTTCCACTGAGAACGTGACCTGGTAGGTGATCAACTCCATCACTACAGTCAGGGTAATGTCTTCATCGACATTTACCGTGCCTTCCGCCGGGTAAAATCCGTCCTTTTCAACCGTGTAATCATACGAATCCGGTACGAAACCTTCAAAGACATAGTCGCCGGGGCCGTTCTCCATCCCGCCAAGGGTGATAACTGCATTGTCGATGGGTTGGCCCTGCTGGTCTTCCACTGAGAACGTAACCTGGTAGGTGATCAACTCCATTACTACAGCCTGGTTTATGTCTTCATATACGGTTACCGAACCTTCGACCATGTAAAAACCCTCTTTTGAGACAGTGTAATCGTAAGTTCCCGCAGGCACGTCTTCAAACACATAATCCCCGGCCGGATTCTCTATGCCATTCAGGGTAACGACAGCATCTGTAACCGGTGTGCCGTCATTATCCTGGATGTCGAAAGTTAGTGTATAGGTTTGAGAGACAAGAACTATGGTTTCAAACACATCATCGTCTGTGACATCCAATGTTCCCTCATAAGATTGGTAGCCTGGCTTTTGGACAGTCAGGGTATGTTCTCCCACCTGCACTTCATCAAAGAAGTATCCGCCGGGCATCACCTCTGTTGCGTCAACATCACCTATTGTGACCGTTGCGTCAGGGATTACATTGTTATCATCATCCACCAGCGTGATCATTACCTCGAAAAAATCGCCATAGGGATAGAGTATAAGGTTATCTATGCTCCAGTGTGACAGATGCCAGGTGATTCCCGTCCAGGCAAAGGCGAACATTATGCTGTCGGTGTCCTGGGGTGTAACTATCAGATATTCTTCGAGCACGGGGCCGTAATCATCCGTGCCATCATAATTCATTAGTTCTGTCCAGCTGGATCCCAGGTCGGTGGAATAGCTTGCGGATATTTCTCCTGCACCGCTCATCATGCCGTTATTGTTAAGGTAACTGCGTAAAGTATACTTCAGCTGTTGGTCATCAGGCACAGGCACAGCCTTGCTGATCAGGTGGGACATACCATTAAATATTGGGTCACTGTGAAGCCGGAGTTCCGGTGCTTCGCCGCCGGCTGTCTGGGCGTCTGATACACTCCAGTTGGCCTGGCCGTCGCCCATGACATGCCAGCCCGGTGGCAGTGTTCCGGGGTCATAATCAAAGGGTTCATAGTACAAGAGGTTGGAGACACCCAGCATGCTTTCGTTGGTAGTGGAGGCTCCTCCCTGGCCAAGTGTATTAAAGGCAGTAATTGTGTAATAGTAGGATGCAAACTCCGGTATTGTTGCATCAAAAAAGATGGTATCACTTATTTGAGAGGCGACGATCACATCGCAGGGGTATCTTCGAACGTCGTAGCTAAGGTTTTGGCCGTCGATAAATCCGTCGTTAAATCCCTGGTCTGGGTTGCTCCAGGAGATAACTGCATTTTTGCCGGCGGCTTCCACTAAAGCATCAGGGGGTGCTGCAGGTACATCGTGGCCAACAAATGTTTGTGCCATGGCCGGTTGTCCTTCTCCAGCAAAGTTTACTCCTTTCACCATATAGTTATAGATTCCGTTTCCGTCGGGCATTGTATCTGTGAATTGGCTCACCTCCCCCATTACAGGGTCATCGAGGGTATGGATGAGTATGTCGCCCTGGTAAATATTGATGGCATCGAGTGCCACAAGTGAGTCACCTCCTGCAGCCATCACCGGATTGATCCAGCTAAGATGCGCTTCAAAAGCACCTTCATCATCCGCTGCTGCCAGAAAGTCGGCGGGCGGGGCCGGTGCCTCCGGGTCTGCAGCATACAGACCGGTTGCGATCAGTGCAGCATGGGCATTGACTCTTCCTGTACCCATCAGGCCCCCGTAATCCGGGTTCAGATCATCAACAGGATCGGTGCTGCCTAGCAGGAGGTCAACAAAATCATCTGCGTCAAGTACGCCGGGAGCCATGGATACCATCAGAGCAACTACACCAGATACATGAGGGCATGCCATGGAAGTTCCCTGGGCATATCCGTAACCTTCATTCCTGGTGCTTAACACGCCCTGTTCAGTTTCTGTGTTGGTCTCTCCGCCCGGGGCGGATATATCCACATGAACGCCATAGTTCGAGTACCACGAAAGCTGGTCGTTATGGTTGGTTGAAGCCACTGCCATGGCACCCGAATAATACGCGGGATACTTAGGCTCATCATTGCCGTCGTTACCGGCTGCGAATATGGTGATGCCTCCGTACATAACATCGCCTCCTCCGTTTGCGTTGAAATAGTCGATGGCATCCAGCACTGCTTGCTCGTAGTAGCCGGCCTGGGTATAGCCCCAGCTGTTTTGTGATATGGCTGCCCCGTTGTCGGCGGCATATACCGGGGCAAGTTCAAAGCCGCCGGACTGTCCAAAAAAGCCGTCATCTACGAATACCTGTGCCGACATCAGTTTTACGCCCGGCTGAGAGCCCCAGCCGCCGGCTATCCCGCTTACACCCGTATCGTTGTTGTTTACAGCCGCTATGGTACCTGCCACATGTGAACCATGATTGTGCGGGCTTATGTTTGGAGTATTATATACAAAGTTGTAGCCTATACCCTCCCACATGTTATCAGCCAGGTCGGGATGATTGATAGCAATGCCTCCATCTATTACCGCGACAATAACATCGGGATTGCCTGTTTCAATAGCCCAGGCTGCCGGAAGTGAAATATCAGCCCCCGGGGTTCCTGAAGTCTGTCCTGTGTTGTGATAATGCCACTGGTCTGTAAAGAGGGGATCGTCAGGGAAAAAAAGACTATCTGTGACGGCATCCTGCCTGGATGTGTCTTCGCGACGATCGTACCGCTGCTCACCCGTGTTTTCTACAAATCCAATAAGTTCCTTTTTATAATGAGGCTCGGCAACAACAATCTCATCGAGCTGTTCAAACCTTTTAACCGCTTCAATAATATCCGTGTTTTCGTCCACATAGAGATCGAACCAGTGATACAAGCCCCACCTGATGTGGCGGTCTGCAAATTTTTCACCAAGTGCCGGAGACGCAAAGGTCATTCCGGCATCACTTACTTCATAATAGTGAGTAAGTGCGTCAACAGCAGCGAACCCAAAAGAAACGAAGCCTTTCTCCGAAACGCCGGGCTGAATTTTACTGATGTCGATCGCCTCATCAAACTTAATCCTGAACATCCCCTTTTCATAAGCATCGGGCGGCAGATTATCCAAATCAATGGGAGGCCGCTCGCCACGTATTATATCACGGTCAGCGGAGAGAACTTCTCCGGAGACCATGGCCAATGCCAGGAACAACGTAATAACAAATACAGCCTTACCCTGAGAAAGCGCGCACGAAACAATCCTTTCAGAAATCACTATCATAATAGTATGCTCAAAATTTATATTACATGATCAAAAGCCCACCAACAAAAATCCTCTATAAATTTTCATAAAACAATACCTGACAATGGGTATTTTCTTAAATTGACGGTCTCGATAAAGATTAAAATTTTGTTTAACTTTAAGAATACCTGCTAGTGGGTATTTTTTTTCAGTGGCAATATTTGTTATTTTGCAATTAGCTGTGGTATGAATATGGGTCTCCCAATGGGTGCCTATCAGTTTAATGATGCAGGAAACTCAATACGAAAGGGTATTAAATAAGCCATGATAAATAAATTGATTCATATGAGGATAATTATTAGGCGCGGGGCACTGAAAGCGTGAAAGCCACTGGCTGTTAGCTTTTGGCTATTAGCTATTGGCCATTGGCAAGAAAGCTAAAAGCCAATAACCAATAGCAGTTCTGTTGGAAACACAAACATCAGATAACCAATATTTTGAAATAATATAAACAGATGAACCGAGCACTTGCGAGCTCGGCGAAGCCAAACCCCATGACAGGATTTTTACACACAGGAGGATGATTATTGGGACGTTTCGATATTTCGACATTAATTTTTAACACATGAACCCAGGAAAAAACAAAAAAATACAGCTTGCCATCCTTGCAACCATAGCTGTGTTAATTGTTACTGTTTTCTTTCTATGGATTGAAAATCTCAGCATCGCCAATATTGAATCAGGCGAAGGTCCGGATGGCCTGACTGCTTTGGATGACAGTTTGGCGATCAATCAATACCATGATTCACAAAATCAGAATTCTTCCTTTTCTTCGCAGGCATTTGAGATTTTGTATTCGGATCCTGACAGTGCACGAACCATTGCAAGGTATGGCCTTCAGAATTACGGTGACACCATTAGCGACAATGAAACTATTTTTCTTACCAGCATAATCGGGATGTCCTATCTTTTTCAGTCTGATTACAGCCAGGCCCTCAGAAAGTTTTATGAAACGCTTCGCCTGGCTACATTATTTGAGCTGGAGCCGGAAACTGCACATGCCTACGGAAACATTGGGATTACTTATCTTGCTATAGAAAACAGCAAAGTAGCCCTGGATTATTTGCTGAAAGCACAGAATGCCTACGTGCTGCTTGATGACACCGTAAACTATGCCAGTGCTCACAACAACATTGCCACGGTATATTTAAAGATCGTCGATCTTGATAAGGTAAATTTCCACCTTAGTGAAGCCCAGCAGGGTTTCGAAAAGCAAAACCACAAAATTGGCTTGTCGGCGGTAACAAACCAGTGGGGCAGGTACTACATGTTGCGAAACAAACCCGACTCGGCCATTTATTACTTTGATAAGTCAGTAGGGCTGGGTATTGAAACGAACAACTCTTTCAACCTGACACTTTTTTATCAGAATACAGCACTGCTGTATTACGAGATGGACCAATACAAGGATGCTATTTCCTATTTTCATAAAGCGGATTCCACTGCCACCAGCATAAATTTCATGCAGGGGTTGTCCTCTTCCCGTTTGGGGCTGGCCCGCAACTATCTCAGGTTAGACAACCTGGATTCTGCCTTACACTATGTGAACGAAGCAAAAGATATTGCCTTAAACATCGGGAACGCGATGCTTGAGTACGAGGCAAACGAGGTGCTGGCAAATATATATTACCAGAAAAGCGAGTTCAGGAAGGCTTTTGAATATAATCAGCTATCACAGGTCCAGAAAGACAGTTTGATGGAAATTGCCCAGCTTTACCAGGTATACAACCTGGAGATTGATCAGTTAAACCGCGAGAAAGAAATACAGCAGATGAAGATTCAGGAGCAGGAACTGGATCTGGTAAAGAGGAGAAATGCACTGACATTATCCATTATATTGGGAATAGGTATCATTGTAATTCTCTCCTTTTCATACCTTCTGTATGTAAACAAAATGAAGCAGCAACAAAGGAACAGGTTGTATGAGGACAAGCTGCAGCATTCTGCAGAGCTGACAAAAGCCGTGCTGCAGGCAGAAGTTCAGGAGAGGAAACGTATTGCGTTTGAATTGCACGACGGACTGGGACCCCTTCTTTCCATCTCCAAAATGAATGTGACAAACATTCTTGAGGATGACAGCTTAAGCATGCAAAGACAACGCGACCTGCTGCAGAAAACTGTCTGTAACCTGGACGATACTCTCTACGAGATGAAGTATATTTCTCAGAACCTGGCGCCGATGGTACTCCTGGAAAAGGGGTTTGAGGCAGCAATCAAGGATTTGGTTACCAGGATCAAGCACCTGAAAAAGTACGAAGTACAATTTAATGTCAACGGATTAAACGGATCGCTGGAACCTTTTATACAGCATGCCCTTTACAGAACGATCCAGGAGGTGGTGAACAACATCATAAAACATGCGGGAGCCACTGAGATTAACCTGGAGTTATTACAAAGCAAGCACGATATTACCGTGATGCTTGAGGACAATGGTGTTGGGTTCAATACCAAAGACCCGGGTTCCGGGGGGTTGGGTTTGCAAAACGCCGAATCGCGTATCCTGGGACTCAATGGCAGTTTTTTTGTAGACAGTATGATAGGCAGAGGTACGATCATAACCATCATTTTGCCGCTTACAAAAGAAAGCCAGACAAAATCTGCCGTGCTTAAAATCTAATATGCAACAGTCATAAATCCTTTTTAGAATAAATGACACCTGATCAAATAAAAATGGCAACAATAGATCTTTTTTTAGTGGATGACCATAAGCTTTTTCTGGAAGGGCTTATATCCATATTGAACGAAAAGCCGGATCTGAATGTGATCGGTTATGCATGTTCGGCGTCAGAATATTTTTCAGTAGCGGAAGATATTCAACCGGATGTGATGTTAGTGGATGTAAACATGCCCGAAATGTCGGGCATCGAGCTTACCCATCTTATCAAGGAGAACAACCCCCAGGCTAAAATTCTGGCACTAACCATGTATGAAGACCCGATATACATACAGAAAATGGTACACAGCGGTGTCAATGGATACATATTAAAGTCTGCCAACATCAAAGAATTGGTGACAGCTATCAGAATGGTGTCAAATGGTGAGAATTATCTGGCCAAGGACATTCAGAAGATAGTGATGGACAAGATCGGGTACATAGAAAGCTTTGAAGATTTTGACAGTTTTAACAAGAATAAGCTTTCGAAGCGTGAAATACAGATTGTATCACTGATCGCCAGGGAGTTTTCCACCCTGGAGATTGCTGAAAAACTTCATATTAGTGAGCGTACAGTAGAAACCCACCGAAAAAACATCCTGGCAAAAACCAATGCCAAATCCATCGTAGGCCTGGTTAAGTATGCCATTCGCGAAGGACTTGTTTATTATTAAACTGGAAGCAATTGGATATCGTGCCTGTTCAACTGCCTGACAAGTGAGGCATTATCCTTTCATTTTCATGATCTCTCATGAAAGAACATGGTTAGTTTTTTGCATCACGATTATTTTGGTTTAACTGTTTCGGTGGAAAACCGTATTTACTTATCTTTGGGTGGTAGTTCATTATTCCTTTAACCCGACAACATCATGGCAAAAGAAAAACATGGAAACAGCACTGCTGGAGCAGTTTACGGGCTGGGCTTCATAGGCGCACTGATTTATTTTATTTCCGTTGCGACAGGCTTCTGGGCGGGCCTTCTGGGTGTTCTTAAGGCCGTCGTATGGCCTGCCTTTCTGGTTTACGAGGCATTAAAATTTTTTGGATCATAGGACGATTCTAAGCTCCCTACCAGTTGAAAAATTGCAGACAGATGAAATGTATCCAGGTCATTGCTTTTGACGCGGATGATACCCTCTGGGCCAACGAAAACCATTACCGGGATGCCGAAGATGCATTTTGTACCCTGGTGCGCGATTATATGCCTGCAGCCACTGTCTCCGAAGAGCTTTTCAAGACAGAAAAGGCCAACATGGCCATTTACGGGTACGGCGCCAAAGCTTTTACGCTTTCGATGATCGAAACCCTGCTGCGAATTACCAAAGGTGAGGCTGATGCAGGGCTTATAGAGGAGGTGATCGCACTGGGCAAGGGCTTGCTGCAAACGCCGGTGAAGTTGCTGGATGGTGTCCCGGAGGTGCTGGCCAGGCTTAACGGGAATTACCGTGTGGTCTTAGCAACAAAGGGCGATCTGCTCGACCAGGGAAGAAAGCTTCTTCACTCCGGGCTGGAGAAGCATTTTCACCACATCGAGATCATGCCCGACAAACAAATGAAGGATTACATCAAGCTTCTCAAAAATATCAATTGCACCCCTGAAAACTTCCTCATGGTGGGAAATTCATTAAAGTCGGATATTCTGCCCGTTCTGGAGCTGGGCGGATATGCCGTGCACGTTCCCTATCACGTGACCTGGGCCTGGGAAACCATTAACAAAGAAATTGACAACCCGAGGTTTTTGCAGGCAAAAAACATCAGGGAGGTGCTAAAGATAATATCCTGAACTTGCTCAAAAAAAAATTATTAGGTTATATATGTTTTTTTTATATATTTAAACTGATATTTTATACACTATTATCTATTGATCCTACAGCAATGAAAAATATCAGATTATTATTGCTCTTGCTTCTAAGTACGGCTGGGCTGCATGGTCAGGAGTATGTGCCACTTATAGATACCACAAGAACATGGAATGTGGCTGGAATTCTTCCTCATGGAGGCGGGGCGTTTAACTATCAATACTTCTTTGGAGATACAATAAGCTTTGATGATACCGTATATGTTGAGGTAAGGTCCGGACTGGCAGGTCAATCTGACGTGCACGGTTACATGAGAGAAGATACGGTATCCAGAAGGGTTTATTACAGAAGTATTTGGGACGATGAATCCGCCCTGCTGTATGATTTTTCTCTTGAGGAGGGCGATACTATACAACTTTATGGCGATCCTGGTCAGGAATACACCGTTCTGCAGGTTGATACTGTTGAATTGCTCAATGGGGATTTTCGCAAAAGGTGGGTTTTTTCACTTCATTTTTATCATACCAATGCTGTCTGGATTGAAGGCATTGGAAATACTACAATCTATCTTTTAAATCCGGGGGATTTGGATTACAGCACCATTGAAACCACAACACTTTGCTGTCATGAAAATGAAGAACTCGTTTACATGAATGACACATACAACACCTGTTATCTTGACTGGGTAAACGTTGCAGAGATCGATACTCAAACCCTTGAAGTATATCCCAATCCGGCAAAGGATCGCATCACAATTTCAGGTGAGCCCGGGAAACAATACGAGTTGCATATGTATAATGCTGAGCGTCATTTGCTCTTGAAACAGGATATTGAAAGCCATGAAACTGTTGATATTTCTCACTTTAATCCCGGAGTAATCCTTATTCGTATTCTGGATAAGGATAATAATGCTTCATCTTTCAAAATACTAAAACTGTAAGGCATTTTTACATCAGTTAATAACCGGCCGTAGCTAAATGCCGGCTGCCTTCTTACTTCCTTCTTTAACGGCACTGATTCCTATCCTGCAATAACCGGGTCCGGCAAATCTATTTTTTTATCTTATTGAACCAATTTGTTAAATACATGTTTAAAACATTTGTAACTTTGCCTCCTTTATAAAAACAAACAGGCAGAGACCGTAATGTTCAGTGTTCACCGAAGCAGAGAATATGGAAAAACAAAAAGATCACATGGTTATCACAGAAAACCTGGCTCTTTTATATCGCGAGGCAGCATCCCGGTACGGTGATCTTCCTGCGTTTGCCATTCGGAAGGAAGCACTGAAGTGGCAGCCGGTCTCCTTCAAAGAGGTTTACCAGCAAGGCCTTAACCTGGCCACGGCACTGATCGGCATGGGCGTGGAGGCCCGTGAGCATGTCGGACTGTTCAGCGACAACCGCTACGAGTGGATATTGACGGATTATGCGGTACAGTTCTGTGGCGCCGCTGATGTTCCGCGGGGCACCGACGTCACTGATTCGGAGCTGCTGTATATCCTGGACCATGCGGGAGTCAAGGTCAGCTTTGTCGAAACCGAAGTTCTTGCCCGAAGGATTCTCAAGTTCAAAAGCAAGCTTCCCGGGCTCAGGGAGATCATCATCATGGACCCTGATGCCCCATCGGTTGAGGGCACCAGGCGTTTGGCAGACATCTACATGGAAGGCCGCCAAATCAGGCAGAACGGCAACAGGGAAGTGGAGAAGCGCATCGCCGGCATCAAACCCGACGACCTGTTCACGCTCATATATACCTCCGGCACAACCGGCACACCCAAGGGTGTCATGCTGACTCACGAAAACATGGTGTCGCAGATCCGCAACCTCCCCGGCAGGCACGGTCCGAATGACCGCATCCTCTCTGTGCTTCCCATCTGGCATATTTTTGAACGGGTAATTGAAATGTACACCATCAGCTTTGGCGGATGTACCTATTACTCCAGTATCAAAACCCTGAGCGAAGACATGAAGAATGTCGAACCCACCTTCATGGCTTCGGCTCCGCGGCTTTGGGAAAAAGTGCACGAAAAGATATTGCTGGGTGTCAGAAGGTCCCACCCGGTAAGGCGGGTGCTTTTCCATATTGCCTATTTTCTCGCCAGGCAATACAAAAACTCTGAATACTTCATCACCAACAAAAAGATCAAGCTCAAGCCGCAACCTGTATGGAAGCGTTTCTTGCTGACGCCTTTTCACCTGCTGCGCTGGCTGATCGTGCTGCCGTGGTATGGCTTCTTTAATGCGGCAGTGCTGGAACGCGTCCGGCTTGGTGCCGGGGGCTCACTGGCGGCAACCATCTCGGGAGGCGGGGCGCTTCCGATACACATCGACAAGTTTTTCAACTACGTGGGCATCCCTGTGCTTGAGGGGTACGGATTGACAGAAACATCGCCGGTGATATCCGTCCGTTCGAAACTCAACCTGGTGGTGGGTACCGTGGGGCCGCCGATCCGTGAAACATCCATCCGTATCCATTGCCTCCAGACCGGGGAAGTCCTCTTTCCCGATCCGCAAGACAAACACCAGGGAAAAGGGAAACCCGGGGAAATACGCATACGCGGCCCGCAGGTGATGAAGGGCTATTACCGTGCACCAGATCTAACCGACGCCGCAGTCAATGACGGCTGGTTTCGCACAGGTGACCTGGGTATGATCACGCACGATGGCAACCTGAAGATACTGGGCCGCTCCAAGGCCACGATTGTCCTGTCCAGCGGCGAAAACGTGGAGCCCGAACCGCTGGAGATGAGGCTGCGCCAGAGCCGCTATATCGACCAGTGTATGGTGGTGGGGCAGGACCAGAAGTTCCTTGGCCTTTTGGTTGTTCCTGACCTAAGCGCGTTCCGGAATAACGGCAGGATTCCGGCAACTCCGGCTGAACTTGAGGAGATGCCGGAAGCCAACGCCATCATCAAAAAAGAGATCAGGCAAATGATCAGCAAATCTTCCGGGTTTAAGAGCTATGAGCAGATTCGCGACTTTCGCATCCTGCCGGAGACATTTGCCATAGGTAAGGAAATCACCAACCTATATAAAGTAAAACGTCATGTGGTGCACGACAAATACGGGCACGTGATCAATGACCTTTTCAATAACAAAAAACTGAAATAACCACAAGCAATGGAATTCCCTTCGCAACTATTATACCCGCAAGATCAGGTCCTGCTGGCCATCATGATTTTTGTCATCATGCTCGGGATGGGTGCCAGCCTTACCGTCAACGACTTCAAAGCGGTGGCCAGGAGTCCGAAAGGCGTACTTGTGGGCTTCCTCTCGCAATTCGGGCTGATGCCACTAATTGCGCTGGGGCTGGCCATCGTGCTGAACCTGCATCCCGCCTTTGCCATTGCGCTGATCCTGATTGGCAGTTTGCCGGGAGGCACTACATCCAACATGTTTGCTTACTTCTCGCGAGGATCCGTAGCCCTGAGCATTTCGATGACCACGGCATCCACCATCATGGCCCTGTTTATGATGCCCATCATTCTCAGTGTTTATACGGTGCGTTTTACCAGCCAGCTGACGGCAGATATGCGGGCCGCGGGAGCCGAAACGGAATTTGTGATCCCTACCGGCAACATCATCAGCTCCCTGGTCCTGGTGCTGGTTCCGGTGATCATCGGGATGATCCTGAGGCGCAAATCGCCGGGATGGGCGAAAACCGCCGAGGACACCGCCGGCTTTATGGCCGTGCTGGTGATCCTGTACCTGATCATGACAGCCTTTGTCAGGCATGGTGGGTTGTTCCTGAGAACACCCATAGAGGTATACATTGCCACGATCGGACTGGGCCTGGCAGGTTTCTTTTTCGGATACTGGTTTTCACGGTTCATTGGGATGTTCCCGCTGTTCCAGAGGGCCATATCCCTGGAAACAGGCATCCAGAACGGCCCGGTTTCCTTTGCCATCATCCTCCTGAGCTTCAACGAGCCGGTGCAGAGCCAGATGCTCTGGCTGGCCATCCTTTACTCCACCTTCATTGTGATGACCTCTTCAGGTATCACGCTATACTTCCGAAAAAAAGGGAAATTCGACTGGGACGTTTACAAAAACACACAGATCCACCACCGCCTCTTTGGAAAGGAGTACGTTACCCAGTATCCCGCAGGATTTTTGCCCAAACGCCTGGAGAAGGACCCTAGCCAGGGTACGATCAAAAACAATCTAAGCTAGTTTGTCAAAGGGGGCGCCAGTACATGGTTTGTATCGGCCAGATGAATATTTACATTCCATTCGCCGGATTCACGATGACTTTCACAGATTCTGCCGGGCCATTTTTGCCGGGGTGTATGAAGTACATTCCCGCAGGCAAGCGAAGAGGAAAGCTGTTGACGCCCGTATTGGCGGAGAAACTGCGTTGCTTAAATCCCCTGATGTCGTATAGGGCTATTTCCACGGTACTCTGCGGATTGTCAACATAAAGGGTGTTGTTGTGCACCCATATTGTAAGCGCATTTTCAGTACCGGCGGCGTCTCCTGCTCCGGTATCGTGATCATGTTCGTTCAGGATCATTCGCAGGGCCAGGTTCCCATACCCGGTTATCAGGTTTGGGAAAGAAGCCGGGTCAGAGTCATGGTTGGCGCGGTAGAAATGACCGTGAGGTTCACCGTCGAAGCCCACCATAAGGTTGTGTTCATTCAGCTGTTTGAATGCCAGCATGTAGGTTCCCGGTTCGATGATCACCGTCTGTTCGCCAGCTGGAAAAGAATGCGTGGTGTTTTGCATCTCCGGCGTGCGGGTAAGCAGGCCTGACAGGAACGCCGTGCGAATGATCTCCGTGTCATCATTCACTTCGTAAAGAGCTACCCTGAAGTCAAGGTTGGAAAGATACCGGTCGGGCCATTGGATCTCTATGCCGGTCAGCCTGGCCTCCCTGTATATCTCGTAAGGCATTCCAAAGATAATAGGTCCGCTGCTGCTGCCAATGCCATCGATTATCGAACCGCTGTCGCGCGAATACAGCGAATCGGTCAGGTTCAGCATGAATGTGTCTCGCCTGGCGTCGATGTCGCTTCCGGGGTGCATCGCCTCCCAGGTAATGGTATAGCTACCTGGTGCCAGTCCGGCACTTTGCCATGGATCCCCGGCAGACACCTCCGCTTTTTCACCGGGGCCAAGAGGCAGGGGTATGCTTCCGCTACTGTTATAACCTGCAGGGTGGACTGAAAAATGTACCTTGCTCTCGGTAATCAGTTCCAGCCCCTTGTTTTTCACCTCTGCCCTGAGTGTTGTTGCGGGGGGCAGTTGGGTAACGGGGATATGGGTATAATCTGTGTTAAGGCCCCTCACCCTGAGGTTTCCACCGTATGTNGCCACATTCGTGGTACGNCCGTGTGAATATTCCANCGAGCCGTCAAANGAGAAAGCACGGTAATAGTAGGTGGTATGTTCATCCAGCCCGGAATGGGAATATAGCGTGTCGCTTCCGCTGTACAGCACCTCTCCTCCCCCTTCCAGGAAATCGCCGGGGCCATAAACGGTCCCGTTTTCTGGAGTGCCAAATTCGTTAGTAGTTGCGTACAAAACCAACACATTGTTGAGTTCGTTGTTTCGCTTCCACGACAGGTCGACATAATAGTCGTATGTTGAGGCCGCTGCTGTAAAGTTCCCTGGGTTCGTAACATTGCCCAGGGTATTCCGGGCTGCCTGAAGTACCTTGTGTGTGTTAAGACGGCCGGAACCGAGCAGGTCATAGTACTGCGGGTTGTACGGATTGATGTCGTCGGTATTTTCAACAAGGAATTGCCAAACCTCGGTGTTGGTCAGTATGTGGTTGTTTCGATAGGCGTAGGATGCCAGGAGGGCCGCCGTACCCGACACAAAGGGACAGGCAACGGATGTCCCCTGGCTGTAACCGTAACTGTGGTCGTTATGGGTGGTCAGAACGCCCCGTTCATTTACGATATTGGTTTCTCCACCGGGAGCTGAAATGTCNATATANCTGCCATAATTTGAATACCATGCCTTTTCATCACGGTTGCAAGTTCCGGCCACGGAAAACACCCCGGAATAGTAACCCGGATAATAGGCATCATTATCGTTGCTGTTGCCGGCAGAAGAAATAACGATCCCACCTTCCATGACATCTCCTCCCCCGTTTGCGGCAAAGTAATCAAAAGCATCAAGAATAGCCGGATTATAATGATCCGGTTCGCTGTATCCCCAGCTGTTTTGTGAAATGGCAGCGCCATTGTCGGCAGCATACACCTGGGCTAAGTGAAAACCTCCGCTGCCCGATGCTGCAAACACCTGGGCAGTCATCAGCCGCACACCGTCATTGTGCCCCGAACCGCCCGCCGTACCTGCAACGCCTTTGTCGTTGTTGTTAACCGCTGCCACAATGCCAGCCACCAGCGTTCCGTGGTTGTGAGGCTCGATTACCGGACTGTCATGCACAAAGTTGTATCCGGTCTGATGCCAGAGGTTTCCGGCAAGATCTTCGTGTTCCAGGTCGATACCCCCATCCACCACGGCTACTATCACCGTAGTGTCTCCCTTTTCGATGCCCATAGCTTCAGTCCAGCTGATGTCTGCCCCGGGGCGGCCATTGAACTGGCCGGTATTTTTGAATGCCCACTGATTGCCGAACAGCGGATCATCGGGGATCCACAGGGAGTCTTCTTTGCCTGATGAGCGGGTTCCGGAAAATGCCGGGGAAGTGTGTGGCTGCATGTCCGTATTCACGGGGAATTCATCAACAAAAGCGGCATGCTGATAAGCCACCCGGCTGCCGATGTCCTGCGGCAGGATGGTGTCATCCATGTCTTTTTCGCCATGCAGTACTTTTCTGAAAGAAGGCGTGGTGATCTCTACCTCAGGCAAGCCGGCATAGCTGTCCATCATCTGCAGAATGTCTGATTTTGCAGTAGTTTCCAGGCGATACCACAAATGAAAGCCCCAGGCTTTGTGCCTGTCGGTGAACGTGTTGTTAAGCGCCGGGGAGAGAAAATACCGGGATGCCGAAGCGACGCCATAGCGTGCATTCAGGCTGTCCACCGCTTCCATCTGAAACCTTACGATGCCCTCCTTGCTCACTTTGGGCGGGTTTTCTTTCAGATGGTGCTCAATACACCTGGTAAACTTAATTATCAGGACGTTCTGATGCCAGGCTGCAGTGTCTTTTGCACTGAACTCTATGGGTGGGCGCTCACCACGCACAACCCGGTAGCCATCCACCATCTCAACCGTTCCGGCGGCGAAGGAAGAAACGCCGGGAAAAAGGCACAATGCGATAAGGAAGGAGACAGAAAAGATAAGGTTAATCGTTTGATTCAGAAGAAATTTCATCTGGCAAATATACCAATAAATTACTATCTGACGTGGGAAACATCCCTCGCTAATACACCAAAGTGTAAAACTACCTAAACCAACCTCGCAAACTTCCGTTTGCTTAATAATCTGCAAATTTCTATTGCTCCGCCGTAATCCTGGACATAATGACCTCCGGATCAAAACCCAGTTTCGAAAATGCAAACCATTTCTTTCCAAGGTCTTTCAGGCTCGCACCGATGTGATATATCTCATCATCAATGATCATAAACCGGTCATGGCTATCGTCGAACCTGGCAATTTCCAACAGACCGTATTGCCGGTTGAACTTTTCCTTTGCAAGCAATAATTTTTGATTGATGTGTCTGGTGTAAATATGCAAGGATACTGCGCTGTTTTTATCTGAGAACAACTGCAGGGTGTATTCATCCACGTAGTTATCAATCAGCACAATGCATTTTTCGGCTGTTTTAATAAGTTTGGAGATGAACACGAAGGCATCAAACACCTGTCCGTTGAAAAATATGCCCTGTTGGGGCAACTTCTTGTTATCCATAGCCTTGAAAACTTGCTCAAGTTGTTCATCATGTGCAGTCAGCTTCTGATTAATCCGTTGAAACTCCTGGAATACATAGGCATTTTTGATCAGAAACTGGCGCATTTCAACGAAGGCATCAATAATTCGTATGCTTACCTGAACAGCTGTTTTGCTTTTCAATATGGCAGATATCATAGAAACCCCTTGTTCGGTAAACACAAAAGGATTGTATCTTCTGCCACCATGACTTGAGGTCACGAATTGTGACCTCAAAATTTTAAGTTCATTCTGGCTTAATTGAAACATAAAATGTTCAGGAAAACGTTCCCTGTTTCGCTTCACTGCCTGATTTAAAGCTTTGACCTCTACGCCATAAAGCTCTGCCAGGTCACTGTCGAGCATCACCTGGACACCACGGATGGTATGAATCTTGTTTTTGATCAGGGTACCAGGTTTGTCCATAATTAGCTTTAGTTATAACAATTATTCTGCAATATATTATTTTTTTTCGATTTTATAAACTTTATTTAATACAATAAATTCTTTGGCCATCGAGACGATGTCTTTATTGTCTAATTAAGATCTGCATATCTTTGCAAGAAAGCTTACGAAAACAAACATATTGCTGTTTTTGCAAGAACCGTAACTCACCATCGTGTTTGACACACAGGGGGAATGATTATTTTGACATTTTGACATTTCGACTTTTCGACCTTTCGACATTAATTATAAACAGATGAAGAAGTATATTATTCTTTTTTTAGGCTTTGCTATTTGTTTGAGCGGCGTGGCCGTTTCCGCCGATACCGTTGAGATCTACAGCCCTTCGATGGATAGAACGCTTTACGCTTCCGTGGTTGTGCCTGCTTCCTATGACGACCATGAGGAGCCACTTCCCGTCATATACCTGCTGCACGGGGCCGCCGGCGACCATACAAGCTGGCTGGAAGAAACCCCGGAGCAGGGACTGATACAACGGCTATCAGATGCATACCAGATTATTTTCGTACTTCCCGATGGCGATCCCTTCAGTTTCTATATCGACAGTCCCTGGAACCCCGAAAGCCAATTTGAAACCCACATCATCCGGGAAGTCATCCCATTTATTGATGACCACTACAGAACCATTGCAGACAAAACCAGACGTGCAATCACCGGGCTGTCAATGGGAGGACACGGTGCCCTCTACCTTTCAGCACGCAACCCGGAACTCTTTGCTGCGGCTGGCAGCATGAGCGGGGCAGTGGATATTGATGTCGAAGGATGGGACATTCCGGAAGAGAACATCAGGGGCTTCCTTGCACGGATGGGACAAGCGTTGGGACAGGAGGACCTGGAAGAAGATTTTTTGTCCGAACATTCTGTAACCAATCTTGTGGACCAGATGAAGGAGAATGGCATTCCGCTGATCATTGACTGCGGCATCGACGACTTCCTCCTGGATGCCAACAGGGAATTGAACAGCCGGTTGCTGGAGGCCGGGGTTCCCCACGATTACATTGAACGCCCGGGAGCGCACACATGGGAATACTGGGGCAATGCATTGCCGTACCATGTGCTGTTCATATCAAAGGTTTTTCGAAGCTCTTCGGAATAAAGGCGAACCTAAGTGCTGGATTTCTGTCCATAACACATCTGGGTTCCTGCTGACAGCCTTTGATTTCCCTGTTGTTATTTCCTTCAACAAAAAAAATAAAGGCCACGATTTTAAAAATTTTCCCACATTTACTAAATAATTAGTTGTAAATCTAATTTTTTAGTTATATTTGTATTGACCATATGATCACCAAAGCATTTAACCCGGTATATAGCGCCCGGGAAACCAATCAATTCACCATGAAAGAACTCACAAAAGCAGAAGAACAGGTAATGCAGATCCTCTGGAAAATTAAGTCAGGGTTTATCAAAGACATTATGGAGCACTTACCTGAGCCGAAGCCCGCATATACCACCGTATCTACCATTGTGCGGATCCTTGAGGAAAAAGGTTTTGTAAGTCACAGAGCTTACGGCCGGGCCCATGAATATACTCCCCTTGTGGAAAAGTCTGATTATACCCGGATGATGATGAAAGGGATTTTGACGAGGTATTTTGGCAATTCCCTGCGACAAATGGTGTCGTTTTTTTCACATGAAAAGGGACTCACAACCTCTGAGCTTGAAGAACTGAAGCGCATTATCGAAGATGAGATCAACAGCAAGCAATAAATACAGGCTAAACACTTATTACAATGGAAACAATCGTCAGTTATTTATTCTGGACATCACTTTATCTGGCAATTACGGCGGTGGTATACGCTGTATTTGCACGTAAAGCGGGCACTCCCAGCCAAAACAGATGGTTTGTACTTATTGGCTTAACTGCATCCCTGTTGTTTGCCGGGGCGGGGCAATTTGCGGGTGGATTGTTTGCGGCCGGGGGTTCGCCCGGCGGGGCTATGCTGTTGCCCGAGGTGGTGGTGAATGCTTCTTCCGGAGCTTATTCAGGGCTGGAGAATGCCCGGCACGGATTATTTGACGCGCTGGCCGCACGCAGTATCCTGGTGTACATTATTGCCTCAATTTCAGCATTCTTTTTTCTTCGGATGTTTGTGAGCTTAATTTACCTGCTAACCCGCATAGGCATAAGCGACCGGGTAGCTGTTGATGGCTGCATAGTATTGCCTGTGGAAAAGAGCATCGCTCCCTTTTCTTTTTTCAGATGTGTCTTTATTCCCAAAGAACTGCTTTCGGGCCCGGAGTTTAAACAGATTATTCTGCATGAAAAGGCCCACATCCGCAAATGGCATACACTGGACCTGGTCTTTCTGGAGGCTCTCACCATCCTGTTCTGGTTTCATCCCGGCATCTGGTATTTACGCAAAGATCTGAAAATGCAGCACGAGTTTGAAGCCGACCGTTATGTAATTGATCAGCATGAAGATAAACTTTCTTACCAGCAATTGCTTCTGGACATATCCTTTCGGGGATTCAGCATACCTGTTACCAATCCTTTCAATTATCCATCTCTAAAAAAACGTGTCATGATGATGAACAAATCTTTTGAGGGCTCCCGCAAGAGAGCTTTAATCAGTATGTTAATTGCCATTCCAATGTTTGGGGCGGCGTTATTTATCCATTCCTGCAGTGATGAGACAAGCAAGGAGGCGCGGGATGCGGAACTTGAAGCCACTGCACGGGAAGCAGCCTATGCCTCTGATGTTATCTATACCGTAGCTGATCATCCCCCTGCATTCCCGGGCGGGGAAGAGGGCAGGAAGCAATTCCTGGAAGAAAATCTGAGATACCCTGAGTCAGCCCAGGAAGAAGGGGTGCAGGGAACTGTGTTTGTAACATTTGTCGTGAGGCATAACGGGGCAATCACTGATGCAGAGATCCTACGTGGACTGCATCCCGACATTGACGCGGAAGTATTGCGCGTAATGAACAAAATGCCTAATTGGGAGCCTGGTATAAAAGAAGGAGAAAAGGTGAGCGTACAATTCAATATGCCTGTGAGGTTCATATTGGAATAGGATGAGGCTACATCAGAGGACATGATGAGGCTACATCAGAGGACAGGATGAGGCTACATCAGAGGACAGGATGAGGCTACATCAGAGGACAGGGAGAGTCGCATTTGGTAACAAACCTGAAAACAGATGAGTGTATTGAGATTTTTTGCCTTGAGCCTGCTTCACGCAGGTCGAGCTCGCCTTGCAGGCAGATGCCAAAGATAAGCTGAAACACTCACCTTTAGGGAATCACCATCTTGTCATACACGGGA
>SL_5KL_010_SEDDRAFT_10000668_pt1 | contig 21946 bp, 18 predicted proteins | sample SodLakKL_010_SED_FD_9118 | JGI IMG/M metagenome (IMG submission 9118) | reverse complement strand
GATAAAGGAAAATCCGGCATGGCATGCAAAGGACAAGCTCTTGCAGAGCGTGCCCGGAGTGGGACCAGTATTGTCTGCTACCCTTATCGGTGAACTGTCTGAACTAGGTGTTTTGAATCGTAAGGAGATAGCTGCTCTTGTGGGCGTCGCTCCGCTTAACAGAGATAGCGGCAGGCATCATGGTCAACGTAGTATCTGGGGAGGACGACCTGGAGTACGCCGATCTCTGTACATGGCAGCTCTCAGCGCAACCCGCTTCAACCCCACGATCAAGGTGTTCTACGAGCGTCTTCTAGCCAATGGCAAGAAGAAGAAGGCGGCCCTCACTGCCTGCATGCACAAGCTGCTCATCATTCTCAACGTCATGGTTAAGCACAACTCTGCCTGGTCTTGCAATCCACCCATCCCATACCGGGTCTGTATCCCTGCTGCCAAGACAGTTGCTGCCAAGACAGTTGCTTAGGATAAGAGGGGGCTAGGGGGAGTTACGAGAGTCACGGCAAGCGTTCAGACTTTAGCAATCAGTCCCCCCTCTTAGGATAAGAGGGGGTTAGGGGGAGTTATGAGGGTGGGGCGGAGACTGAGTGGCCCGCTACACCGCGTTGTAGCCTTCGTCCAGCGCCCGCTCGTTGATCTCGACCAGCTTCGCACCCGCCTTGTGCCCGAGCATCTTCTTCACCGCCCCCTTCACCGCATCCAGCGGCACCACGCCGGTGGCCTTGACTACAGCGCCGAGGGCGACCATGTTGGCCGCCCGTGGGCTGCCCAGCGAGACTGCGATATCGTTCATGGCCACCGCCAGCCCCCTGATATCCTCGCGCTCCACCTTCCGGGAGATGAGCGAGGAGTTGATCACCACCGCCCCCTCCGCCAGCACGGCCTTTTCGAATCTGTCCAGCGAAGGGAGGTTCATGGCAACCAGTGCGCCCGGGTTGTCGACGACCGGCGAGCCGATCGGCTCATCGGATAGGACGACCGTGCAGTTGGCCGTCCCTCCCCTCATCTCGGGCCCGTATGAGGGAAGCCAGGTGACGTGCAGCCCGTGATCGGTGCCCGCCTGGGCGAGGAGCTTTCCTGCCAGGATCACCCCCTGCCCCCCGAATCCTGCAAATACAAATGTGCTGTCCATACTATCCCCTATCAACGAAGTCGCCGAGCGGAAAGGTGTTGACCACCACTTCGGCGAGGTGCTTGTTCGCCTCGAGGGTGCCCATGCGCCAGTTGGTGGGGCAGTTGGTCAGCACCTCCACCAGCGAGTACCCCTTCTCCTCGACCTGGTAACGAAAGGCCTTCTTGATCGCCCGGCCCGCTGCGATCAGCCTCTTCTGGTCGAAGAGCGACTGGCGGGTCACGTAGACCGGGGCGTCGAGCTGGGCCACCATCTCGGCGAAGCGAATGGGGTGCCCGGCAAGCCGGCCGTCTCTGCCTTCGGGACAACTGGTCGCCCACTGGCCAAGCAGTGTCGTGGGGGCCATCTGCCCTCCGGTCATGCCGTAGATCTGGTTGTTTATGAAAACAACGGTGATGTTCTCCCCGCGGTTGGCGGCATGGATCGACTCCGCCGTCCCTATCGCGGCCAGGTCGCCGTCGCCCTGGTAGGTGAAAACTATCAGGTCGGGGTTGACGCGCTTGATGCCGGTGGCTATGGCGCAGGCCCGTCCGTGGGCCGCCTGGGTCCCGTCGCAACGGAACCACTGGTACATGCTCACCGAGCAGCCGACCGGTGCAATGACCACGGTCCGCTCCCTGATGTTCAGTTCATCGATGGCCTGGGCGATCATGCGGGTCACCACTCCGTGGTGGCACCCGGGGCAGTAGCTGAAAGCCGACTCGTTGAGGCTCTCCGGCCGCCCGAATACTCTGACCATGTTCTCCGTGCTAACCGGCATATCGCTTCACCTCCCGCAGGATATCATTGGGGCTCGGCACGAGTCCGCCCAGTTGCCCGTAGAACGGGGTCTCGGCCCGCTCGGCGACCGCCAGACGCACGTCCTCTACCATCTGGCCGGCGTTCATCTCCACCGTGAGGATGGTGCCGACTCGCCTTGACAGCGCGCGCAGCGGCTCGTAGGGGAAGGGCCAGACTGAGATCGGACGCAGCAGCCCCAGCTTGATCCCCTCGCTCCTTGCCATTCTCACCGCCGTTCTCGAGATGCGGGCCATTGAGCCGAAGGCGGCAACGACCACCTCCGCGTCCTCGGTCTTGTATTCCTCGTAGCGAACTTCATTCTTCTCTATCTCGCGGTAACGCTCCTCCCGCCTGACGTCCATCTCGTTGAGTTCCACCGGGTCCAGATAGAAGCTGGTGACCAGGTTGGCCTCGCGGCCCCGGGCACCCGTTATCGCCCATTGCTTGGCCGGCAGAGTAGCCGGGTCGATGGACTCGGGCAGCACCACCGGCTCCATCATCTGTCCCAGCATACCGTCCGCCAGGACCATCACCGGGCCGCGGTACCGGTCGGCCAGTTCGAAGGCCAGCATCACCAGTTCAACTGATTCCGGTATTGTCGACGGGGCCAGGACGATCATGTGGTAGTCGCCGTGTCCTCCGCCCTTGGTCGCCTGGAAGTAGTCGCCCTGGGCAGGGGCGATGTTGCCCAGTCCCGGCCCGCCCCGCACCACGTTGACGACAACGCAGGGCAGGTCGGCACCGGCGATGTATGATATGCCCTCGGTCTTAAGGCTGATGCCCGGACTCGAGGATGAGGTCATGGTGCGCATGCCCGCCGCCGCCGCCCCGTAGCACATGTTGATGGCTGCGATCTCGCTTTCCGCCTGGATAAAGACCCCGCCCGCATTCGGCATGTGGGCCGACATGTACTCCAGCAGCTCATTCTGCGGGGTTATCGGATATCCGAAGTAGGAACGGCAGCCGGCGCAGATGGCCGCCTCGGCCATGGCCTCGTTCCCCGACATCAGTACCTTATCGATCTTCGCCATTGTTCCCTTTTGCAGGTTTCTTGTCCCGGTAAACCTCGATCGCTATGTCGGGACAGGCCTGGGCGCACAGGGCGCAGCCGATGCAGCTCTCGGGATCCTTCATACATGCCACCCGGTACCCGCTCCGGTTGAGCTCCTCCGACATCTCGAGCACATCCTCGGGGCAGAATACAAGACACAGCCCGCAGCCCTTGCAGCGCTCGTCATCTATTATCACCGTTCCCTTAGGCATGTTCTATCCTACGTTTCTTCTCTCTCCCCCTTCACAACTCCCCTAACCCCTCTTATCTTAAGAGGGGGACATTCGGGAGGGTGCAACACCATCACTTGCGTTCTCGCCAGTTTCCTCCCCCGTCATTCTGAGTCCCGATCCACACTCCTCTGTCATTCTGAGTCCCGACCTCTCTCCTACGCGGTCATTCTGAGTCCCGACCTCTCCCCTCCTGTCATTCTGAGTCCCGATCCAATCGGGACGAAGAATCTCCTTCCCTTCCACGGGATTGCCGCGTCCCGACTTCATCGGGACTCGCAAAGACACGGGCTGTCGCCCCCGCCTTCTAGCCCTTCTTCGCCCGGCGAATCCTCTCTTCTGCCAGCCTCATCGCGGCCGTGAAAAGGTCGATCTTCTCCTTGCGCGAGATGGCGATCATCTCCTTGCCGCGGTCGTATATCCTCTTGACGTCTGCGGAAGCCCTATCATGCGAGTATCCGGCGGGGTGGAACTCGTGGGCCACGTTTATCACGCCCGCACCGTTGATCCAGAACTCCGGCGCATGCAGTATGCCCCTCTCCTGGAGCATGGCTGCGTGCCTGTCCGGCTCCCAGAGCTGGTTGTTGGCCGCGCCGCCGACGATGCGGCATCTCAACTGGGGAATGGTGTCATCGTTGAGCACCCCTCCGAAGGCGTTGGCCGAGAACACGTCGCACTCCTGCCTGTGTATCTCGTCCGGGGACACCAGTTTGGCGCCGGTCTCCCTGGCTGCCTCCTGGGCACCGGCCTCGTTAACGTCGGAACCGATCAGCACCGCCTCCTCGGCGGCCAGCAGCCTGGCCAGCGTGCCGCCCACCTTTCCCGCGATGCCCTGGATGGCGATGGTCCTGCCCTTGAACGATTGCGTCTCGAAGACCGCCTCCAGGCACGCCCTCAGCCCCCAGACCACCCCCATGGCCGTCACCGGTGACGGGTCGCCGCTGCCTCCCATCTCCTGGGGTCCTCCCACCACCCACCTGGTCACCTCTTTCATCGTGACGACATCCGGAACGGAGGTGCCCACGTCTACCGAGGTGATGAACCTGCCGCCCAGACTCTCCACCAGTTCCGCGTAGGCCAGAAGCTGTTCCTTTCTCCTGCTCTTGTCCTGCGTGGATTCGCCCCTGATCACCGCCTTGCCTCCGCCGAAGCTGACGCCGGCCTTCGCCAGTTCTGTGTCCTCGCCAACGGCCAGGGCGAGCTTAAACGTCATGTCCCTGGCCAGCCGGCTGTTATCGACCAGCGCCTCCGTTCGTGTGGGATAGGGTCGCCACCTTGTGCCGCCCAGGCCCGGTCCCAGCGTGTTGTCGTCGATTATGATGCTGATCTCAAGCCCCAGCTTCTCGTCGTTCCAGAGCACCATCTGTCTGAACTTGTGCTCGGCCTCCAGGTACTCGATCAGCTTGGTCTCAACCTTGTTCAACTCCTACCTCCTTATGCTCAACGAAAATCAGGAGCCTCCTGAGCAAGGAGACTCCTGGTGGCTATTGTGCTTCCCGGGACGAGGCTCAACCCCATCCCGGCTACTAACATGATAGGGCTCACCCCGCAAATAACATCTGGCTCGCCCTGGCGGCACTCCGTCCATCCGGCACGTGCCTCGGGCCTTCCCTGTTGAAGCATCACCCTCGGCCCTGATGATAGCCCGTTTCCGGGCGTTTGTCAATTTCCGCCCCGGAATAGGGACACGTCCATCTTCCCTTACGGCCCCGCCACGGGATTGCCGCGCCACCGTGTCCAGGCGCACATGCAGGCTTACTCATGTAGTGCGAGGCTTCAGCCTCGTGCACGGCGGGGCGCGACCCTGAAGGGTCGCACTACAGCGGCCTACCGGGTCATTATGTAGTACGAGGCTTCAGCCTCGTGCGCGGCGGGGCACGACCCTGGAAGGGTCGCACTACCCTCATACGTCATGTCGCGGAGTCCCGACAAGCCCCCCCCCATATCCTTCGCGAGGAGTCCCGATCCAATCGGGACGAAGAATCTCGTGCCCTTCCACGGGATTGCCGAGCCCCGACTTCGTCGGGGCTCGCAATGACGCGCCCAAAGAGTCTTTGCGAGGGGCGCCAGCCCCGAAGCAATCTCGTCGCGTCAGTAGGCTGAGTCCATGAACTCGGCTATCGCCTCGAAGTGGACCTTGTCCACCATCATGCCCACGGGTGCGTATGCTATCTGGCTGCCCGGCCACAGTATGGTCGGACGCGTCTCCGCCGTCATGCCGCGGATGCCCATCAGGATGTTCGCGATGTTGTCGTTGATCCTCAGCGTGTTGACCTTGATCGGAGCCTTGACCTCGCCGTCCTCGATCAGGTAGGAGTCGGCGGTCAGCGTGCTTGTGAAGTCGCCGGCCCTCAGGCCGTGTATGGGATACGTGTACCACAGCCTCCCCACCAGGATCCCCTTCTTGACCTGCCGGACCAGCGATCCGAAGTCGGAGGCAGATGGGGACTCGAATACGACGTTGGTGGCCGACGCCGATGGCCTGCCGCCGAAGTTCCTACCGCCCTCAATGCCGAAGCGGAAGCCGTTCCTGGGCAGCAGCGCCTGCCGTACGTCTCCGGGGTTGACTCCCAGCTTCTCCCCACCTTTGGGGTCGTTGAGGATCCTCTGGTACTCGTACCAGTCGCTGAGCAATCCGCTCAGAACGCCGTCCTTGATGAGAGTTGTCTCCCCCGTCGGCAGGCCTTCACAGGTGATGCCCCTGGAGCCGATCAGTCCCCGGGCGTTGCCCCTGTCGACTATATTCAGTTTCTCCGACGCCACCTTCTGTCCCATCTTCCCCATGAAGCAAGATTGCTGGGAGTAGAAGGCACCGGTGGTGCAGGAGCGTATGATCAGGTTGCTGAGGAGTTCTCCCACCGGTTGGGGACCCAGTATCACGGGGTAATCCCCGGAGGGCAGGCGCACTCCGTCGAGTGACCCTATCGCGTTGGCCGCCGCCTCGCTTCCCGCCTCATCGTCCAGGTCGCTGAGCTTGAGATGGATCGAGTAACCGCTTCCCTTGGCGTCCCCCTTCTCCACCATGCTTGTGACATTGGCCAGGATCGCCGCTGCCTCGTCGCTCTGGACCTCCGGTATGTCATAGGAGCCGACGGCCATTCTCTCCTGCCTTATGGAGAGGTCGCCGCCTACTATCAGCCCCAGGTCATGCAGCGCTCCCCCAGGAGCCATGTCTCTCAGCTTCTGCGATTCCAGGAACGACGAGATCGCTCCGTCGAGGATCTTCCATCCTCCTTCGACCAGGGCCCGGTCGGTTATGTCCATTACACTCGGGTCGTGATAGTCGGAAAGCGTCCTCTTCTCCCCCGTCGGCTGCGGCAGCGAGCGGAACTCGGGGTCGGTAATAGCTCCCTGCTTTGCCTTGTCCAGGGCCATCTTCACCCCGTCCAGCGACAGGTCCCTCTCCTCTGAGCCGAAACCGATCATGTTCCCGTTGGCGCCGTTGAGGACTATCTGGACGCCGATCCCGTAGTCGTCGGTCGATTTCGCCTCTTCCACGCCGTTGCACGGTATGTGGGAGGTGTAGTTGAGCCTCGTCCACAACCGGTTGTTTGCCGAGGCGAAGACCTGGGCGGACTTGATCTCAGGCTGTGTTTTCAGGAAGGCCAGTGCCTTCTCAACGGATTGTTTCAGTTCACTCAGTTCTCTCACTTTGCACCTCCTACAAGCCTGGCATATCCTCTCAGCGTCGGGCCGCCGTTGCCCAGCTTCTTGGCCTGCATGGGCTGCCCCTTGCCGCAGTTGAATACCGGGTATATCCTCAGGTCGTTTCCTACCGCATCGATGGACATCAGGTAGTCCTTCGTGTTGGCCATGATGCCTCCGTCTCTGAACATCTCCCCGAGTTCGCCGTTCTTGATCTCGTACACCTTTCGTGACGTGATCCGGAAGTTTTCCCTGCTCTCCGAGATGGACGGAATGCGGTGACCGACCACGTAATATCCGTTCTCAACGTCCTTTATCATCTGCTGCGGGTCGTCCTTCCCCGCCCCGAACACCGTCGTCGACATCCTGATCAGGGGTACAAGCGATGAGTCGATCGCCTTGTAGTGGCCGTTGGGCTTGACCCCGAGTGTGGCCGCCGTCTGCCGTGAGTTCATGAAACCGCGGAACACTCCCTTGTCGATATGCACGGTCCGCTCCACCGGTGTTCCTTCATCGTCGTACTCGTAGTGGCCGAACCCCGGTAGCATGGGGTCGGAGTAGGCCGACACGAGGGGTGACGCGATCTCCTTGCCCAGCATGTTCTCCTTGAGACTTCGCAACAGCCAGCTCCTGCCGGCGTACGCGGTCTCCAGCTTGAGCGCCCTGTCCAGTTCCGTGGGATGGCCGATTATCTCGTGAACGAGGAGGGTGTTGTAGTGGGGATCGGTGATCACGACCACGTCCTTGTCAGATGACGGGCAGGGCTTGCAGTCGGTCAGCGAGACGTTGTCCGCCGCCAGGTCCAGCGCGAAACCCATCAGCGACTTGGACCTGATCATGTCCTCTTCGATGCCATCGGTGAGCAACTCCCATCCCCGCTGATGCCCGACGCAGTCGTAGTGGGTCTGCTGCACGCCCCCCTCTCCGATGGCCACCACCACGCAGAGGCCCTGTGTCAGGGCATAGGTCCGATCTATGTTCGCACCATCGGAGCTGATTAGAAGCTCCCGGTTGAGCGATGTCTGGGCCATGACCTGGTTGACCTTGACCCTCGGGTCATAAGCCCCCACCGCTTTCGAGACCTCCTGGGTTAGCTTGCCCACCTCGTCCAGGCGGATATCGAGCGGGTTAACCGCGTAGACGGCGGGTATGGTGTCCCGGCATACCTTGACAGGTGCCAGTTCTGTGCTCTGTAGCGACCCTCCCAGGGTCTTCCAGAGATCGAGTCTATCGCTCTTGGCCCTGGAGTTGGCGACCGCCCTCTCGTAGGCTTTGCCCAGTCCCTCCTTTATCACCCCGGCCAGGTTGTCCACGTCTGCTGATCCCAGCGGTTGACCGAAGTAGCCGGCGGCGGGCGTGCCGTTACCGGCAATGACCCTGATGCCGTAGGAAAACCTGTAGTCGCGAAGGCTGAACTTGCTCATCCCGTCCTGCGCCATCGCTCCCTGTCCCTCGCCCACTCCGAGCCTCAGGTCGATGTAGTGACAACCCTCAAGACTGTCCCGGGATGCCGATATCAGGTTCGCGAGTTCGTCCTTTACTTTGTCGACTAAGGCGATATCTACCTTTTGTGCCATGAATGAACCTCCTTTCTGGCGGTAGGATTTCTGTTCCCGTTGCTAAGGCATCGACCCGCCCATAATAACCGAAAAGACGGCCCGCGTTCAACCGCCTTCCTGTTCTCTCTCCCCTGGGGGAGAGAGCTAGAGTGAGGGGGATTGTGCCGCCCCGACCCGTGCCCCTCTCTCACTCTTCGCCCCGATGCTGTCTTCCTGTGTCATCCTGAGCCGTGGCACCTGCTTGAGTCATTGCGAACACCCGGAGCTTTGCAGAGGATGTGCGGCAATCTCGGGGTTAGGTGACGGGATCGCCACGGCCCCCGATTGCATCGGGGTCCTCGCGATGACATGCGGGGCCCGCGATGACCAGGATGGGCTGAATGGCCTAAGGACAGGAGTACGGTTACTAACGGGTGATTTACAAGGGCTCACACATGACCTAAGATAGATTCAAACAATATCAGAGGTGGTTGCTATGCCTGTAGAGATCAACGGCCACGTGTATTACAGAACCGCCGAGGTCTGCCAGATGGTCGGCATCGGTAAGAGTACGCTCTTCCGCTGGATGAAAGACAACGTAATCAAGGAGGCGGAGCACAGGGACAGGAAAGGATGGAGGCTATTCACGGAGGATGAACTGCGCGCGATCACCACGGAGACCAGCAGAATCCAGAGAAACCATGTTTCTCCGGGTGCAGCGGCATCCGCGGTAAAGAGATAAGCTACAGGGAGATGTTGACACTCAGGAGCAAAGCAATCCAAGGAGGTACATCATGGCTACGATGACAAAGACCGAGCAAACAAGGAAAGCGGCAGACAAGAACGCGAAACAGGCAGTCGAGTTCGCCCCCGATGTCTCCGGTGAAGTCAGAGATCCCCTGAACGAGCTCATGAGCCAGGCGCAGGCCGCCTACTCATCCTATCTGCAAGCTCAGAAGAAGGTTGCGGCGGCATATCAGCACGCCCAGAGCGAGGCAGAGAAGGTCTTCAAGGAGACCGAGGAACAGGCCGCCGATGCATGTGCCCGGGCGATAGAGGAGGCTTCGCAGGCCCTGGCGAAGGCCGAGCACGAGGCAGAGGAGACATACAGGAAAGCAAAGACAGAGGCAGAGCAGGTCTACCATGAGCGCGTCAGCGAGGCGCTGAGGATGCGCAAGGAGACCGTCGAGAAGGCCTGGCAGGCGACCAAGGGCAGCTCGGAAAGAATGTGGACAGTCTTCCAGGGAGGAATCGAGGGTTAGAACACGGCGGCGAACACGCGTCTCATCGGGCATTTCCCGACCGCTCGTGATGTTGGTGAGCAGTAAACAGAAAGAGGAGCGACATTATGGCCAGCACAGGTAAGGACGGATCAGTAACTCTGGGAGGGCGCGACTTCAAGCGCGTGAAAAACGGCTTGGACGAGGCCCAGGTAGGGGCATTCATCGACCAGATTATCAAGGAGCGCGATGAACTGGCCCAGGCCAGGCATCACATGGCGTCTCTAACAAAACTGGCCGAAACGACGATCGTCGAAGCCGAGAAGATGGCAGAACGAATCAAGAGCGAAGCGTCGGAGAAGGCCAAAGCCGATAGCGACGCCCTGCTCGACGAAGCGAGAGAGCAGGCCCGGCATATGGCGGAGCAGAAGCAGGCCGAGGTCCTTGAGGCGGCCGGCAGAGAAGCCGACGCCATCAGGTCTGAGGCAAAGAGAGAGGCGGAGTCGCTGCTCAAGAGGGAAAAGGAGAGAATCTGGGATGAGCTCCGGGATACCATAGGCCAGCAGTTCGGATACATCACCGAGCAACTTGAAGGACTCAAGCAGCAAGCAGCGAAGGCGCAGGCCGACTTCGAGAGCAGGATGGCCCGGCCCGCGCAAGGGAGCGCTCCTGTAATGGCGGAGCCCGGTCAAGCGGAGGATGCCGCGGTGTCCGGGGTTCCACAGCAGACCGATGACGCGGTCATGAGCGTGGAGGCGAAGCCGGAGCAAGCGCAGCAGGATTCCGAAGAGCCAGCCGTCGAGAAGGACAGGGCGCCCGCCGAACCCACTGAACAAGAAGGGATCGACAACCGATCAGAGAGGGGCTTCGACCTATCCAGACTGCTCCAGGTGGATGACTGGGGGGATTCGACCGAACCCCAATTCGAGGTGGAGATCCTGCCTCCGATTCAGATGACCAAGATCATGGAGATAGTGGCCTATCTCGATCAACTGCCCGAGGTTCAGAATACAGAGATCATCCCCCGCATGGATTCGCCATCCATAATGGTCTTCCTCCGCGACGAGATGAACCTCGTCGACGCACTGAAGACCATCCCGGCCGTGGCCTACGTCGAAGAAGCTACGATAGAAGCTGATACCAGCAATGGAGAATCGGGGCAGGCGCCCAGGAAAATACGGATCGGCCTATCGGAGAAGGCGATGCCACAGGAGAGGAAATAGAGTGCTCCGGTTATCCGCGGTGATTATGTAACAACAGCTATTCAGTAACCTGAACCTCCTGGGGCGGCACTTCGAGTGCCGCCCGACCTCCTTATCAGGCGACCTGCATGTAAGGCTCACGTTCTTCACCACATGTAGTACTAGGCTTCAGCCTCGACAGAGCCAAGGTGCTCGATTAGTCGGCACCTCGTGCGGCGCCTCCCTACCATTTCATCACGAGGATAACCAACTTGTCGGGAAGGCGAAGGGATCTCAACGGGCTGTTGAAACTACCAGATCGCCACGATTCCCGATTCCATCAGGGTCCTCGCGATGACAGGAGAGAGGTATGTCGGGACTTGCGATGACAGGGGGTCAGTGAAGGGCGAAGTGACCTTGCGCTGCGCAAGCCTTATCGGCGACATGTCACGAGATAGGGAGTGCCTCTACTGAACATGGGAGGAATCGACGACAACCTGCAGGCCGGCCAGAGACACAGCCGGCCCGCTCCGGTGCTATGTGTTCATATTGCGGGGGCCTAATCGGCATGATGTTACCAGGAATCCACACACGGAAGCCCGCCAACTTGACGAACCGAGTTATTAGTGCAGTCCGAGCGCAGCCGTGCTCTGCATTGGCCAGGCGATTCGGGCTCCGTATGCGTCAGGAAACAGGCTGCCAGCTCAGGAAGGGGTAGGTCTGTCCATCAACGATGTTCCAAGTGTAGGCACGGAAGGTCACGCCGGCTGCTACCGCAATCATGTCCCAACCCGCGTCTGCGAAGGTGGCGATGCTCATCATCTCGTCGGTGGTCTTGCCTGTTCCTCCATCGCTGTCCCCGGTCCCCGAAGTCTGCACGTCCCAGAAGGAGTTGGTCACCTCTCCATCATCGTTCTCCCCCACCAGGCCGCCAACATGTTCCTCACCGGTGACCCTACCGGTGGCGTAGGTGTTGATAACGGTGCCCTGATTGTCTGCCACCAGGCCGCCGATACTCCGAGTGCCGGTAACGCTGCCTGTGGCATAGGAGTCGCTCACAGCCGCAGCGTCTACATTCACTCCCGCCAGGCCACCCACATACAAGTCGCCAGTCACGCTGCCTGTGGCATAGGAGGCGCTCACATCACCTGAGTTCAATCCGATCAGACCCCCAACAGTGTCATGCGCGGTCACCCTGCCTCTTGAGTAGGAGTTGGTCACAGTGCCGTGACTCAAGCCAACCAGGCCGCCAACCCTTGCCTCGCCGGTCACACCACCCATGGCGTAGGATGCGCTCAAAGCGCCATCGGCCGAATTCACTCCCACCAGACCACCAACATACCAGTCGCCGATCACGCTCCCTGTGGAATGGGATCCGCTCACATCCCCGGAACTCCGTCCGATCAGACCGCCAACAGTGTCCTGCGCGGTCACCATGCCTCCCGAATAGGATTTGCTCACAGTGCCGTGACTCAAGCCAACCAGGCCGCCAACCCTTGCCTTGCCGGTCACATCACCCGTGGCGTAGGAGTCCCTCACAGCGCCATCAGCCAGATTCACTCCCACCAGACCGCCAACATACAAGTCGCCGGTCACGCTGCCCGTGGAATGCGAGCCGCTCACATCACCGGAGTTCCGTCCGATCAGACCGCCAACAGTGCTCTCCGCGGTCACCCTGGCTCTTGAATAGGAATTGTTCACCGTGCTCCAATTCTGTCCCGCCAGGCCGCCAACATATTCCTCGCCAGTCACGCTGCCACTGGCGTAGGAGTCGCCCACAGCGCCACCAGCCAGATTCACTCCCACCAGACCACCAACATACCAGTCACCGATCACGCTTCCTGTAGAATGGGATCCGCTCACATCACCTGAATTCCGTCCGATCAGACCGCCAACACTGTGCTCCGCTGTCACGTTGCTGCTTGAATCGGAATAACTCACAGTGCCGTGACTCGAGCCAATCAGACCGCCAACACTCTCATCACCCGTCACGTCGCCGATGGAATAGGAGTTGCGCACACCTCCCGAATTTGATCCCACCAGACCGCCAACGTGTTCAGAGCCAGTGACGCTGCTGGTGGAGTGGGAGCCGCTCACATCACCTGAATTCCGTCCGATCAGACCGCCAACACTGTGCTCCGCGCTCACAACGCCTCTTGAATCGGATTCGCGCACAGTGCTCCAGTTTTCTCCCGCCAGGCCGCCAACCCTTGCCCTGCCAGCCACGCTGCCCGTGGCATAGGATTCGCTCACCGTGCCCAGATTCCATCCCACTAGACCGCCAGCTTTTTCCTCACCGGTCACGCTGCCGGTGGAATGGCAGTCGGTCACAAGGCCTGAATTCTGTCCGATCAGACCGCCAGCAGTGTGCTCCGCGGTCACCATGCCTCTTGAATAGGAGCCCGTTACAGTGCTCCAATTGTCCCCCGCCAGGCCGCCAACCCTTGCCTCGCCGGTCACGCTGCCCGTGGCATAGGAGACTTTCACCAAGCCCAGATTCCATCCCACCAGACCGCCAACCTCTTCGTCACCGGTCACGCTGCCTGTGGAATGGGAGCCGCTCACATCACCGGAATTCCGTCCGATGAGAGCGCCAACAGTGTGCTCCGCGGTCACCTTGCCTCTTGAATGAGAGTTGGTCACCGTGCTCCAATTATCTCCCACCAGGCCGCCAACCCTTGCCCCACCGGTCACGCTGCCCGTGGCATAGGAGCCTTTCACCGTGCCCAGATTCCATCCCACCAGACCACCAACCTCTTCGTCACCGGTCACGCTGCCGGTGGAATGGGAGTTGTCCACGGTGCCGTAGCTAAATCCCACAAGACCACCGACGTGGGACCGGCCAGCCACTTCAGAGTTCACAAGTCCCAGGTTCTCGACGACTCCTCCTTCACCCACAAAGCCGAAAAGCGCAACCCTGTCTTCGTCAGGACGGTTGATAGAGAGGTCCCTTATCTCGTAGCCCTGACCGTTGAATCTGCCCGTGAATCGTCCCCTGTCATCCCCAATCGCCTCCCAGCCACTTCCTCCATTGGCCGTCGGACCTGCCAGTTCTGCGTAGCCGGGAGTAGCGGAATCGAGGTCACGCATCAGAAGATAATAGCCGCCCAGAGCGTCTCCGATGGCAACCAGATCGTGCCAATCCCAGACCTGCTTGATCACCGCGAAGTTGGCTATGATGGAGTAGTTGCCCCGCATGGTAATAGTAGTGGAGGCTGCGTTCACATTCCCGATGGTGCCCACATCACCGGTCCAGTTGAGAAAGCCGTAGCCAGAATCCGGACTGGCCACCAGGTCAACCAAGGTCTCCTGCTCATCGGAGAAAGCTCCCTCGCCGGGAGTGGTTACCGACCCTCCGGTGGTGCTGGATATGGTGAGGCCGTACCTGACAGTAGGAGTCTGAACCGAACAGCCCATCATCCCGGCGATCAGAGCCAAAGCAATCAGAAAGCCACCAACTCTCTTCATGTCTGGGAGCCCCCGAGTACTATTGTATCATCAGATAAGCGCCTGTCAAAGACCCCTGCTCGGTAATATAATTGTATGAGTTGACACGGACCCCGAGTTGCGTTGCATGAGCGCGAAATGAGGACTGTTCACCGTCGCTGTCCGCCATCAGCGCCGAATCGCACAGTGCCGAGGATAGCCGGGTAACGAGCAGCCAGGCTGCTATGCACTTGCGACGACAGGCAGTCGCTCCAGATCGGCCGCAGATAAGCCGTGGGTTCGCCTCGACTGCGGTCCTTCTGGTGGTAGATACGCGCACCCCTCGCCGCGAGATTCGGTATGCATATGTTGACGGAGTCCTCGACGGGCGGGTTGATCTGCGGTGCGGCCGCCTTTTCAGCCAGAGGCAGGCCAGGAAGAGTTCAGCCGCTCCTGGAGTTCTTCGAGAGTTGTGTGACCGCGCACGTATCCGTTGATACGTGCCACGGCGGTAGAATCTCTGAAATCGGCGAAATCCGGGTAGACAGCAGTTAGCTCTTCCATGAGCTCCGGTATCTGCTGCAGGTGGTACTTCTGATGATAGTCTTCTGCCAGGTAGAACCGGGAAAAGGGGACAATCTCAGTGTGGATTGGGCGACCCAGGCGCTCCTCTTCACGTTGCATTCTTTGTGTAGCCAGTGTCAACTGCTCGCTATTATGATAGAAGACGATGGACATATATTGTCTTGACCAGAGTTGCCTCGTCGGATTATGGCTGCCCCAGTAGACCTCCAGTAGCTGTCCGTATGAAACCTGAGTGGGATCATAGTCGATCTGGATAGTCTCAGTATGGTCACCCAGGTTGCGGTAAGTGGGATTCTCCAGTGTGCCACCGGCGTATCCCACTCGAGTTCGGACAACGCCGTCCATGCTTCCGAACAGGGAGTCCGGACACCAAAAGCAGCCCAGCGCAAAGGTTGCCGTCTCAGTATGCGCCGGCGCAGAAGTGTCTATCGGAGGTATCGAGCCGCCGGGAATCAAGCCATCTTCCGGAATGTGCACCCTCGCACGCTGACTTGAACAACCACTAAGAACAACGGCCAGAAAAGCAGCGGTCAGTAGTGCACCCACCGCTACCGGCCGGGTTGCTCTGTTGAGACCTGCCATTTCCTCGTGCTACTCCTCTCCAGACGCTACGAAGTCCAGTGCAACTGAGTTTATGCAGTAACGAAGACCGGTTGGTTCCGGGCCATCTTTAAAGACGTGGCCAAGATGGGCATCGCACCTTATACACATCACTGCAGTTCGTACCATCAAGAATCTGGTATCTCTGGCGGTTGCTATGCTTTGATCCGAGATGGGTTCCCAGAAGCTTGGCCATCCAGTTCCGGAATCGTACTTCGCGTCCGAACTGAACAGCGGGTTGCTGCAACATACACATGAGTACGTGCCCTCTTCGTAGAAGTCATTGAACTCCCCTGAAAACGGCCTTTCAGTGCCCTTCATCCGGGTAACTCGATATTGCTCGGGTGTCAGTATCTCCCTCCACTCCTCATCAGTCTTGATCACCCTGTCGACTGCGTCATCCCCTTCTTGTCTGCCATCAGTCGGAGGTGCCTGGCAGCCAAGAAAGACGGCAACAGACAGCGCTCCTATAAGGACCAGCAGCAGTACCAGCTTGATTCTTCCTGACATGACTTCTCCCGCAGCGGCCGGACCACTTGGCAATCGTAAGCCTCCGAATTGTACCTGCCTGTAAGGTTCTTGTATGTGATCTTAGTCTCATCCGGCCCGGGACGCCACAGTGAGCAGGGAAGAGTGACGAGGGATTGGTGAACGGTGAATGGTGAACAGTAAAGAGTTATGAGTGACGAGTGAATGGTAAACGGTGAATGGTGAAGAGGCGGGATCGCCACGGCCAGGCTGCGCCCGGCCTCGCGATGACGGGCGGTGGGTGATGTGCGAAGAGTGAGTGGCAAATGGTGAATGGTAAGGAGGAGGGATCGCCACGGCCAGGCTGCGCCTGGCCTCGCGATGACGGGGGGGGGTATGTCGGTACAGGCGATGGCAGACTCCCGTCTGCAATTCTGAGCGTAGCGAAGAATCTCCCGGGTCTGGCGGGTTAGTGGTGGAGACCCTTCGCCCCGATCGCATCGGGGCGAAGGGTGACAGGATGGGACGTGCCGGGACTCGCGATGACAGCGGGGGTGGGTGAAGGGCGAAGAGTGAGGAGTGACGAGTAACGAGTGACGAGAGGGCGGAGTGACGGGATCGCCACGGTCGCCCCGACTGCATCGGGGCTCCTCGCGATGACAATGGGGGGGGTATGTCGGGACTCGCGATGACAAGAGGGGGTATGCCGGGAGTCGCGATGACAGGGTGGTTGGTGAGGTCAGCGATCTTGTCTGCCTCTGCGTCCTTTGAGATAATGGCTTGAAGACAATGTGCAGGGTTAAAGGCAGGCCATGGTAACGGCACTCCTGGGGTTGAACACGGAAGAACTGCGTGCGCTGGTACAGGAAGAGGGCGAACCGGCGTATCGAGGCAACCAGATAGCCGAGTGGATCTACCGGCGCGGGGCACGCACGTTCGAGGAGATGACGAATCTGCCCGATGCACTACGCGTGCAACTGGAGAAGAAATATGGGGTCGGTCGCCCCCGAGTAGTCACCGTGCAGCACAGCCGGGATGGAACAGCGAAGCTGTTGCTGGAGATGCGTGACGGTGCGAGAGTTGAAGCCGTAGGCCTGCCCTACGAGGACCGTTTCAGCTGTTGTCTTTCTACACAGGTAGGCTGCCCCGTGGGCTGCGTCTTCTGCGCCACCGGACTGAGTGGCTACACCCGTAACCTCACCGCGGCAGAGATCGTGGGGCAGGCACTGGCAGTGCAGGAAGAAGCGCAGGAATCCTCATCGGGAGTTGATGAGCGTAGCCGGCGTGTTGACCATGTCACGTTCATGGGTATGGGAGAGCCGCTACTCAACTATGCGGCGAGTGTGAAGGCGATACAGTTACTGAACAGGGAACTGGGCATTGCCATGAGGCACCTGACACTGAGCACGGTCGGCTTCGTTCCGGGTATCCGCAGGCTGGCGGAGGAGCAACGGCAAATCACCCTGGCTGTGTCTCTCCACGCCCCTACAGATAAGCTGCGCCGGCAGCTCATCCCCAAGATGGTCAAGTGGAGTGTCGCTGAGATCATAGATGCCTGCCACGAGTACGTGCGGCAGACCGGCCGCCGGGTGACATGCGAGTACTGCCTGCTTGGTGGGGTGAACGATGGAATTGCAGAAGCGCGTGAACTGACGAATTTGCTACACGGGCTGAACTGCCACGTGAACCTGATTCCATACAACTCGATCCGTGGACCCGGATTCCGCGGCCCGTCGCCGAAAGGCATCCGGGCTTTCCGCGAAGTCCTGAGCAGTGCGGGCATCCAGGTTACGCAGCGGGTGCAGCGGGGTCCAGACATTGATGCCGCCTGCGGGCAGTTGCAGCATCGCATCAACACCGTGCCAGCCATTGATGAGGCGTGAACTGCATGACAGCACCCGGGCACAGGGTGCGCGCCGTTCATACGAAGAGCTTTTCGATCAGGTTCTGCCGCTCAATGCCAAGGTAAGCAGCGACCTCGCTGAATATGGCACTCAGGGTACCGATCCTGAGCGATGGGCGGCCGGGATTTGAGGCGACGCCGGGCCGATTCGTTTTGTGCAGTGCCTGTTTTTCTTTCGACCCAACTGCCTGTCTTTCGTGTGTGGGGTGGGTGCGGGGAGCCCGTTCGATTGCTGAAACACGAGGGATTCGTTTCGGGGGGTGGCGCGAGGCTGAAGCCTCGCACTGCAGGAGTGACGGGCCATTCGTTTCGGGCGGTGCGGGGGGCTTATTCAGTGTAAATGTACAGGGATTCGTTTTGTGCAGTGCGGGGGGCTTATTCAGTTGTCAGGTACGATTGATTCGTTTTGTACAGTGCGGGGAGCCTGTTCAGTTACAAATGTACACGTATTCGTTTCGTCAGGGCCGGTCGTTCGCGTTGTTGATCCATCGGGGGTGGGGGAGCGGCCTGCGATGATGGACTCCAGAATGAGGTCGATAACCGTCTTCAGATCCCTGTGGTCGGATGCATCCAGGGAGTACATATCGGAATACGCTTTTGCCAGAAGTCTGGAGGCCTCGGTGAGGACGCGGCGATTGTCGGGGTTGTGCTGAAGGGAGGATAGCAGTTTGACGCGAACGAGTGCTACCCGGGGGTCAACACCTTCGACGTTGATTCCGGTCCAGAGCCGGTCTGTCTCTGCCGGGCTGAGTGCAGGCGAGTAGAAGCCGTGTTTGCGGGCGTTCTGGTTGCCCTTCTGTCCGCCACGCTTCCTTCGATTCCGTTTCAAGCTGTTAATCGTCCTTGTGTAGGTGAGTGGGGAGCAATCAGCCTGCAGCGGTCAGCGGTCAGGCGTTGGGAGTCGAGGGGCTGCTGACATAACTCCTGCCGATCGCATCGAGCATCCTCGACTCCGTCGGGACCTAGCCTCTCTTAGCTTAAGAGGGGGATTGGGCAACTATCCTGACAGGGATTGGGTGAGGGGAATGCCAGAGGAGATCATCCCGCTGACTTAGAACAATAGTTCTAGGTAGAGGATAGCACGAGCTTCTGAATTCAGTCAAGAAGAAAATGTCCGTCTCGATGAGGGTGTTTGCGCCTGGAAGGTACAGGTCCAGGTCTTGAGTGAAGAGGAGAGTGGCTCTGGGCAGAGCGGGACTTAGCGCGGACGTGCCACGAGGTAACGGAGTGGCCCTGCTGGATATGATGGGAATCGACGACAACCTGCGGGTCGGCCGAAGGGTCTCAGACACGGCTCGCTCCGGTGCTATGCATGCATGCTGCGAGGCATAATCGGTATGGTGTCCCCCTGTTTCCCAGAGAGTTGCAGAAGGGTTGTCGACCGGATATAGAGGGTGTATTAATATACGAAACTGGCATTTCGTTTAATAAGGCAGAGGCTTACTAAACTGGCGTTTGATACGGACATCGCATCGTTTCGGAAGAGTCCCTCGGGAAGGCTAATACGGGGTGTGAGCGGGTACTGGGCATTTGTTCCCAACCCCTTACCTCCAGACCTGAACTGGGACAACTTGCTGGTGTCCCTGATCTCCCGGGCTGACCTGGCTCTGGGCACCCTTTCTGGACTCGGTGAGACTCTGCCCAATCCACACTTGCTTATCTACCCTTTCATCAGAAGGGAAGCCGTCCTTTCCTCGCGCATCGAGGGAACGCGATCATCGCTTTCAGATCTCCTTCTATTTGAAGCAACCAGGGTTGAGAAGGAAAGAGGCGTAAGGGAGGTTCAGAACTACGTAAGGGCTATGGAGTATGGGCTAAGGCGCATTGAAGAATTGCCTCTGAGCTTGCGGCTCATCCGCGAACTGCCCGGCATTCTGATGGAGGGAGTCCGTGGGGAGCAGGCTACCCCCGGCGAGTTCAGACGATCGCAGAACTGGATTGGGCAAGCGGGGTGCACCTTGAGCGATGCCACCTTCGTACCGCCACCTGTCTCTGAGATGATGGAAACCCTTGATCAACTGGAAAGGTTCCTGCATGCCGACGCCGACTTGCCGCCTCTGGTTAAACTGGCTCTCATCCATTACCAGTTTGAGACGATTCCCCCGTTCCTGGATGGTAACGGGCGTATCGGCAGGTTGCTTATCAGCCTCTTCCTTTGCCAGCAGGGCATCCTCACCAAGCCCCTCCTGTATCTCAGTGCCTTCTTTGAGCGCCACCGGCAGGAGTATTACTACCGCCTTCTGGAGGTCAGTCAGAGGGGTGCCTGGCACGAGTGGATAGCCTTCTTCTTGCATGCGGTAGTCCAGCAATCAGGCGATGCCGTCCGGCGGGCTCGCCGACTTCTAGACCTGCACCAGAGCTACTATCAAATGAGCCTGGAAAGACGTCTACCGCCGACCGCGCGGCAGCTTGTCGAACTTATCTTCATGAAACCGGTATTAAACGCCAGAGTTGTTCAAGAGTCTCTCAGGGTGACCTATCCAGGAGCTCAGAAGGCGATAGATGCTCTGGTAGAGCAGGGAGTGCTATCGGAGATTACCGGTGGCAAGCGAAACAGAGCTTATGCATCCGGAGAAGCTCTCAGGATTCTTGAAGAAGGCACGGCACTCCAGGAGGAGAGAAACCCCGGCGAACAGGAATGGTAGTCGCCGAATCACAACACTGCGGGGCCTGAAGTCCTCTGTCGAGGATACCTGCGACATAATGCATTGCTCGGGCTGTGGCGGTGCCCGAACATGCACGCGAGAGGCATTACCGCAGGACGATACCCGTTGGATGGCCTTGGCCGTCTCCGCCCCGGGACGCTCCAGTGAGCAGTGAAGAGTGAATGGTGAAGGGGAGGGATCGCCGCGGCCAGACTACGTCTGTCCTCGCGATGACAGGGGGGCATATTGGGGCTCGCGATGACAGATTTCCATCCGTCATTGTGAGGTTACCGAAGAATCTCCTAATGTTGCCAGGAGGAGCGCTGGAGACCATTCACCCCGATGCCATTGGGGCTCAGGGCGACAAGATGGGACGTGTCGGGGCTCGCGATGACAGGGTTGTGAGTGAGGAGTGAGGGGGGGGCTGGATGAGGGGGGCGATCTTTGCGTTATGCTGCCGGACGGTATAGACTTTGAGTTGCATACCGAAAGACGGATGCTTGAACGGGGCTAGATAGCATGATCGCTGTAGAAAAGGTTCTGGCCAGGTGCAGGGAAGATCCCGACGTTGTGGCTGTCTTCTTATTCGGCAGTCAGGCGAGGGGCGAATCCGCCGCCGGTTCGGATGTGGACCTATGTCTGCTGCTGCGGCCGGAGAGCCGCGATCGTGCGGCGCTGTTCGAGAAGAAGCTGGGCTATCTCAGGGAAGGCGATGTTGATGTCAGCATATTCTCTGAACTGCCGCTATACATCAGGCACAGGGTATTGAAGGAAGGCAAGGTTCTTCTCTGTAAGGACGAGGATATGTTGTATGAGCTGGCCTTCCGGACGGCCCAGGCCTTTGAAGACTTCAGGCACATCTACCGCGGATACCTTGAAGAGGTTGCCAGTGCTCGATCGTGACCGGATTCTGATCAAGCTGGACCAGTTGTACGGGTATCTCGCTGAACTTGGCTCGATTCTGCCCGAAGACCTGGCCGAGTATCGCCAGGTTGAGAAGAGGCGGGCGTGTGAGCGATTGCTTCAAGTCTCGATCGAGGCAGTCATTGACGTCTGTCATCTAATCGTTGCAGGCCTGCGCCTGGGCATCCCCGCTGAAGAAGACGATCTGTTTGACAGGCTACGGGAGGCCGGTATCATCTCCGAGAGCATGACGCTGACCCTCAAGGAGATGAAGGGTCTGAGGAACCTGCTGGTGCACGAATATGCACGGATAGACGACGAGATAGTCTACGGTGTAGCCAGCGCGAGGTTGACCGACTTCGAGGCATTCAAGCAGCAGGTCCTTCGGTACCTGAAGACCGCCGAGTGAGCGGTCAGTGGTCAGCTTTCAGTGGTCAGCTTTCTGCGATCAGGGTGATAGGGGTGCCGGGGGCTTCGCCCCCGTGATAACTCCCGTAGCCCCTCTTAGCTTAAGAGGGGAGCAAAGGGACGGGATCGCCACGGCCAGACTGTCGTCTGGCCTCGCGATGACAGCGGGGGTGGGTGAAGGACGAAGGGTGACAAGATGGAACGTGTCGAGGCTCGCGATGACGGGGTTTGTCG
>SL_5KL_010_SEDDRAFT_10000667_pt1 | contig 21969 bp, 10 predicted proteins | sample SodLakKL_010_SED_FD_9118 | JGI IMG/M metagenome (IMG submission 9118) | reverse complement strand
CGCCTTTTGATGAAAAAAAAAAAAAAAAAATAATAACTACGAATAATAACAAAAAATAATCTTAAATAATATATTACATTTCAAAATAGATTTAGTCATTATTCTGTTTTTAGTTGTTATGCGCTTAATAGTTAAGAAACATTTTTATGAAATTAGCTGTATACGGTAAAGGTGGTATTGGGAAATCTACAGTGAGTTGTAATATTTCAATTGCTTTAGCTAAACGTGGGAAAAAAGTTTTACAAATTGGTTGCGATCCAAAACATGATTCAACATTCACATTAACAGGATTCTTAATCCCTACAATTATTGACACTTTACAAAGTAAAGATTATCACTATGAAGATGTATGGCCAGAAGATGTTATTTATCAAGGTTATGGTAATGTTGATTGTGTTGAAGCAGGTGGCCCGCCAGCTGGTGCTGGATGCGGTGGATATGTTGTAGGAGAAACAGTTAAATTATTAAAAGAACTAAATGCTTTTTTTGAGTATGATATTATTCTTTTTGATGTTTTAGGAGATGTTGTTTGCGGTGGTTTCGCTGCACCTCTTAATTATTCCGATTATTGTATAATTGTTACAGACAATGGATTCGATGCTCTATTTGCAGCCAATCGTATTGCTACATCTGTTAGAGAAAAATCACGTGTTCATCCACTTAGATTAGCTGGGTTAATTGGCAATCGTACATCAAAGCGCGATTTAATCGATAAATACGTTGAAGCATGTCCAATGCCAGTATTAGAAGTTTTACCTTTAATTGAAGACATTAGAATTTCCCGTGTTAAGGGTAAAACTTTGTTTGAAATGAGTGAAACGGAACCTGCTCTTTTATACATATGTGATATGTTTTTATCAATAGCAGATGCATTGCTTTCAGAACCTGAAGGAGTTGTACCACGTGAATTGGGCGATCGTGCTCTATTTACATTATTATCAGATTTTTATCTTTCACCTTCAAATGAAACTAAAAAAGCTGAATCTGAAGAGTCTGCTAATAACTTAGATTTTTTCCTTGTTTAGAAAAAACATCTAAATTGAATCACGTGCGAAAACTTATTTTTCTTATCGTATTCACTTATAGAAAACTTTTATTTAGAAACAAGGTATCCGGTATAAAAGGAATTGTTTATTAGCGATTTCTACGTTTTTCGAAAAACGTAGAAATCGCTAATAAAATCTAGCGTAGCCGACGCGACGGCCGTGTGGGAACGAAAGCCGTAGGGCTATCCCCGTTAGATCCGTGCGAGGAGCTCACACTGCACACTGCACACGGCTCACGCTAGCGTAAAGATGGGCTAGCGGAAGTTTAAGAACTACAAGGTTTAAAATTAAGGTTTAAAGACAAGGTACGTAAGGTAAGGAATATGCCTTTGTCGAACAAAGAGAATAGCCTTTACTCTTTTCCTAGCTTTTTTCCATTTTACTCCCTCTCCTCCAGCCTTATCCGGCGACTCGGAAGTCTTGGAGGCGGGAGGGTCAGAAGAAGCATCTGCGGAGCCTGCAGTGGTGGCGGGACGCCTCCAGCCGAATAAACGGTTTGGGGACCAGGGTGTGCTCGGCACTACCGGAACCAGGTCCTGCAGCAGGAATATTCTTTTCAGAAGGTCCTGAGCCAGCCTGGCGAGCTGAAGAAGAAGGAGCTGGAACTGCAATAACAGCCCCCCGGGTTAGAAGGGTTGTTATCATTTGTACCCGCGCCTTTATCATCTGAAGTACCTACTGCGGCAGCCAGAGCTGCCGCATCAGGAGCTGCTTCCTTAGCAGCAGCCGCAGCTGCTCTAAGAGCCTTGGCTTTCGCGCGCCAATATCGGGAGTACTAGGAGAAGGATTACCTTCCGCAGTGGCCGAGGCCTCTTCGAAAGACTAAACTTGACCCGATTGGGCAAGAAGGGCAGCAGCCTTCTCACTCAACTGTTTGAGTTTAGTTGAATTTGTTCCCACCGATTTGTCGTATTGAAGGAGCTCAAGTGGAGAAAGCGCGCTTTCTAATGAGGCACGATCCATACGCTTATCGGGTAGAGTACTAGCACGACCTAAAACAGACGTGGTCTGAGAAACCCTTCTAAGTTTCGCCCCCGCCCCAAAGATGTCCTTTTCCAGTGGAGTAATAACACCGGGGAACACGAGAGGGTTTTCTTCAAGTACAATCTCAGATTCATCACCTAAGCCCAGACGAACAAGATCGCTTTTGACTTTGTCAAAATCAATATCGCCTTCGGGGAAGGGTAAGGCCTTTAGAATATCCTGTAAACCAAATTTCACGGAATCTTTAGGAAAGTTTAAAAGTTATGAGTTGGTCGACGGACAACTATTAAGAATACCTCGCATACGAGACACTACCCCGTGGAAAGTACATGTCGTAATTTTCGGGGTTTGGTCGTTCGATGAAAGGAGCATTATCCCCAGGAGAATCAATATACGAATAGATGGATTCGTTAAGAAGCATAGAATCCGCATCCATAAATGGAGCGATTTGACAAATGCCTCAGGAAATAAGGAAACCAGACGCTTCCACTTTCTTCAGATACCTAGTTTTATAGAATCTGTATGAAGAGAAACAATCAACTATAGGAGAAGGTACAGAATTCAAGGCCGAACGAATTTGTACCATATTAAGGACAATGACCATGGTGCATGCGCACCAACGAACAATGCCCTTGTAATCTTTTAACTTGCGCAATGCGGTTAGATCAGAAATATTGAATTCCCCAATGGAAATACCCTTATTTCGATCGCTGTGGGAGTTAGAAGAAGAAGAAGAATCAGAAGAAGAACGTTTTCTAACCATAAGCGAGTATTTTAGGATGCCTAGGAAGAATCTTGGCCGCGAAGTGGGATATCTTCCATAGGATTATCTGGCTCCGACATGGTTAATGGACCGTGGAGCCGTTTAGCGGCGAACAAGAGGTGAAACCACTTGCCTTGGTTGCTTATATCGTGGTGAATTTTCATGTGGCAAGACCAGTGAACTAAAATAAGGTTACTAGGCGATTTAGATCCGCCCGAGGATACTGGAATAATGTGATGCCTGTGGATTGGCTCCCCCAGATTTTCACCTAGGGAACCAGCACAGACAAGACAATTCCAGCTTTGTTTTGAAGCCAATTAAATGTTAGCCCTCTTAGTTAAGTCAGCGTAACCTCTGGAGAAAAGCATGGCAGCTCTGTCCCTGAAGTACTGCCTACTATCAGGATTGTCCTTAGCTTGGTCCAATTTCACCGCAATATAATAAATAATTTTCGCAGCGCGTTTTTTGCGCCAGAACCAAAAGAAATGGACCATTGGGATCCCGGTAACTGGGTCCCTAAAAACCCACTTATAAAAGTAACCTTTGCTAGCATTCCTACGGAGGGCAAAGTCCTTTTTCACGCGCCAATCCACATTTTTGTTGGGATGACGTCGTTTAATATATCGGTTTTGGAGAATGTACAGATAATTGTCTAGAGCCTTAAAGTGTGCAAAGCACTCCCAAGCCCTCTTACTGACAGCCCAACCCCTTATAACCCGGTTTGTTTTAATAACAAGTTGAGTAGGAGACCGACCCGAGCATTGGATAAACAAGGTATTTATAGTTTCTTTTCCTTTCGTAAAGGACTTCTTAGAAGGAAGAGCAACGCTAAACATAGCGTCAGTCCTCAAATAAGCGAATTCCCCCGAATCGTCAAATTCATGGGTAACAAGATATTTCCTACCAAAACGTTTGGCAAGACGCAAATTGAAACCAAGAAAATCGAAACCAGAGACAACGTCCGAGATTTGTGTTTTATCCTTACTTAATTCCAAGCCTCGGCGGGCAAGGATGGGCTCAAGTTCATCGTATAACAATTCAGCGTCGCGTCTAGTCTTCGTAAGAATAACGAAATCATCCGCGTAACGAACTCATTGTTTGACATATCACCCAGCACACTAAGACTTTTCGTAACCCATCAGACACTCTTGCTTAACCATCCATTATAAAACCGAATGCCTAAAAGTTGCCGTTTTCTACGAAAACGGCGAGTTTTCTCCCGGAAAATTTGTTTCCGGGACAAAAGGATTCTGGTTTTTACTAGGAACCGGTTATATTGCAAAACCTATACCTCAAATTAAGACAACTCCCAAAGCCACCATAAGTAGTCTAAGGTCAAGACAACTTTCCCGCGCACTATTTCTTTCATGCAGTTCCTATCAAGGGGAGGTCAGAGATGGTTACACGTTCAACATGCGTTCATACGCGAGAAGTGAGGACCTGAGCAACCAACCCGGACGCATTAGTTACACTACAAGAGGCCTCCAAGAACTCCTTGACTACGTCAATACCCAGACACTAGAGAAGCAGCTAGTGCCACCTACGCTGTGGCTCACACGGATAACGAACCCTATATCAGGTCTCAACAAACTCTAGCCTTGGGATGCATAAGCGAGACACATACTCTCATGCACCAGTCTAGTCCCGCTTGTGGATTCATTTCTTTTCAGAAATTAACCTGGGAGCACAGGCTCAACCAAAGTGGATTGGAGGGTGGCAAAAGAATTACGCAAAATAAAGGTAAAATGAAAATGGACTGTAGCAAGAGAAAACAGCCATAACCTTATAACCTTCAATAGGAATAGACCTAAAGTCGAGAACTAAAAGCGTATTCTACTAATGAACGATATCGCGGCGTGCCGCACTAGGCGACTCCCGTAGGCCTAGCAGTTTTATTGCATATGAGAGAAACTCAAAAACTCTTCAAGTTTTTGTAAGAAGAGTTTCCACCCCGACTAAAAATCAATTTTCATTTTTGCTTTTTCATAAAAATGATATAATTGGCTAGTATAGTCTAAAAAGACTATAGCCTTCGTGATGGAATTGGTAGACATCCTGGTTTTAGGAACCAGTGCTGAAAAGCGTGCCGGTTCGAGTCCGGCCGAAGGCAAGTAATAGATACAGTATAAACTGTAATTTACTATTACTTAATAGTAAACAGGCGAGGTCGTTTTTGATTTCGTTCTCTAATTATAAAGCAAAGTTATGTTCGTTCATGGTGGTATACAAAAACCAATACATATATATCTTCGAATAAAACCGAAGATTTTACTAGGCCTTCGCTAGCCCGTAGGCGACGGCCTACGGCCTAGGTCGCGTCGAATATGATTCGGTTTGAGTAAACCGTAGACATAGAACGATGTTTTAAAAAAAGAAAAATTATGCCAATTGGTGTTCCACGTATTATTTATAGCTGGGGAGAAGAGTTACCAGCTCAATGGACAGATATTTACAATTTTATTTTCCGTAGACGAATGGTGTTCCTAATGCAATATTTAGATGATGAACTTTGTAACCAAATTTGTGGTTTATTAATTAATATTCATATGGAAGATCGTTCAAAGGAACTTGAAAAAAATGAAACAGAAGCTGGAGGTTCAACGCCTCGTGATAAAAAAGGAGATAGTGCGTCAGCTTTTGCAAACAAAAAGAATAGATCTCCAGAAGATTTATTAAATTCTGATGAAGATTTAGGTATTGATGATATTGATACTTTAGAACAGTTAACATTACAAAGAATTACAAAAGAATGGTTAAATTGGAACTCACAATTTTTTGACTATTCAGATGAACCGTATTTATATTATTTAGCACAAACCTTATCTAAGGATTTTGGAAATGGAAATACGGCCCCGCCAGCACGTTCGCCTTATGATTTTAAGGCGCCACAATTTTTCAATACTTTAAAAAGCAATTCTATTCATTCTCAAAATAAAAATCTAGGAGGTAGTACACCTTCTGGCAAAGGATTAGATGTTTATTCGGCGTTTAGAACAAGTTCTGGATTAACAAACCCAAAAAATTATAGCTTAAATGAAATGCATCCGTTGTTTGGTGGATCTTCAAAAAAAGATCAACTTCTACAAATGTTTAAACAAGGTTCTCGTTCTTCAAATAGTTCTTTAGGACAAAGTTCAAACGAACGCAAAAACAAAGGTATTTCAAAATTCTTATTAGACTTAGCAGGTCAAGATTTTATCAAAAACTCTTCATCTTCTCAACAAAATAAAAAGCTTTCTGAGAAAGCTTTAGGACAACGTCAATTACGTCGTGAATATAATTTAAATTCATTATCTTCAGGATTAAAACATCCTGAAAATAAGAAAGCATGGGTTTCAAGTTCGAATGAATCTTATAATGAATTTCGCGATTATTATCGTAAACAAACAGAACGTTCTTTGCTTGAAGAAGAATCAAAAAAAGTTTTTGTTATTATTAATTCTTTTGGTGGTTCAGTTGGTAATGGTATTACTGTTCATGATGCCTTACAATTTATTAAAGCAGGTTCATTGACTTTAGGTCTTGGTGTTGCGGCGTCTGCTTCTTCGTTAGTATTAGCTGGTGGTACTATTGGTGAACGTTATGTTACTGAAGGTTGTCACACTATGATTCACCAACCAGAATCGTCATTACAAGGTCAAGCCTCAGATATTTGGATTGATAGTCAGGAAATCATGAAAATTCGTTTAGACGTAGCTGAAATTTATTCTCTCTCAACATATCGTCCACGTCATAAAATCTTACGTGATTTAGATCGTGATTTCTATTTAACTGCGCCAGAAACAATTGCTTATGGATTAGCTGATGAAATTGCAACAAACGAAGTTATGCATGAAATTGTTGAAATGACAGCAAAAGTTTGGGATGTTTATGATGGAAAACAACAACGTTTATTAGAAAGTCGTGAAAGTGCGTCTTCAGGTTCAGAAACACAAACACAAAGTTAAATTTTCCTTAAAAGTCGCCGTTTTCTACGAAAAAGGCGACTTTTCTCTCGGAAACTTTGTGTCTGTAATTTTTTTACTTTATCATAAAAACTCTTCGAGTTTTTTTTAGCTTGAAGAGTTTTTATTCTTTTTTTAAGTTTAAAGCATTTTATTCGATACTTCCGCGTTTTTTTGGAAAACGCGGAAATACATTATAAATACATTTAAATATTATTTATGAGTTGGGGTTAGACTTCCCCAACTCATAAAACAAATAACATTAATTAAATCATGATCTCCGCGTTCTTCTTTTAAAAAAACGCGGAGATCGAATAAGATGGTCGATCTATGTGCTAGCACGACAATATATGTGTAAAACATATATTGTGCAGAACCCAATGTCATGTATAAAACAAAATGTGCGACGCGACGCCCGTAAGGTTCGCCGCGAAGGCCTAGGAAACGAAGTTTCCGTCACATTTCCGGGTTTGAAATTAATCCTCCCGACTTACTTGAAAAGCAAATCTAGCAATGCTTCCCAAACGAAGATGAGTCCAGTAACGCTTGCGCATCTAGCCAATATTATTGTTAGGATGTTGTCTTCTAACCCAACGGCAGCAAAGACTATAGATGTAATTGTCTAGATCCCTGAATGTGCGACTAGAATGTCAGGCTGTTTTGGAATTGGCGTAACCCCTAATAATATGGTTTAATTTGGTAATTAATACTGACGGGGAGTGAAACATGTCCGCGAAAATCTTCGCTTTTCACGCTAGGCCTTCGCAACTCCTACTAGGCCTTCGCGTCGCCTACGGGCGTCGCGTCGCACATTCTGTTTAGTCGATGGTATTAGCTTCTGCACCGTACATTCTTTACATATATACTATTGTCTTCGCACATAGATTTTGTAGTTGGACCTCTAAAATTACTCCTCAGCCTAAATATTTTTTCATATTTACTCTTTTTCGTTTCCCTTTTTTATATATGTTATACTAGTAACAATAAATAAGCGTTAGTTCTAGATTTTAAAGCCATTTTGTTAAAGTCTTTCTACAATAAAATGAAAATAAGTATAAAATTCCCTTTAAAAAGAAAAAAAAAAATTATGAGCGATTCTCAACAAACAAAAGCAAATGTGGGTAGAATTCAACAAATTATTGGCCCCGTACTTGATATTGTTTTTTCAAAAGGTCAAGTTCCTAATATTTATAACGCGTTAATTATTAAAAGTAAAAATGCTGCTGGTATAGAAAAAGCTGTAACTGTTGAAGTACAACAATTATTAGGTGATAATGCTGTTCGTGCCGTATCGATGCAACCTACAGAAGGTTTAATGCGTGGTATGGAAGTTCTAGATACAGAACGTCCTCTTACAGTACCTGTTGGTTCTGATACATTAGGACGTATTTTTAACGTAATTGGAGAACCTGTAGATGATTTAGGTCCTGTTAAAGCAGGTCAAAGCTTCCCAATTCACCGTCAAGCACCTACTTTTGTAGATTTAGATACTCGTTTATCCATTTTCGAAACTGGTATTAAAGTTGTTGATCTTTTAGCACCTTACCGTCGTGGTGGTAAAATTGGTTTATTTGGTGGTGCTGGTGTAGGGAAAACAGTATTAATTATGGAATTAATTAACAATATTGCTAAAGCACATGGTGGTGTTTCTGTATTTGCTGGTGTAGGTGAACGTACTCGTGAAGGTAATGATCTTTATTGTGAGATGAAAGAATCAGGGGTAATTGTTGAAAAAAACTTGCCTGACTCTAAAGTTGCATTAGTGTATGGTCAAATGGTGCGAGACGTTGCCTTTAACCACCTTTGGTGGAAAGGAGGCGCAGTGTAAGCATGGGCGTGAGTCTATGCATGCGCTGTAACTGTAGTTGGTTGGGGGTTCGATTCCCTCCGAGCCGCCGGTGGCTCGCCTATGAACCTTGATAAGCAACCTAGCAAGTTGTGTAAGTTTAGCAAAGGTTTGTAGTAGTTTTATACATAATGGACTATTCTTTAAGCTTCTAGCTTCGAACGTACAACTCTATTTTTGGAGGAGATGTCCGTATTAGCTCAGCTAGTACGCCGCTTACGTGGGGGTTTCGTTTGGCTCACACGACCGGATAGTGAATAACAAGCGGTAGGAGTATTGGGTAGGCCTAAGTAAAACGCGATAAATCAATTACGGAACGTTTTAAAGTCGTTAAAGTTCTACTTTGTGTATAAACTGGAAACTTTTCCAGATTTAGTACATTTAAAGGGTAGGCAGCTGGCCTTATGCTTTAACGATGTAGGATTCCCTCAAGAAGCCAACGCCCTCCTGCCCTGGTGGGGGGGATATGCTGATATGAGGGGCGCAAAGGCGTAGGTTCTCTCTATGATACCATTATGAGCAAATCAAACAATTATTTTGAGGATTTAGCGTGGGATAAAATTGTGTGGAGCGATTCACATAAGAGAGTCCGCAGAATTCAGAAGAGAATTTACAAGGCTAGTCGGATTGGAGACAGTGGTAAGGTTACTTTCATGCAAAAAATGCTTTTAAGAAACCCACATGCTAAGTTGGTTGCGGTACAATCTGTAACTACGCTTAACAAAGGAAAGAAAACTCCCGGGCGGGGCCGTGATGGCATTACGGCAACATCAGACAAACATAAATTGGAGTTAGCCGAATCTCTGGTTCTGAATGGTAAAGCAAACCCGGTAAGGAGCATTTGGATACCAAAACCTGGGAAGACTGAGAAACGTCCTCTTGGCATACCTACAATTAGAGATAGAGCTAAACAGGCTTTATGCAAGTTAGCTTTAGAGCCCCAATGGGAGGCAAAGTTTGAACCAAACTCATATGGTTTTAGACCCGGTCGTAAGGCGCAAGACGCCATTGAAGCAATATTTTTAAACTTGCACTTCAATGAAGACAAGTACGTATTAGACGCAGATATCCGCAAGTGTTTCGATCAAATTGATCACGAAGCATTGCTCCAAAAATTGGATACATTCCCGTTAATAAGGGCACAGGTTTCGGCTTGGCTGAAGGCGGGTATTTTTGACGAGTTTTCTTCGATACCAGGCGTTTCAGGTCCTTCATCAGTAGGGACACCGCAAGGTGGAGTTATCTCGCCATTACTGGCTAATATTGCTTTACACGGGTTAGAAAATCATTTATTAGAGTTTGTTTCAAAAAGAAATATGCCTAAACCACATGCGGGAGCAGCCAATGGCAGTCGTGCAAAGCGTGCGGCCTTAGGCGTTATTAGATATGCTGACGATTTCATCATTATCCACAGAAATTTGGAAATTATGCAAATGGTAATTCAAGAAACAAAAATTTGGCTAAATGGAATGGGTTTATCCATTTCCGAAGAAAAGACTTCTCTAAAGAAGGCAAGTCAGTCATTTCAATTTCTTGGGTTCCAAATAACATACGTTAAAAATAGAGTCTCGGGTAAATTCCGCGTAAAAATCACTCCTAGTAAAAAGAACATTTGTACAATTGTCACAAAGGTTAGGTCTATTATCCAGAATAATAAAGCAGTAAGTTCATACCAGCTAATTGGTAAGATCCGACCTGTTATATTAGGTTGGGCCAACTACTTCCAATATTGCGAATGCAAGGAAGTGTTCTCGAAAGTGGATAATACCATCTTTCAACAGATTCGTGCGTGGGTTTTCCGTCGTGCTGTACGTCAAGGTCGAATGAAAGTTAAAGAAAAATACTTCCCTAGCGGAGCTACTTATAAGTTTCAAGGTCGATCGTATCAGGCGAATTGGATTCTAGTTGGATCGAAAAAGTCAAAAAGCAATAATACGACAACTATTTATCTCCCAAAAATTTCCTGGGTTAGCAGTAAAAAGTATGTGAAAGTAAAAGGTGATGTTTCAGTATTCGACGGAAACGAAGTATACTGGTCAATTCGAACACCTAGATATAGTATCTTGTCGACGAGACTAAAAAACCTCCTTCTTAGACAACGAGGTATGTGTACTATCTGTAAGAAAACCTTCTATGAAGGCGATATTATGGAAGTCGATCACATTACACCGAAGTTTAAAAGTGGGTTAGATAGTTACTCGAATCTTCAATTACTACATCGTCCATGCCATGTCAACAAAACAAGACAGGATAGGGCAACACCTTAGCCTCTAGCCTTACAAACCTTTTGCAAGAGCTGGGTGAGTTGGAAACTCTCACGCCCAGATCGGAAGACGAGGGGATCCAATGGTCTCCCTTAGTTTAACAATGAACCGCCTGGGGCACGTATGCGAGTAGCTTTAACAGCATTAACAATGGCAGAGTATTTCCGTGATGTTAACAAACAAGACGTTTTATTCTTTATTGATAACATTTTCCGTTTCGTTCAAGCAGGTGCAGAAGTATCCGCTTTATTAGGTCGTATGCCTTCAGCTGTAGGTTACCAACCAACTCTTGCTACAGAAATGGGTACGTTACAAGAACGTATTACTAGTACAAAAGATGGTAGTATTACAAGTATTCAAGCCGTTTACGTACCTGCGGATGATTTAACAGACCCTGCTAGTGCGACTACTTTTACACATTTAGATGCATGTACTGTACTTTCACGAGGCTTAGCTTCTAAAGGTATTTATCCAGCTGTAGATCCTTTAGATTCAACATCAACAATGTTACAGCCATGGATTGTGGGAGAAAAACATTATGCTACAGCTGGTAATGTTAAAGAAACATTACAACGTTATAAAGAACTGCAAGATATTATTGCCATCTTGGGGTTAGACGAATTAAGTGAAGACGATAGATTAACAGTAGCTCGAGCTCGTCGAATTGAACGATTCTTAAGTCAACCGTTCTTTGTAGCGGAGGTTTTTACTGGCTCACCAGGAAAGTATGTAACCCTGTCAGAATCGATTGACTCGTTCAATAGAATTTTATCGGGAGAATTAGATTCTTTACCAGAAGCCGCTTTTTACCTTGTAGGTGATATGAGTGACGTTTTAGCGAAAGCTGAAACTATTGAGTCTTAGAAACAATTTAATATATTAAATATTAATGCTAAATAATAATAATAAAATACATTACCCGAAAACCCTCAAATAAACTATTTTAAGAGGGTTTTCGGGTAATGTATTTCCTCCAAATCTTAAAACTATTTTTCCAAACGCAAAAATCACAAGGCCAGCGCGAGCTTCTGGGTTATACGCTTTCTATTTTACAACAAGCCATCAAATTTACTTGGACAAAGCAATTATGTTAAACTGGAAATTCGACTGCCTAAAATCCCAAGTGGACTAAGTTGTCGTTATAAATTTAAAGAAGCTTTCAATCAAGTAGTTGAAACTCAAATCTATGCTTTTCAATTTGACATCGAAAAGAACTTATCAAATAGAATTATGCGACTAGAGGAAGAAAGACGCCTAATTAATCTAGCAAGTTCCATAAGTATCAATACCGTTAATAAAAAAGACGCGATAAGATGTGTTTTTTACTGAAGAAGGGCATATTATTAATCCTGTATTTATTCCCCGAAGAGAACCTTGGTCCTTTTATCAATGTAAAAAAAAGGTAGTGCTGCTTCCTTACCTTAATCTACCTACGAAGCCAGGTGAAAGCTGTCTTTATGGAGTAAGACATAAAGGGCCAGGCAATTTCTACGTAGGTGAAACATGTAATGCCAGACTACTTCAAAGAATGTAGCATCACCAAAGTGATTTAAGAAAAATGCAATATTATCTTAATAAAAAAGAACACTTCGTGCGTAAACAGAAAATATTTACGCATGGTTAGAGACACGCAAAAATCCGGACCTGAGTTTGAATATTCAGTGATTGAGTATTTAGATGAGCTTCTAAAAGCTTAACGCCTAAAACGCGAAATGGACGTTGTAGCTGACGCTATTTACCACCATAGACTAAGTGTGTATAATATACGAATCGCGGCTATTAACCAAAAGGTAAAAGCTATTTTTTTAAACAAAAGCATTTCTAAAATGCTTCCACGTAAATTGTATAGCGAAAATAGCATGGAAGCTAGAACTTCGTATAAAAGAGGATTTTTCCTGTTATTATTAATAGTGTTTGGTACGACAGTGCTCCTAACGCAAGTAGAGCTTTAAAAATCCTTTTGTGAACAGTTGAATATCGTCTGAAAGCTAATAGATTCCCTACATTTATAACGTTAAAAGATTTAGGACTTGAACAATTCCAGCTATTAATGATAATGACCTGCAAGAGAAAGCTAAAAAATTTCTAGATCTTCGAAAACGTTATTTAGAAAGAAACTAAAGTAAATAAATACAGGGATACAATCCCTACAGATTTTTTTTTACTACGAAAATGTAAGCTTATTCTTGACCTATACTTCCATAAATCTTTAGTCACAGACACAGGGTTTGAAAAGAGTCTCTGTCTTCGTAAAAAACGAAGTCTCTAGCCTGTAGGCAAAGTTTCCAGTCCCGTTTTACGGATTAGGTCTTCCGCCGTCGAAAACGGGCGTCTCAATAAAACAACGAAGTTGTTTTATTGACAGGAGAAACACAAATCTAATTTTTCTTTCTGACGCCAGTCTATAAGACTGGCGTCAGAAAGAACAGTTTCCGCCGTGTTAGGAAAAGGCGTCGTTTTCGTAGAAAACGGCACCTTCTGTCCCGAAAATAAAGTTTCCGAGAGACAAGATTTTTTTGAAAGACTTTCTCACAAAAACTCGAAGAGTTTTTCTAAAAACGCGGAAGTATCGAATAAAACTGGTAGGCCTACGCTAGATTTTATTCGACATATCCGCGAAAATCTTCGATTTTCGCGGACATTGTTTTTATAACTTAGCCTACTTTAAAAAAAAAAAAATGTTATGGAAACTTCGTTTCTCTAGTCCTTTGCTAGCTCCTACTAGGCCTTCGCTAGCCCGTAGGGCGTCGCGTCGCCTACGGACGTCGCGTCGTACGTTCTCACAAAAACTCTATGGTTTTTGTGAGAACGTTTATAAAATCCTGTCTCCCGGAGACCAAGTCTTCGGGAGACAAGGCGCCGTTTTCTACGAAAACGGCGCGGGCAAAAACTGTTTGGGTTTTTGTTTTTCTCTTTCTCCCGGAAACTTTATTTCCGGTAGAAACAAAGTTTCCGGGAGAAATTCGCCGTTTTCGTAGAAAACGGCGAGTTTAGTCAATTCAATTTTATCTATAATATTCAAAAATATTTTCTATAAAAAAGTGTCGTTCAAGGAATCAAATCTTTAAAGACCATACTTACAATATAAATATATATATTTAAATAAAAATGTTAAGATATATTCAGCTAAAGAAATTTTATAAAGAAATTTACTTTATCACAAAAACTCTTAGAGTTTTTGTGATAACGACACTTTTTCATAGAATAAAGTGTCATTTTTATTTTTAAATTCTATACATGTTTTAAAAATTATTTATTAAAAAAGAGGAGAAAACTTTTAATCCTAAAACGGCAACTGGAAACACAGAACACCCCCTGTCTTCTCTGAAAGCAGGGGTGTTGCAGAAACAAAGTTTCCGCAACGGTCCCGTTTTACGAACTAGGGCCTCGCGTCGTCCACGGGAGTCGCGAAGGCCCTAGTTCGTAAAACGGGAGTCTCAATAAAACAACGAAGTTGTTTTATTGACGGGAGAAACATGGCGAGGGACAAAAACTCTTCGAGTTTTTGTTTTTTTATTAAAAATTGATATTTTTAGTTGTTGGGCTTAATTCTCTAGGGCTTCGCACGTGCGACGCGACGCCCTACGGGCTAGCGAAGGCCTAGGGAAACTTCGTTTCCTAAAGCTTATGTTAATAAATAAGTCAATACATTTGTTTAAAAATCCTTTTTTTACGTTTTAAGTAAAAAGGGTATGTTCTATTTCAATAGAATTAAAACTTTCATTATCTCCACGTTTTCTCAAGAGAAACACAGAAGTCTCTAATAAAATCTACGCATATTATTCAATATTGTTAAATCATCGTTGTTATTTTTTTTATTGGAGGACCTGTTTATCAAAAAGTAAACTATTACAATAAGGTTTATTGTATAAACCCTCTAATAATCTTTTCATAAATAGAAAAGAATTTATTTCAACACAAATACTCAGTCTAATAAAAGAACTTTTACAATCTTTGAGACATTTAAACGATCAATTAAATTGAGTAGATATAATATCTACTATGTATAAGAGTTAAAAATTACTATTAAATATGTCTTGAAAAGAAAAAATCAAAAACTATAAGAGTTTTTGTAAGAACGTGACGTAGACGAAGTTTTCGAAACTTTTTCGTCGAAAAAGTGTTAGTTCCAAATTTTTTCTTTTCGGAGAAAACTTTAAGTTTTCTCCTGTCAATAAAACAACTTCGTTGTTTTATTGAGACTCCCGTTTTACTAACTAGGCCTTCGCGACGCCCGAAGGGCTAGCGTGGAAAACGAGATTGTCGCAGAAACCTCGTTCACGCGACGCTCCTTATTTCAAGGGAAACAAAACGTCTATGTTTTGTTAGTCAAGAAACAAGTTTGTAGTAAAATTCTTTAAATTATGAAAGTATTCTTGTCTTTATAGTTTATCTTAAAAATGACGAATAGTAGAAAATATAAAAGCAAAAATCAAGTTGAATATTCAAGAATATTTAACAAATGCAGCAAAGTACAACCAAAGATAAGTTCACTGCATGAACCTCTAATAAAACAGAAACACTTTATCATAAGAAGTTTGCCATTAAATAATAATGAATGGGACATTGAATCTCGTAAGAAAAATCCAAGAGAAATACAAAAAAGTGTGCAAAGAACGACAGCACATTATTATTATTACATTCTTTGTCGTAGACAAGTACAACTTTCTGCTCATACTAAATTAAATAAAAAACATTTATTGATATCTGGTGAAATAGGACAAAAAGTTTCACACCCTTTTAAAAACTCTATTAAAGAAAATTTAACTTTACCGAAAACAACCAAACCAGTAACATCTTTAATGTGGACTCTTCTAAATAAACGAAAAAGTTTAAATCAGTCTATTGCGTTTGAAGAACACCCCCCGCTTTCAAAAAAAACGGGGGGTGTCGATGAAACGAAGTTTCTGCGAGAGCAAATATTAAATAAAGAGTTTCGCAAAGAGAAAAAAAAAAAATTTCCTGGTCTAAGAGTAGATGCTAAAATGGAAACAGGGGCAATTTCTATTAATCGCAATGCAGAAAGTTTTTTCCCTTATAGAAAATCATTTTTATGTTATTGGCTATTACCCTTTGTAGGTTTTGTTTCTTCAGCTACTTTATCGTTTAATCCTCAATCTACAGAAGAAAAAAGCATTTCTTTCTTTAACAATACTCAAGGGTCAAATTCTTATAGGAATGAAAAAAATAAATTGAATGACTCCGCTAACTTTTTGGAATCACATATGCCTCTTATAACAAAAGATAAAAATTCAAATGTCGCCGTTTTCTACGAAAACGGCGACATTTCTCCCGGAAACAAAGTTTCCGGGAGAAATAGAAATAAAAACTTAACTGATTCTTTTTTCTGTTATCAAAGAAAAAAGAATTTAACAAAATCGTTTAATAAATCCGATTTATTAAAATCAAATCTTTTGGAACCAAAAGAAACTTTTTTAATCCCTTTTGTTAAAAAAGAAAGCACTTATAGTGAAAAAGATGAAAGCCTTCTTACATCAGACTACTTTGTAAAAATGTCTCTTGTGCCATCCTCTTCCCTTAATGCAGAAACTGATTTTCATTTAAAATTGAACAAACAATCTATATCAAATTCTTATAAATATTGCTTATATTATTTACAATGTCTAGAAGATACTTTACCCAAACCTAGACAAAAAGATGATTCTCTTTTTTTGCGAGATTTTAACGCAATAAAAAACCAAAATTTAAGTTCGCGCGAAGATCTACAGTTCTCCGCGCGACAGCCGTATGAATCTTTAACTAAAACTAAAACAGGATTAGCTTCGTCTAATTTCCCCCCTAAAAATTCTTTGTTTTATAAAGATGTAAGAACAGAACAATTAAAATCTAATACAGGTTTTTATTTGACTTCATTTTTTAATAGAGTACTTTTATCAAAATCTTTTTTTTCCACAAACACTTGGGATGGGAAATTTGACAATTCATTAGAAGATATTAATACAATTGAACCTTTAAAAATAAATTTAAATGTACCTGTTAGTTACTTGTATGATTCGAATTTAGAAGGTGTTCTACCAAAGCCGTTAGCGCTTCGCACGGCGATTGAGTTTAGAAAAACTACCTTGTCGCAGATACCTTATAACAAAAACTCTTCGAGTTTTTGGAATGACGACAGTTTTTCGTCGAAAAACTGTCGTTTGTCAAATTTTAAAAATCCTAGAATATACTCTTCATTAAGAAATATAATTAGCGAACAAGTGTTTCTTCCTAGATTAAAATCTTCACAAGAAGAATTTAAAAACTTTGAAGAAAGTCGATTTAATTCGTTGAACCAACGCAGTTTAACTTACCTAAATACCTATTTTAATAAAAAGAATCCTGTTACTTGTTTTATAAGAGCCTCTACGCTTTTAGACAAGTATATGGTTTATAAAACAATCTTTAGTCAATTCAAAAACGAAAAACACCCCCCGTCTTCAGAGAAAACGGGGGGTGTTGCGGAAACTTTGTTTCCGCAACAAGTTTCAAATTCACATAGTAATTTCTCTTCACATATTAATTCTTCTTTAGTTAATAAACTTTTTTCTTACTACTCAAATCAATTATTTGGTTATAAGAATTTAGAATTGGCTAAGGCTTCTAATTTAGAAAAAAAGAAAACCATAAACGATTCTTCTGGAGCATTTGAATCTGCATTTGGAATACCAACCCAAGCGAATAGTTTAGATATTATTTTAAAGAAAATTGCCTTTGCGGAAGAAAATTTAAATGTCCGCGTTTTCGAAGAAAACGCGGAAGTCTCAAATAAAATCGAAGGTTTTATTCGAAATGATATTTTCTCTCAATTATCTAAAGAAAAATTATATAAATTAATATTAGTTGACTTAGCTAATAATCTCAAGAATATAGCTTTTCCTTTAGATTCCGAGCCAAGACCAACAGGGCTTGGCTCGACAGGTCTTGGCAATAATTCAAAATTAACGGAAGGCACTTACGACGAAACAAGCTCTTTAATTCAATTTAAACATCCTCTTTTAATGTCAAATCACATAGCCTATCCTGCCAAAATTATGCCGTCAAATAAAAAAAATACATCTCGAATAAAATCTTCGATTTTATGCGATACTTCCACGCTTTCTTCGAAAACGCGAGCATTGTTTGATTCAAATGAATTAAATACTATTGAAAAATATTCTTATAAAAAGTCGTCGTTTGCAGAGAAAACAGCTACTGGTCTCCCGGAAAATGCTTTTCCGGGAGACCATACTTTAAAAAACTCTTTGAGTTTTTCTGATAAAGATTCCAATTTTAATAATATTTATCTCAAAAAAATTATTCAATCAAATATAGAACAACGACCGTTAATATATCAGGATCAAAACAATAGTTACTGGACTCCTAACAAAAATGGATTTTCAAATGGCGCCGTTTTCTACGAAAACGGCGAGATTTCTCCCGGAAACAAAGTTTCCGGGACAAATAAAAATTTACAGTTCCCTTTTTTCCCGAAAAGCACGTTTCCGGAAAAAACAGATCTCGTTCTCGAAGAAAGCGGGGAGGCTAGAGGAAAATCCGTTTCCCCTAGTGCGAGTTTTTTTTCGAAAAACGCATCAGTAATACAAAAATTATTCTTACCACAAATGCTTTTTGCAGAACAAATCAAAAATTATTTGAGTCAATATACTTCATATGCACTTAAAGATTTTCTTATTTTAAATAGAATAAATACTCATTTAAAACCCATTAATACAGAACCTTATACGAAAAATAGTCTTTTTCAGCCCCCGTTTTCAAAGAAAATGGGGGGTCTCGCGAAAACGAATTTCCCGCGACAGATTAAAAGGGATTATTTAGCTGAAAACACAGAAAACTCGTCGTTTTCTAAGAAAACGACGAGTTTTGTTCCGGAAACAAAGTTTCCAGAACAAAAGAAAACACCATTTTTTATTTTAAATATTCCACGAATAATCGATAAAAATGTAAAAAAAACGACTCAATACCTCCGCGTTTTCGAAAAAAACGCGGAGGTCTCGAATAAAATCAAAGATTTTACTATGCCTTCGGCCCTCGGATATGAAAAAAACAAATCTAACCCCACGTTTTCAAAAAAAACGTGGGGTCTGGCGGAAAATCCGTTTCCGCACCAGCCTACAAAAAAAGTTTTTTTAACTTATGAATTACCATTTAAGTTTTCTAAGAAATACCAAAGTGATAAAAAAGCAAAGTTATTACGTACATATTTCTCAATCAAAAAAACGAGTAATTTAAAAGAAAGATTACCTTCTAAATCAAATTCATTAGAAGCGCTTAACGCAACAAACAAAAAAAGAATGAACTCTATATTCGATTCATCCAGTAAATTGAAACAAAAAATCACTATAAATTTAATGTCAAAATCATTACTTCAAAAACAAAACTCTGAAGCTGTTGTTCAAAGCCTCGATGGGCTTCGCACAAATAATTTTACAACAAATCTATTAATAATGGAAAAAACAAAGAGAGAAAAAATACAAAACCCGCAAACAAAATTTTCGGAACAAAAGATATTATTAAAAAAATTTAACTTGCCTATATGGGAAGCCCGAGAGGGCTTCGAACAAAAGAAAATGAAAGAAGTAGAAGCAAGAATAGCCTCACCTCGTCTATTAGTTAATAATAGATTATTTATGAATATAAATGTTGTCAAAAAAAGAAAAGATGATTTAAATTCAAAAAATATGAATGAACCTAATGGAGATATTTTAACAAAACGCAAATCTACACAAAAAAAACGTCGTATAACAAAATTAAAAAAAGAAACACGAAGAAGAAAAAAACGTATGCGTTTTTATCCGAGACCTTTATGGCTACGTTATAGATTTTATTCACAGTTCTTAAAAGATAGACATTACAGTAAATCATTTTTTGCATTTAACAACTTAAGCAAACACGAAGGCAAAAAATCTTTAGACCCCGTTTTCTTTGAAAACGGAGGGCCTCCCAGAAACGCAGTTTCCGCGACAGAGCAAAATCTCTTAAACTCTCGTTATTTGTCTATGAGAAACGTTTTTCCTTATCATGCTGGTAATGCATCTCTTGATATATCCTCTTCTGTTATGGGAGAATTAAAAACGGCTTTTTGGAAATCATATTGGCTACGCTCAAATTTAAAACCTTATTTAAGTAGAATAAAAACATCTCTAAGAGACATGAAAGAATCATCGCGACAGTTATCGCAAACGAGTTCTTTTTTTGAAATTAGTAATAATCAGCTAGGAAAATCCAAATTATCTCCACCGACTCTTTTTTCTAAAAAGAAGATTAATTCGTATTACAAAACATCGCATTATTTAGCTGAATACAATCAAATTTCTGAACAACGTATTCGACAATTTGTTTCACAAATACGTGAAAATTTAACATTGAATGGAAATGCCAAAGTACGTCCTTCACGTATTATTGTTCAATTTACACCTTATAATAGAACTTCCAAAATGAAAGGGATTAATTTGTTAAAACGTCCAACCTTAAGATATGATGCTTTATCACGTTTACGTTTATATTGGGCTCTCTCAAAAGGAAATAGTAATCTAGTAATTTCAGGTGCTAGTGGTTATCCACCTAGTACCAATAATTTAAATTCTCATTTTTATAATAAACGTAAACAACTCTGGACAACAGAAAAATTGCGTCAACAAACAAAAGAAAACAAGACAAAAAAACTTTATAACAATTTAAAAACAAAGATTCAATCTTTTCTAAATGATACACCCTATTTTATGTTGCAAGATCGTGGTTCTTTAACAGATGCGATGCTTCTTAAAAGCTTAAGAAAAATACGTATACAAAACGAGAAATTATATAGTTTAAGTTTTGTTCATAATAAACAAAATAATTTTCTAAATAGGGGCAAAGCCCAACAGCTGGTTCCAAACGAAAACGACTTTTGTAGAAGTCCTAATGAAAACTATGTACGCGTTTTCGAAGAAAACGCGGAAGTCTCGAATAAAATCAAAGATTTTACTAGCTCTTCGGCCGTCGGATATTATTCGAATCAATTTAAAATACGTCATAATCGTTTAAAGAATTCATCCATAGGAACTTCTAACGCTTATCCTTTCATAAGTGGAAAGACAAGTTATTGGTGGCTTCAATTTAACCCTACAACTATGAATGGATTAGGATCATCTATTTCAAATTCAATTAATAATAAGAAACGCGAACAGTTTTTGTCGCGTTCTTCAATTCAAAATTTATTTGGACAAAACTGTTCTTCAAGTACTTCTACTAAAAATACTCATAAAAATTTAGTCAGTTCAAACAACAATAGTTATATTTATTCATCGACAATTAATCAACAATCTAATGAGTCTCTTTTACAAATTAATACATTACTTTTCCATTTTTGTAGTTTAATAACACTTTTAAGTATTTCGCAAATACGTGGTTTATTAAAATTTACTTTTATTGGTTTAAATAAAGTTTTTACTTTATTCGAACGTTTAACCCCTTCTTTTCTATATAAACCTTTTTTTACCACAGATGCGTATAGTAATAAATCATTAAATCTTAATACAAAAACTCCTTTTGTCCCGGAAACAGCAAATTTACATCGTCAATTTTCTTCCGCTAATTTTGGTTCAAATCTTTCCTTTAATAAAAACAAATTTGTCCCTCAGATCTTTGTTTCAAAAACGTCGGATTCTCCGCTTAAAGCATCTTCGAGAAACACAAAAGAACCTAACTTTAGTCAACAAAACCTAGTAGATTCTAGAATAAATAAACAATTTTTAAATATACTAGATCCTTTCTTTCTTGCTGATAATTACAGTCCAAAAAAACAGACCCCGTTTTCTTTAAAAACGGGGAGGCCGAAGGCAGCGGACACAAAGTTTCCGAAAGAGAATATTGGTCAAAAACGTTCTTATATGGATCGCTTTTTACAAGATAAAGTTTTTGATTTAAATAAACGTAATGATTCTTTTGTTTATTTGTTTTATGCAGCACCTTTAGAGCAAAATTTACTTTCGTCCTCTAGTTCACTACCACAAAATGGTTTACTACAATCATTTTTAAAAACACCATTAAAACAATCATTTTCTGAGCAGTCTTCTAAAACAATTGGAGAGGAGCCATTAACAAATGTCGCCGTTTTCGGAGAAAACGGCGGGGTTTCTCCCGT